>JACCDO011265922.1_pt1 | contig 22418 bp, 9 predicted proteins | sample 7446101 | NCBI WGS metagenome assembly JACCDO01 (sample SAMN15323440, study PRJNA562643) | freshwater metagenome | isolation source: river surface water | place: USA:Blue River Watershed | collected 2017-08-16
AAGGATATGTGGAAAAGATGCCTGCTGGATCCATTGCTGGACAAGCAAAATGTGTTTATCCTCGCCTTGGCTCTCGTGGATTGCATCTAGTACGAGTTGTGGAGTCTGTCGTACGTCTGAACCAACCCCAGCTGGACATTGAATTGCGTCAGGCAGGCGTCATCTCCAACGTTCTGAACCTGATGTTCGTTTACAGTGTGAACTCCATCTTGCATTTGTCTGTGCAACGTGTTGTCATTATCATTTTGGAAGGTGGTTCTGAGCGTAAATCGCTTCTGACGCACTTGTTAGTGGAGTGCAATTTGCTGAAGCGGATCATGCGTCAGCTATGGGCTACGCGCTGCCCCGATGCGGCCTTGGAATACAAAGGCGAACATTTGGCCGCAGACAACTGTGTAGATCCCATTTTCCACCAGTCTTCTCCTTGTTTGGGGCATTTGCTGAATATCTCACAGGCCATCAATCACATGATGCAGGACGAAGCGACGGAGCCCTATGATGAAAAGGCGGACGGGGAACGTTCCGCTGCCGCGGAGGAAGCGCAAGCCGAGGAAGAAATAGATGAAACACAATGCATTAAGTCTATCATGTTAAACGCAAACCTTTACCATGAATGGACAAATTTCAAGGAGCATATTTTGCGTCCCATCGAAGGGCAAATTCAGAGCAACATAGAAGATCCTGAATATGACGCCAACGGCATTTCCGCACAAGTTGAATTAGCAATGCAAGCATTAGGTCTGTCTAAAGATGCAGAAGGCCGCGTAGGATGGGGTGGGGATACCAATGGGAACTCTAACAACACCTTCCAATTTGAAGGCGGTCGCCATGGCAGTGGACGCGTACAGGAACTAGATGAAGACGAAGAGGAGGAAGAAAATGAGGGCAATGGCTCCTCCGATGAAGAAGAGCTTGTCGATGCAAAGAAAGGCGGCAGTGATGAAGATGTGAAAGAATTCGCAGCCTTTCAGTACTCATCTTTCTCCGTGCAAGGTGTGCAGGTGACCAGTGCAGGACTCAAGAATGGCCAGGCTGCCCCTGCCACTGGCGAGGATGATTTTGGCTTCGCTTTCTTCGATAATGCACCCGATGTTGACTTGAATAGTGCAGCTGCTGGTACAAGCGCTGGTACCGGCACTGGAACCGGTGGTGCAGGAATTACGAGTGGCGCTGAGGAAAGCGACTTCGACCCTTTTGGAGACTCCAATTTTGATGCTTTTGCTAACGATGCCCCCGCGACCACCAATGCTTGAGTGTGAATCGAACAAGTATGACATGATATCAAGAAAACATCCATAAACGCTGTACCCTGACTATGTCTTCACGCCAATTTTATGTATTATGTGAATTTCAATTATTACACGCTTAATATATATATAGTTGCAAATTACACTTTGCTATTCATTTTCTTTGTACTTGGAAAATTCTTCTTTATTCTATATGAATAATAAAGTTGCTCTCTCGCGGAACTGAATTCTACAGAGCGTTGTATTTATCACTGTCTGAATCATACTCTTGCACAGGTCCTTCGAATGGTATGGCCTCACCCGTACCTCAATCACGGCATTTATCTCTGCCGTCAAAGTGGGATGCTGTTTTGTGGGATTGAGCCGATGCAAAATGCATTTGTTAAATCTCGAAGGTACATGTGAAAATTGCTTAAAAACGATGAATTTCGAGTTCGAAGTGTCTCAATATGTTGTAGATGTAGCGGCACTGGCTACATCTAATTTGGAGGATCATGATCATAGCTATGACGGCGCATGTAGTGGCAGATACGACACCTGGTTTACAGAGCACCATCCTCTACACGAAATACAGAACATTCCTGTTGAGGCTGATGAACCTAATGACCAATCTGCCGTTGCAGTATCATCGAAATCTCAACAACATTTATCGCATAAACATATTCAAGCCAAAGCACCGCTGTGGCAAGTTCGGCCTCCTCAACAATCTGTGACTGTAAATAATGCTGCATCATCTACATGCACAGGGACAACTGTAGGATTGCGATTTAACTCGAAAAAATCTTCAGCGGCAGATCGTGCCTCTCCTTATTATGTTGCCGGCTCGAAGCCGAGAAAAGGTTCAGACCCCGTGGCAGGGACAGCCATGTCAACCAAAGAAAATGAGCCTTGTTTCGCTGCTGCAACACATAATGACACAAATGATATATCCATGCAAAAGTCGTCAAAAAAGAGGTCCGCACAAAGTGCTCAGCTTACTGAAGTCGATGTTGAGTCGATGCAGATGGTGGTTGCGCAAGACAACGGTGGTAGCAACACACAACAGAGCGGCAATACAAACCGTGCTGCAATAAAAGCACCTGTACCAACGATGTCAACTCAACCTACAAAGCGCGCACGGCATTCGCAGGTCAAAGTGCATATAGAGCCTACCCGAAAACCCGTAGCTGTGAGCAAGATTTACACAGGAAAGAACAAGGCCGACACCAAGCTGACTTCAAATCAGCCTCCTTCTTCTTCTAACTCTGCAATTGATATACATGAAGAATCTTCCGCTCTAAAAAAAAATTCAAATGTTGCTCAGGACTTTGAGCTGCCGATGAACGAAGGAGTGGATATGTTGCTCCTGAAAGTTCCAAGTGCTGAGATTGGAGGGAAGCAGGTCACGGTGAAATCAGTCATTCTCAAAAACGCGAAACCTGCCGTAAAACCTATATATATGCCAACGACACATAGTGTAAAAGATACGCGGAGATGGGAAAAAAAGACGGGCAAGAGATGGCTAGAGTTATCTGCGGAGGAGCGAGAGGTCGCAAGCGCAGAGATTGATAAATTAAGCCGTGAATAAGTAGTCATGTTTAAAGTAGCAATATATGCTGGTTCGGATTATAAGTGTACGAATGTGTAAATATTATGTAAATGGATAATAATGAAGGAAAAAACAAGTATATCTAAGCGTTAATTAACGGAGACAAAAAGCATCCTCGGTGGGAGCTCGTTTTATTTACTTTGCTGTAGACTAATACTCTGTCTTTTCGATACCCCATTTTTCTTCGTGCGCATCACTGTCATAGTCACTACCACGCTTTGTAGAATTAAAGAGTAAGATCAAGAAAATATGGATCAGGACGCGGATCTGAAACGCTTGCAGGCTGCCAAGCAGGCTGCAATCGAACGCGGAGAAGATCCGGAAAGTATTACATTAGATAAATTACAGTCCAATGCCAGTGCGGCACCAAAGCGCCAATCCGTTTTTGGGAGGATGTTTGGAAGCAAACCTAAACCCAATGAAACAGTGGAAACTGCAAATGTTTCCACAAGTAAAAATCCTGTAGATGAGCCATTGTCTCAGAATAATGAATCTGCATCTGCAAAAGTTTCTGTGTCATCAAAGCGCGGCTCCTTGTTTGGTTCTATTTTTGGTGGTAAGAAGAGTGAAGTTAATGAACCCAACGTACAGAAAGTAAATGAAGATGTTTCAGTCGAAAGGAGTGATATGAAAACTAATGTGGCTAATTGGAGTAATATCAGTGAAAGGGATCTGGATCATCAACCTCGATTTGATACCTCTTTAAAAGCTTTACAGGAGCAGAAAGCGTCTTCGGAAGTGCTAGATTCCTTGTCCGCCCATGTCGCGAACGGTGGGGTTGAAGCCTGGGAGAGCAAGATCGCAATAAGTAACGAAAGTACGACTGAAGTTGCTGAATCGAATCCACCGCAATCTGCTAAATTGGAAAAGGAGGTGCCAAACCAGCCTTCTTCTAGGCGTCCTAGCTTGTCGGCTGTAGTGAGAAGACCGTCAGTAGGGGGGGCATCAAGGCGTCCTTCTGCATCGGGTTCACTTTTTCGTGCCTCCAACACCACTGGCGCAACTGCTGTAAATAGCTCTGTTACTGCGAGTCAGAAACTTACATCTGCGTCTGCAGATGTAGTTGTCGACCCCGATGAAGATTTTATGACCCGTTGTAAGAATTGGTTGGCCTGGTTTCGCGAATTCGCCCCGGACATCAGTTCTGAGAACTCCTTGCGATATGTGGACATTTTGTGGGACAACACGCTGACTACTCCTGCGCGACTTGCAAAGCGCTTGGCAAAGAACCCAGATGTCTTGCAAGATCTGACTTTTAATGAAGATGATGCAGAAGATATCATTGACGCTTTAGCGCGCTGGTCTGCAACAGGAGCCGTCCTGTCCCCACCGCCGGCTTCGGGGGAACCCGTCTCTGCGAATGTAAATGTATTGGATTCTGCGGTCAAGGAAAAGGAAACCACGGATGCATTACTTGTTTCGCGCACTAAAGAATTGCAACAGCAATTGGAGCTCGAAGCCAAGGAACAGGAGAAAGTCAGAGCAGAAGCGGAGGCTGCTGCATGCGTCAGAGACGAGCAGACGAAAAAGGAAGCTCAAGAGCAAGCGCTTGCAATTTTTGCAAAGTATATTCCAGCAGATGCAAAAGATTATGTAAATATGATCTCAATTGCTGTTAATGATAAGTTCCAATGGGGCTCTGAAGTGCACGGGCTCGTGTTGAGTTTGCAGATGGATGGAATCCCACTGTGGGTCAACGGCCGCGTACTGGGTGCTTCCAAATTGAACCCGAAGTGCCATCGTCTATGCTTGTCCGATGGTGCCGAATTTGAGCTCAATTTGGCCGAATGTAGTGCCTTAAAATTGGAGTTATCCGAAGCCACGCTGAAGCATGCAGTGCATGCTAAGTCGAAGCCTGAGCAGCTTCCGCGAAACATGTTTTATCCAGAATTGGGTAGTATACCAGTGCCCTTAGGTGCAGCTGGTGTCAGCGTACAAGTTCTCGAATCACGGCTGGAGAAGCTTAAGAAATGGTCCATGCTTACGCGCAGGCAGATCGAAGTTCTAGACGGCGAGATTGCAGCTTTGATTGAAGAACGAGAGAGGAAGGAACTTGCAGCGACTGAGGCGGCGCGTCTGGCAGCACATAATGCCCGCATGGAAGCTGAGGCACGACGAATCGAAGAAGAAGAAGCGCAAAAGCGGGAAGTGGAACGAAGAGTGTCCGAATTTAAAGCAAAAAGAGAAAAGGACTTGCTTGCTGAGGCGGAGGCCAAAAGCTTGCAAGCAGCCCAGCAGGCAAAAGCTGAAGAGCAGCGTAAGCAGCGCGCTTATGAAGAAGAGCGCGCTCGTGTTTATGGAGAGTCTGAGCAGGCGAGTGGCAATAGCGGAGCCGGATATGCGCGTCCTCCGTCCAACGTAAACACTGACGTCAACTCTGGTGACAATTGGGCAGGTATGACTCCCTCTGAAATCATGCAGGCGAATCGTAAGCGCCTTAGTGCAACTTCAAAGCAAATACAGTCCCAAACACCGATTGCATCGGTTCAGTCCCCAGCCCCGCCGGACACTGTCACCACTCCCTTTGGCACCCGGCGGAAATCTGTTGCTGTTGACGCGAATGCCCCTCCTCCGCCGCCGCCGCCCGTGGAGTCTAAAGTCGAATTAGCCTCGTCAACTCCTGTAGCCAGACGAAGATCTGTTGCTGCTGATCCGAATGCCCCACCCCCGCCAGAGCCGAAGCCCGAGGTCGTTTCGATTGCTTCGCCGCCACCTCCCGAAGCAAGAATGCGGCGAAAATCTGTGGCCGCAGATCCCAGTGCTCCTCCTCCTCCAGAGAGCCCGTCTCCTGCAGAGCGGGCTATTGGGCTGCAATAATTTCATGATAGATATAATCACATGAGCTTATTGATGGACAGAAAATCGAAGTGCAACTCCCTGTATGCGCTTTGTCTTTGTCTTTCTGAAGCTGCCTTAATTAGAAATCCATTGAGAGGCACTTAAATGTAGTATATTAACGAAATATTGTTATATTCGCTGGTAATGGATTAAGACACTTACATAATAAAGACATTGATATCATGAATATCTTATTATTATTATGATAATCATTTCAATATCAGCATTATATGCATTAGTGAATATGATGATATAAATTCTTTATAATCTTGATATAATGACATGATATGAATTCATTTTGTTGTTGCATTTGGGAAGGTATGAAAAGGCTTCTACTGCAGAAGTGTTCGCGGCTGCAGGCGCTGCAACAGCTGTTTTTTAACCGGAACCTTTTCAGGAACTTTATCTGTAGGTTCCTCAACATCTGCATCGTTTAATGCGGCTAGCGTAGATCCACCTGCCACAGACGCATTGCAGAGCAAAAACCTTGCCTTTAAGTAAAAAGTCTATCAATAAATGGACATAGTCTGAGATAGACAAGACAACATTCGATTACAGACTCTTCCCGAATTGGGTACATAACAATTTTAAAACGTTTCGCTATTAAGGGTTAAAAGGGATAAAAGCTGTCCGACTTTGCGTGTCTACGGCATATGATAATCCCGTTTACACCTTTATAGCTAAACGCTTTAAAATGGTTATTTACGATCTCTTGGACTGTTAGTTAAGAGATCGTAAGAGTAGAAACCAAAAGCTGAACGTCGATTTCGGACAGTCCAAAGTAAACAATGAACCGTACGTCCGACATAAACTGGTTTGAGCAATAGAAAGCAACTTTGCGCTCGACTTTGTTCAACCCATCAAGGATTGAGCACAATGTCGCAACGCATTGTTACCCGCAAGGGAGATGTAGCCAAAAGAAAAGCAGCACAGACCTCACTTATGGAAATCGCGTCCATCAGGCAAACATTCAATCAACGAAAGAAGAAGGCAGACGAACAGTATGATGCATGGGAAATGGAGAAAAAGAAAACAGAACGAGCACGCGCTGCTTTGGATGAAGCAGAGGAGAATCTTGCTGCTGCGCAAGAGGTGATAGACCAAGACTACTTGCCAGAAGGTGCTCAACCGCCTGCAAGGATTCATAAACGCGATCAGTTAGCGCTTATAGTTGCTCAATTGCAGACGGCGTTAGAAGCGCAAAAGCGGAGTCAGGTTCAAGCTTTTGAAGATAATGCTAAAGCCGAAAGATTAGTTTTCGAATCTGCCAAAGAGTTGCACACTCAACTGGACACGTTAGAAGATGCTGATCAGATCACAAAAATCAATAAAGAACTTGATGAAGTGCGTGCAGATGCTTTGAAAAAGGTAGAAATCGATCGTGCAAAGACTTGGGAACGTGAGCAGATGGAAGCTGTTGATGCGCGTGCCGCACAGATTCAAGAATTGACCCGGATTGCCGAAAAACAAGCCAGTGCAACGAAGGTTCTGCATAAAACGGCTACTCAACGCTTAAAATCCTCTGCGCAGAAGCGTGATGACATCATTGCAGGCATTGTATCTGCAGATGAAGTACATCAAAAGGATCGAGAAGCAGCTGTTCTGGAGTTAAAAGCTAACACTGACGCTGCTCGATTACTCGCCGCGAAGCAGAGCGACCGAGTTGTTCAAAAGAAGGAGCGCGTTCAAAAGCAGTTAAATGATGAAAAGGAAAGCATGTTAAGTCGTGGTATTAACCCTTATGTTGAGTTCCGAAAGCGCGAATTCGATGCTGAAGCCAAGCGAACAGAAAAAGCACTCAATGAAGCTGTTGTCCAAAATAAGGTAAATTTAGCCAACCGGCTAATAAACGAAGAAATTGAAGGTTTCAAAGATGATGCTGCAGATGAAAAGGCTCGTTTTTATGAAAAACAACATCGAGATGCACAAGGGCGGCATGTCACGGAAGAAAAGATCACGGCATATGTACAGAGTGTGATGGCCGGAGGCCACCAAGTGCTCGATCCGACGGGTCGTGCCCCCCGTGTGGATCCTTCGCAGGTGACTAACATTAAAGACCAGTCATTCGGTCTGGGATCTAGCAGCCGAATTCCTGCTGCTAGCATGAAGCGCATTACCGAGAACGTCCGTAAAGAGTTGAAAGTCGATGCAGACGACTTGGGTGAGTACCAACGTCTAATCACCGGATTGCTTAGCAAAGAGGAAAAGGAGCAACTTGCCAATGAAAAGGCCAAGTCTTCTTCTCGTCCAGCTACTTCTAGTGGCTTGACTCCTGAAGAGAAGAAGGCGTTGCTTCTTGAGAATGAGCGAAGAACAAAGGAGAGAGCCGTTGTACAGGAGTTGCAATCTTTCGGTCCTGAAATGGGAAAAATTCCTGGCACCGGTCTTGCTGCCACAACTATCAATCTGGAAGATAATGAAGATGAACGAGATGAACTCCTTAAAATCACCGAGTTGGATGCAGGAGGGTCAGTGGCAGGTGAGAGTCTTGTCACTGTTTCCCCAAAATATCATATTGCTCAACAAACGCAGTTCGAAATCAACAGTTTAGAACGTGCCAAAGCAGCGCAGCGCCAAAGATTGGAGCAAGGTACTGTGCAGATTGCTGGAGGACGTGAATTTAAAGGACAATCCTTTGTGCCCAAGCCTGCCACGCTATCGTTTATTGATTTCACTGTAGGGGAGGAGTACACACAGGTCTTCACCCTGACAAACGCTAGCTACACATTCAACAGCTTCAAGATTTTACCTTTGGATGATGCTATCATTGACTTCTTTGAGATCACATTTGAAAAGCCTGGTCGTATGAGTGCAGGCGTGAGCTGTCCCCTCACCATTAAGTTCAAGCCGGAAGTGAATGAAGACATTAGGGCTTTTGTGAACTTCAACACCCAGACCGGACCAGTAGCGGTGCCACTCATTTGTCTTATCAAAAGGTGTGCGCCACGAATCACGACACCAAAAGTGGATTTTGGTGATATGATTATGGGTCAGATTTCTACCCAAAAAGTAGAATTCAATAATACTCAAGCGATTGGAACAGAATTCACTCTTTCCTATGTGGATGCAAACAATGAGCCTATGACCATCGCTCAAGCCTCTCGGCCATTAACTGCACCGAGTGATGATGCCCAGCAGGCGCGTCCAGAAGATGAAGACTTGCCACTTGATCATTCCGTGCCTGCAGAGAACGCGCTGGACCTCGAGCAACGCGTGCGACGAGCTGTCACAAAAGTGCTACGTGCAAAGAAGCAAGCGAATCCTGTACCGATCAGCCTCCGGAGCATGGCCCATCGCATAGATGGCTATGGTACTGCATCTATGGATGTCATTTGTGCTCCTCTTGCTGTGGGTAGCATCACGCAGCGTTTTTGTGTGGAGTATTCGACTGTAAAAGATATAGACCGATCTAAAGATGATTTGGGGGAACTTGTGAAGCGCAAACAGTACTTCGATGTCAGCGTCATGGCGGATGAAGTGCCAATTTATCTGGCGGATGACACTTTGGATATGCGCAGTTGCTTGTACGGACGCATATATCGCCAGCGCATTCAGGTATGCAATCGATCCAAAAATGCTTATCGTGTAAACATTCACATCAAAAGCCCTTACAGCAAGTATGTGGAGGCAAGTCCTGATATGTTCTTTGTACAAGGGAACAGTTCGCAGTTTATTAACATAAAATATACTCCTAGTGCTGATATTTTGACTGATTTGGGATATTACACTGTCCCTGAACCTGGTTTTCTAGGCTCTGCATTGGCGTGTCTTCCTATTCAGATCGACGTGACCAATCAAGAATTACCTGTAATTTTCAAGTTACGATCATATGTCACTCCTTCAACGGTGGAACTCAGTACTACCCGTATGGACTTTGGTGCTGTATATGTGAATCAGTTCAGCACGAATAAAGTGACTCTGAAGAATATCAGCATGTTACCTCAAAAGGTAGCGTTTGTGCGCTTGCGGAAAGACATCACAGTACGTCCGAATGAAGGGTTTGCCGTGCTATTACCAAACGAAGCCATGGACTTTGAAGTATCTTTTTGCCCTATGCTTGCTGCTCCTTATTCTTTCGATGTTGTCATCGCAACCAGCGTGAATGATACCTACAAAATTCGTGTAGTAGGTCAAGGAGTAGAATCACCCATTCAGCTGAGTAACAGTGTGATCACGATGCGCACTACTGGACCTGGTGAGCGTGTCATTGAAAGCTGTATGTTTACGAACACTACTTCAGAACGGCAATGCGCTGAAATTTGTATTCCTGATGCGCGCTTCACATGGCTCAAGGTCAGTCCCACCATTCTGGACTTGGCCCCGGGAACAAGTCAACGTGTAGAATGCGAATTCTGTCCACCGCTGGATGCAAACATCCTAGATCCTCATATTTGGCATAACAAATTAAAAGGTGAACTTGTATCACCTGCTGTCACGCCTTTCGATGAATTCGAGGATTCTGCTGGTTGGGTGTGGGCCCGAGGCATGTATGGAGAGCTACAGTGGGTGAAGGCTGGTGCGGGTATTCCACCACCCAAATCTTCTATTCCTACGTCTAGTACTGATTCTGGAGATGCTGTCGTAGAACAAAAAGATGACCCTCTTGCCGATTTCGTGCCACCTGATTTGCCAGCCAACGAATGGGGAGTAGGAGGTCGCTGGACGTTACCCATTTGCCTTCGCTTACGAGGAACGAAAAGTAGTGCTACCGGTGCAAATGCAACCCAAAGTCCCATGTTTCTCTGTGTAAATACCATGGTCACTTTGCCGCAGCTGGTAGCGGACCCTAAAGGTCTTGATTTTGGGCAATTGTCACTCGGCACACGTGTTTTGAAAGGATTTAAAATTGTGAACCGTGGACATCAGACAGTGCACTTGAGTTGCAACGGTGTAAATGCCGCAGGCTGCTTTACTATTATCCGCCCTCCCAAAAGTATTGGTGCAGGAGAAGTACGCACTGTTATGATTGAATGCTTGTTGGAGCGGCCAGGAATGAATATCGACATGTTGGAGATCACCAACGATGCAGAGGCAGGAGGTCATGCGTTGCGCATTGAGTTGCGTGCTCATGGTCTGAAGCCTTTGATCTCGTTAGGAAAGTTATTGCCACCACCATCCAACTGGAATTCAAGATGCGGGATTCTCGATTTTGCGGATGTTGTAGTAGGAGATACGGTGACGCAAACGTTCAGTGTTCTGAACTCGTCGTCATTTGCTGTAAGCGTCAACATTCTAAGATCGTCTGGCAGAGGTCTCTCACCAGCAAAGCAGGCCGAACTTATTGAACGTACTACCAGAGGCATGCCTGTCATCAGCTATCGTCCTGAAGTCTTCACAGTGGGTGCCGGGGAGACGATGGATGTAGAGGTCATCTTCAGCTCCGATATACATCGGTTCCGCCCCTATCGCGAAGACTTGGAAGTGGTCGTCGGGCAGACAGACGAAGTGCTTAAAATAGGCATAGTAGGACGCTGCCGTGCAAGACAAATGTTCCTATTGACTGGTAATCCTGCCGATGAACCCTTCAACAAGGTCATGGCACCTGGTGGGGCAGGAGTGTTTCCTGCACAGGATATGTTGTCCAAACACTTCTCCAAAGAAGTGCGTGATCTGGATGCTGCAGTAAAGAAAACATTATATTTGCCGCCCACAAGTGAACCCACAATTAAGCTGGAATATCCCGACCCTTTTGCTGCAGATGTTGATCCCAGTACATTTACTGAAGGCGCAGCGCCTGCAAGCGGCAAAGCCGCCAAGGGTGCCCCTCCGCCCTCAGACGGTCGTGTGTCTCGTTCTCAAGTGCGGCGCATATTAGTAGCTTGCGCACAAATCAAGGATGGTCGTCCAGGCAACGGAAATGGTACCTTCGAAATCAAAATGTCTCCAGCAATGGCAGCCAGCGGATACTTCACGTTAAGTGTTGATAAAGGCGCAGTAAATGCTGGCGCATCAACACCCGTTGATATTACATGTACATTACCAAAACCTAGAGGAATGGGTGGTTTATCTGCTGGCAGTTGGAAAGAATATACCGCAACAGTAGTGCTCACCGGTGGATGGGCCCAAGAAGGAAGTTCCCCTATGACTGAGGTACCGATTACTCTGCAAGCTTTCATAGGATTGTAAGTTTATATTATATATAACAAAACATTTTGTAAAAATCCTCTTATTATCTAAGACTACTATTCTACCATGATTAATGCACTCTTTGCCGTTGTAACAGGCTTAGGATGTTCATGTTTTGCGCTATCGGCATTATCCTTAACCTTGGCTCTGCGTTTCCTCTTCGTGTTGATTTCCGGAGTTTCAGACTCAATCTCTTCACCAATAACCGCGTTTTCTTCTTTAATCGGGTTGTTTTCGGAACTATTCTTCCGCAGATATACACTGATGTTATTCTGGAGAAGTTCTTCGCCTATCTTTTTCTCTACATGACCTCTCCAGCCATCGACTTCCAGGCTCAACTCCACCCGACGGAGCTCCCGTGCCACGACTTCATCCCCACTCGCGGCTGACTTCTTGAGATCGGCCATCAGCTGATCAATGTCACACTCCATTTTCACCCATCGCCATCCTTCAAAGCACATATACATGAAGTTATACATACATCTCAAGCCAAATTGAACAGACCACTGATCCTCTATGCACGTTCGCAGCGTCTGTGCCACTGTTTGGGAACATTTCATGCCCACACATTCCCGAGTATCTCTCTCGTGGGCCAGCACACCGATAATCTTAAAGATAATCAACACGAATTCTGCAGCTCGGCGAGTGGGCCGGGCAACATTGGTTACATTACCGTGAATGCCTTTTTCAAATTGCTCTTGGGTGATCTCTACCGGAATGTTCCTCAATAAGGTACAAAAAGTATTCAATTTATGCTCAATTCTCGCTTCAATAAATCCTATATCTTGGAACTTTTGCTCGTCTTCGAGTTGCACGGCATCCAGGTCTTCATTGAGCATTTCTTCGATGTCATCAAATGGTATCTCTACCTTGCCGCTGGTAGCATTGGTCATCAGACGAAGCACACTTTCCAGTCTCGATTCATAAGAATAAAAGAACGCAAGACGACACAAGTGGTGTTCGTAAATGTGCAAGAGTGCATTCGCCACAGCCATTTGAATGTTGCATCCATATTTGCGACTATGCGACCAAACATGCAAACATGTAAAAAGATAATTCATAACTTTACGAACCATTTGAGTTGGTTCGGTGGGATTGGAGCAATCATCCTTAATCTGAAGTGGAATTTCCATCCGTCCAAATGCATGGCAACTAAAAAAGACCACAAGTTCATCTTCAATATAGGTCAATAGATACGTAAATAAGCCCCGCCAGTCGTTGTTTTGGTAGCACGTCCACAACGGCGCCATCTTATGCAACTTCTTGACATTATCATCCATCCACATACTGACGAGAAGAAAGTCTAGATTGAGATCAATGACTTCTGGTTCACGCTCTGTAAGTGCTGCCGCTTGTTCAAGTTGCAAAGGCTTCTTGGGAACCTTCGATGTGCCTTTCCCAAAACTCGTTTGCACGAGGGGGCCACCGCTAAAAGGCACTTGATCCGGGCGCAAGTCAGGAGGAGGCGGTTGAATACTATATGGATGCGCTAAAAGCGGTTTATACCAACTTGTCTGCGAAGTCCAAAGGTCTAAGAAATAGCAACACTTATTGTGAGAATCATACATTTTGTGATATCTTGCACGATGAATGAGGCGCATGTGTCGACGCTGGAGGAACCCTCGAGCCAATGCTGTAAGCACAACAGCTGCTTTGTGTGGATCAGATGCATAGATTCCGCGCTGCCAACGACGTTTGTAATGTCTTGATGCATACCAATGCTCATACAAGGTCTGCATGACCGTCTTCGCACCGCCTTGATCTCGCACATCAAGGTGAGGATCGGGAGGCAACCACGTGCTATGGCTCCGGTCGGAAGTCTGCATATCAGAAATACACTCTCCTGTATATGGATTATACAAATAGTAACCAGTGTCTGCACTGTATCTCTGTTCAAAGGTATCAATCTCTACACGCTCCAACAGGAAACGTTTTAATCCTGTAACAGGTTTGGACTTACGTGTGTAATTCTTCTGTCTGCCGGCTTTTACTACGTTATGATACCCCGATATTAAGCATTCTCTCATCGCAGCTTTGGCAGCATCATCTGGTTTCGGAATTTCGCCTTCTTTGGGTGCAGAAATTTCCATGAATTTGGATACCGTGGCGAGGAAGCGACCCTGCAGGGGTGGGACCACCTGTCCTATCAGTTCAAGAACTTCATTTATCCATACCGTAATTAACTTGAGTCGAAATTCAATATCAGCGGGACTAATCTTACTTGGATCTTTGAGGACCTCTCTGTCCTCACTTTCGGGCGGAAACGGAGACTCAACGTCATGTTTGCACCCTTTTCCTATGTCTAAATCTCGTAGATTATTGTATAACTGAAGAAAATCTTCGTAAGGTTTATTAACACTATACGGAGCAAACATAACGCGCATCCCATCTTTAACTGTAAAGAGGACTTCGAAGCCAGGAAGAGCGCGCTTGCCACGATTAGTAATAGGATCTCCTCGTAGTATTCGGACTGTAAGATTCATACTCCCAGACATATGAGCATATAGAAATTAGGTTGCAATAGTTTGATCGACAATTTAGTTAAAGCGCTGAGCGCTTCTAGGGAACTAACTCTTCAAAGCGTGGGACGTGATCTTTTGAGTGACTCCATATCAATTATCACTGTAACGAAACACAGCTTCCGTAATATTGAGCCATTGATTAAACATGAAGCATTTTTCATTACTGATGTATCAATAACTACTTCTCCTGCAACTAAAACTCCAAATTGCTTTTTTAAACGAGCAAAAGATGGAAATCTCCAAAGAGGGAGGGACACACGCGGAGGGGTTTCTTCGTAAAGTGTTGACTAAAGAGTAATAAATAGTTGAAGCAACGACACTTGTAAGAGAAGAAATTGATATGGATAATCTTGTTGTGTCGTTGGATCCATCGATGGTCAGAATAGCCCAACTCATCTATGCACACGCTTCGGCTCCTCAGGTGATAACTGCGTTAAAAGCTTCGTCTAATCTGGAATGGCCTACGCCTGGCGCGCAAGAGGCATTAAATATCATACTTTGTCATTCTGATCGGTTTCCGTTGTCCACTAGATATGTTCGATCATTGCTGAAATGCATAGAGAATACATGTGAAACATTAGAAGATTGCCTCATGGAGCGCGTGTTGTCATCAGTATGCATGGCATCAGATGGTGGGGATGAAGACGACGAAGCTTATTTTTCTTATTATTTACCCGTATCAATTCAATTAACGTCGCCAGCGTTCTCATCTAAACACGAAGACCCACAGAAGTATGAAATGGTGCCATTACGAGTACAAAGAACGCATAACCAAGTAGGTTTACGCGTTTGGGAAGCAGGACTGTTTCTTGCAGAGGTATGTCTGGCCATGCCTTCCGGGCTATTTGCTGATAAATCAGTATTAGAACTGGGAGCTGGGATCGGACTAACAGGCATCCTACTGGCACGCGGCCTCGGCGAGCAGCATGCGCCAAAAAATGTTGTGCTTACAGACTGGGCAGAAGTTGTGTTAGAAAATATTCGACATAATGTCAATGTAAACTTCGGAGTTACTGAAGATGCATCTGTCTCGTCCTCCCGAGTGGAGGTCAAACAACTGGACTGGCGCGCGATGACGTCGATGCTGGATGCAGCCCCACTGGGACTCATTGATGTAACTCTGATTGCAGATTGCACATATAGTGAAGAAATTATTGACCCGCTTTTGGGAACAGTCACACATATCGCCGAATTCTGGCATCATCAACAGAGAAGTCCTTCTGCATGCCCTGAGGCAGATTCACGCCTCACCGCAGCAAGGTGTGTTAACTCCACCTTGGACGACGCGCTCATGCATGAGTCTATTGTCAAGCAGAATATAGACGATAATATCCAAGACAGCGATCTGCTCTGTCACTTGCAGCGCACACACGGACATCTCACACTCCTCGCCTGCACTCATCGGTCAGATGAAACGTTTGCATATCTTCAGAAAGCGTTGAATCATTTGAATATGACTTGCCGGGATTTGACACCATGGGCACAAAGAATTATTGCAAATGGCAATCAAATGCTACCATATGCCAATCGTGAACGGATTCATTTTTATTGTCTTCACATGTAGTGTATTTAGTATAGCATGTACAGTATGTGTAAAGTGATTTCTATATATTTTTATGGTTTTGTTATCTCTGCAATGAGCGCTGATTGCATGTGCTGGAATGCTCTCCGGCATATGTCCACATTGACAGTCCGAATCTCACCAAATGTGAGCCCTGAGTTGTTGATTTCACACAAATAGAGCACTTTCCGGAGCAACACTAACCCCTCTGTTGCTGCTCCTGAATCCATCTTCGCAATACCATAATTCAAGTAATGATTCGCTAAGCTATAATGCCGTAATCCTAGCACACTTTCGGCGATGCGAATAGCTTCATCAAACAGCGGAAACGCTTGCGAGTGGTGGCCCATAGTGCACAGCACATTGGACAAAGAGACGAGCGGTTGCACCAAAATATGAATACCGCTGTTGCTTGATAATTCGCGATATAATTGAAGGCTTTTGTGGAAATGGACTAAAGAATCATGTCGCCGCTCTTCCTGGAGATATAACATGGCACTCTCGGATTGCATATGGGCGACCATATGCATCACAGCTGGCTGCTGCGCTTTATGGCAGACGGTTAATATTTCATTTAAAAGCTTAACAACATCTGCCGCTATTTCATGTCGAGTAGACAAAGGTAGTTCTACATTTGCTACTAATTGCTGTCCTGCTTCTGCTGTGACTTTGAGGAGCTCAGGCCAGTCCGCTTTTACGGCCGCGCGACGTGCAACGGGAGTGTCTCGGTCTGCGACACGTCTGCTGTCGACGTTCTTTTTCAACAGTTGCCATACTTGCATTCTTAGATCTAATGCATCCGACAGCTTTTCTCCTCCATCTTTTGTTACGAGTGCATGGGCATAATGGTGCACGGAGTTCGCCAAATGTCGCGATTCCCCCACGCCGTACGCCCCCTGTGAAGCACCTGTAACATACTTAGCCAAAGCTTCTTTCGCTTCGATGCCGTACACGTCCAATGTCCACTGCAAAAGCTTTTCTTGATGCAGACCCAGTTGTTGCTTTAGCGCATTCGGATCGGGCTCTGTAATATTCTTTTTGAGGTCGTAGAGCCTGCCTGGTCCGCCGCCGGGCTCACCTTCGTCTGAGGCGTTTGGATCCGGAATCTCAGCGCTCTTTTTAGCATATATGTCCCCGTTAATCTCTCTATCTGTCAAATAGTTACGGAATCGACATAATTCTTGCAATCCTGTACGAAACACTCGCTTACGGTATGCAGTATGTTCGCCCATTAGGTGCAAGATCTGGTTATGAGGTCGCTGCTGCGTCATGGCAGGCGGATCGCTATTTAATGCATCAGGAGGAAGAATCACAACTGCATCGTGAATATCAAAAGGTGCAACGCCTTCCAAAGCCTTGGCGTGTGCAACTCCGGCGGCATCCAACGCCTTGGTATCGGGATAGGGCTTACGTTGCAGTGCGGCTGCCCACCTTTTCTCACAGTAAGTGTATAGAACATCAAATTGCTCTTGGTCACTGAAAAGAGAACGGTCGCCAAACTGCCACCATGCCTTCAGAATTTGTTTAGCAAGAGTTGAAACTCGCACGATGAGAGTTCCCGAATTGATCAGAGTTGTGCTTCCCGCATGTTCCGCAGAGCTCCACAAATGCGCAGCTGGATGCTGGGCAACGACATCTTCTATTCTCAGTCCCATATCTAAGATAGCCACATCAGCATCTATCCACATAATATAGTCCATATCCTTACCCCAACCGTTCAATGCTTGTTCTAAAATCTTAATTTTGTTCCAACGCGAATCGCGTGAATCAAATGCTTCGCAACCTTCACTGTTTTCATCCAAATGCTTAAACATATAGCCGTGGTGCTCTGCATAAACCTGACCAATACCAAAGGAGTAAGTGGTGTATTCCCAAATGTTCTTAGTTGCGAACGTGACAATCCCAATGCGAGCTGTTCCATCTTGTCTCAGTTGTTGCTCATGTTGAATCGAAGTCGTATTTATGCATTGCATTAATACTGGCCATTCTGTTTCAGCTATAGAGTGTCGCTTGCAGCAGGTTGCCATACCCGACATGTTGAGTGCTTTTGGTTGAGGCTCGAAGGTCTGTGTGATCCCATGTGATTGAACTGTTAAACATTGTAGGTATACGATAACTATAAAAAATTTAAGATATAAAAGTATCCTCATGCTCTTCCTTCTTCAAGATTAGAATGAGGAAAATGACCGAATGGGTTTTCAGCTCCTCTTCCCCTTCCATTATGGTCTTTTGTTGGTCCAAAAACAGGCACATACAAGAGTTCCTTCATACTTTAATCTTCAACTCGAATATTAGAAAAACGATAAAAGCTACGAGAATTTCTGAAAGTTTAGATATCAGAGCGTTCAGTGTTCATTTACATTCGTGCTAACTAGAAATAAAGACAGATGCTGTATCCGCGTGCGGTGACCAAATTTAATGAAGCCGCTCCACAGATTGCTGTGGTACTAGGGGGACTGGAAGAAAGTGATGCAAACAGCTTTGAATTTCCAGTGACTTCACCGGCACTGGTAGCCAATCCAGGCAATTTTCCAATGTATTTCATGTTAATCAGTGCAGGTTACGTTTTGCCATGGACGGCAATATGTTCGAAAGTTTCATATTTTACGGAGGAGTACGGGGCTAACTACTTCGTAATGCTAAATGTATACTTTTATGTATCGGGCTTACCTGTGACGGCATTTGGGGTTTGGTACGACCACACCGTCGAAATGAAGTATGAGAGTAAGTTTACGTATTTGATGAGATCAATCGTTTGCCTTACCTCAATTCTTATATTGGTAATGTTGATACCATTCGCCAGCACAGATCAGCTATCCATCATTGTCGGCTTTTTGGGAATGTTTACCTGGGCTGTGCATAATTCCCATGCTTTGGTCGCTGCACTTGTGCAATTGAATGTGACAACGATGTATCAGCAAGTGGGTTATGCTTTGCCAGCTGTAATTAGTCTCATTTTAAATTTTGCACTAGCAAGCCCTTCATTTAATATATGTCTTGGATATTTCTCTGTGGTAGGTGCGTTTGTGCTCCTCGCTGCAGGCTGTGCTATCAAGCTTATAAGATCGCGTTTCCTCAAAATGAAAGTCGTGGAAAAGGACAGACAAAGCTTGCAGGATCATAACCTCCACGTAAACCACAATCGCATGCATCAGTCCTCTATGAGACATACGGAAATGATGGTATCTTTGATGAGTACCGACAGCAGAGCGTTCACGGTGTTCTCCGTGAAGTACCATATGGTCGTGCTCTTTTTTGTCATTTACTGCAGTGTTTTGGAAGGAGCTTTCATATCTTATGTGCAACCTGTTGGAAAGACGTTAACTCTACCAACTATTCTATACTTTGTACGGGTTTTTGGCGATTTACTGGGAAGACCACTGTCATGGATAAAGTGCCTTCCATCTGGGATTCGCCAGTTGAAGGGGATCGCTGTGCTGGCGTTCTTCAGAGTATCTCTAATGGCAGTATGGTTCATTTACATTTACTGGCCTACACTTATGTTTCGGTCGGATGCCTTTATTGTGTCTCTGCAGTTAGGTATTTCGCTCTCCTCTGGGTTTTTGGTCAGTCTGATCTACGAATCTGCCGCTAACAAATTTGCCGACTCCGAAGCGGATCGCACAAAGGCATCAGAGAGACTCAGTCTAGCCTTCCAAATTGGAGCAACAAGTGCAGCTCTTACATCTCTAGTCATGATAAAATATGGACACCAGATTTCCGAACTAGTGGCAGAGCTGGTGTAACGGTCAGTATTATTCATTTTTGTATAGTCAATGTTCATAATTTCTTACATGCATTATATTACAATCACGAGACACTTCTCTTCATCATATCAAGCAAGAATCGTTACCTTCTGCGCTCTAAAACTTCTTGTACGACATTCTCTTCCATCGGTCCGGAGTACTCCTGGAACTCGAGGCTAAAATTGCCTTCCCCTTGAGTGAGAGAGCGAATTGAGGTAGCATATCCAAGCATGGTCCCAAGTGGCACTGTAGCCACAATAGTGCTAATATCTGCGGCAACACCTTCTCCAACACCAGACGAAATGTCTTTGATGTGCGCCCGACGGTTCACTGTCAGATCCCCCAGCGCATCCCCCACAAACCGCGAAGGCACTTCTACTTCAAGCGCCATTAATGGCTCCAATAATGCGCGACTAGGTACACTCAATAATTTCTCCATAGACATTGCAGCACAAGCCTGAAGAGCGCCTACAGAGGTGTCAGCGTCTCTTTCAATGCCAACTACCTTGACTGCGAGACCCGTGACAGGATAGCCTCGAGGACCACGGCGCAGAGCATTTCGTATGCTTTGCTGGAGCATATCAAGCTCATCTGCAGTCTGAAGCTGCGCACTTGCTTCTGGTTCAATAAGCACAGTCGGCTCAGATGCATCTCCGAATGGCTCGATATCAATGGTCAGCGCAGCATACATGCGCTTCGTGCCTATGGTGCGGTCGTACACCAGACGTCTCTGTACAGATCCATCTTCAACTTTCAAGGTTTCACGATATGCTACATATGTTTTCCCTGTTAAAACAGAAAGTCCAAATTGACGTTGCAATTTGTCAATAACAATCTCTAAATGCAGCTCGCCTATCCCTCGGATAACGTTCTGTCCGGTCTCGGCCTCTATCTCGTAGACTAGCGATGGGTCTTCCATTGTCAGTATACTCAAAGCTTGCTCCAACTCTGTTTGCTGTGATGACTTTTCAGGCTCAATGACTAAAGAAAAGACCGCTTTAGGTACATTAAGACCATCAAGCACATAGCTGTGCAGCGGACCGTTGAAATCAACCAGTGTGTCGCCGGTCATGGTACTCTTGAGGCCTACCAAGCACGCCACTTCGCCTGCACCAATCTCTTCTACTTGGTCAAACTCATCTGCACTCACTAGCAGCAGCTGATTTAAGCGCTCTTTGCATTTTTTTGTTGCGTTCCACAAAGTTTGTTTGGATCGCAGTATTCCCGAGTAGTTGCGTACGTAAACAAGAGGCCCTCGAGCTTTATCATGCACGACTTTAAATGCCAGTGAACAGAGAGCATTTGTATCAGGCGTGATGTCTTTATGTTCTTCCCCAAGCTTTTTACCTCCGCTCATGCGCTTTCGGGCATCGTCCTTGGATTCCTGACCAGTCTTGAGGGCGCGTGCCGGAGGACGTTCAATGGGCGACGGCAAGAACGAAAGTACTGAATCCAGAAGAGTGGCGACGCCCCGCCCGCGCAAGGAAGCACCACATAATGCTGGCAGCATGCTTCTGCTGAGACACAAGCGCCGAATGGCTGCAGCTGTCAGCGCAAGCGCGGCGGGATCCTCTACGTCTACAAGCTCCTCGTGTTCCAAGAAGTACTCCATAAACTCTTCATCCGCTCCAGCTAAAGCATCTAACATTGCAGCGCGAGCAGCTACGGCATCCTCCCAAACATCATCTGTCTCTAATAAACGCTGCACCGTGTGGGGGTGAAGGTCTCTGCTTGCGCTGTTTTGAGTCGCCGCCAGATGCTTCGCATACTCCGGCGACCGCACATCCATCCATTCATACTTGTTCATGGTCAGCAAGTCCACATAACCATTAAAGTGACCATCTTTGGATTTGCATGGCAGTTGTAACGGTAGTGTGATTACGCCAAGTTTATCCTCGATAGAGCTGAGCGCTCGAGGGAAAGACGCTCCTTCGCGATCCATCTTATTCACAAAAACCACCGCTGGCAGAGATTGCCTTGTTGCTTGCTTCCAAACTGTGCGTGTCTGGGCCTGAACGCCCGACACCGCATCTACAATGATTACCACTCCATCTAACACTCTACAAGATCGCTCGACTTCCACTGTGAAATCAACATGGCCAGGGGTATCAATGAGGTTGATTTTATGATCTCTCCAAGGCATGGAAATAGCAGCAGCTCCAATAGTAATACCACGCTCTCGCTCTTGTGGCAAAAAGTCCATTACAGTGTCGCCATTATCTACCCTACCAATAGTCGGGATATCTCCGCATAAGTACAACATATACTCACTTGTCGTTGTTTTTCCAGCATCAATATGAGCCACAATACCCAAGTTTCTAATTTTATCCAAAGTTACAGAAGCAGACGAAAAGATGTGAGAGGAAGACGAGATACCGGCACGGCTACAACTGCTATAAAGCTTAGCTCGCCGGGCGCCAAACACACGGATTGCTGAAGAAAAATAGAAAGATAACATTTGGATCTTAATCTATATACAATTTAGATTATGCTCACTGCAATCAAATTATTTATATGCAGTAATATTTTTCAGAGAAGCGAAAATATTTTTCTCTCCAAAATTTGATTCCTTCAAAACGATGGAAAGGGACCCTGCGGCGAATAATTATTACTGTTTAGGTAATTTACATTACACTACCGACTATTAGATACATGTAAAATCCTCTTATTATGTAAGACAGTACTATAATTGACTAATTACCACAAAGGATGCAGAATAGCAGTTCCTGTCGTGTTGAATACAAGAGAGAATAACGATATATCTTGACGTCACCCGACGTACGTGCAATG
>JACCDO011080557.1_pt1 | contig 22407 bp, 14 predicted proteins | sample 7446101 | NCBI WGS metagenome assembly JACCDO01 (sample SAMN15323440, study PRJNA562643) | freshwater metagenome | isolation source: river surface water | place: USA:Blue River Watershed | collected 2017-08-16
AGACCCATCAAATTGCACGGTATTAGATGATATAAAAATCACATTGTCTTTACAAACTGGATTAACATATTCACGTTCACAAATAGTAGCAGACCTTAGCGGACAATTACTGACGAATACAAAATTAATAAATTCGTATATACGCCGTTATGATTATACAGAGTCAACCAACACAGGATTTGTAGGATATAATAAATCATACTATGAGATGTATATAGAATTAAACCGTTTCAATACGAAACGAGTTCAAGGCGCAAAAGTGGCAATTGTGTTTTCGGATAATACTACATCACATATTTGGTATGGAGCAACCTCCGCATTTGTATTTGCTAATAATTCGTATGAGCTGAGTAATATAACATCTGAATCAAAAGCACCACAATCGTCCATAGTAATAAATTCACCAGTCAATAATCCATCACATATATATTTAAAATGTAAGATTCCGTATTTCAACGGGAGAACGGATACAGGAAATGTGATTGGAAATACAATAATGAATGATTTTAATATTCCTATTTCAAATTCACCTGCTGGTGGGTATACGTTCAACAGTTATTTGAAGCAAATAAATGATAAAATAGTAGCATACAGTGATAATGGTAATATAAATACCACAAATACACTATTAAGTATTGAAGATTCATATACGAATATAAAAGTAGATATAAATAAACGATTTCGTGAAAATGCATATGTATTAGATACATCAAGTAATTCATTTATAAAAACATTAGGGTTTTCTGGTAATCCAGAATTAAATATTTCAACTGATATATCTGGTTCTCCATATACGAGTGCGACATACGATATATTGCAAGGAGCAACAATTATGATATTAAAACCGAAAAATACGGGTGCGAATCAGTATATAAGTAATTATGTTGTAACCAATAATACAGGTCAACGTATATTAACGACTAGCACATCGGAAATATCATCGCGTTTGACGAGTATATTTTCATCGTTTGTAGATGAATATGGTGATAATGTATTGAGTGGTTCCACTATAGGGTTCACTACACAATCTGGAGGTCAAACATTCGCTACTTTACGTGTGGTCGTGAATAAGTATTTAATAGAACAGTTTTATGATATATTATTTGTAGACCCGAGCGCAAATACATTATCATCGCGAATCATAGGTTGTGGAACAGATGTAAGTAATAATGGAGTAATGGCGTATTCAGATAATAATGGCTCAAGTTGGTCTGGAATAACAGATACTATATTTTCAGAAAAGGCAAATGCATCAGCATATAATGGTAATATATGGATTGCAACCGGTAAAGGTGGAAATACCTTAGCGACATCTACGAATGGAATTACGTGGACTGGTTTAGGTTCATCTGTATTTTCAACCGAAGCAACCGGAATTGCATGGAACGGAAGTATGTGGATTGCAACCGGTCAAGGAGGGAATACCCTTGCGAAATCTTCAAATGGAACAACGTGGACTGGTTTAGGGTCAACGATATTTACAACCAAGGCAACTGGAATTGCATGGAATGGTAATGTATGGGCGGCAACCGGACAAGGTGTAAATACAATCGCAATATCACAAGACGGCACGAATTGGATTTCAAGAGCAACAACAACATTATTTTCAACAAAGGCAACTGGAATTGCGTGGAATGGATATATATGGGTTGCAACAGGACACGGTGGTAATACAATCGCATATTCAAAAAATATAATGGGTAATACGTGGACGCCAAGTGCAACAACAACTCTGTTTTCAACGGGTGCAAATGGCGTTGTATGGAACGATTCCGTGCCTATGTGGGTGGCTGTTGGAACCGGTTCTACTAATACACTTGCTACATCGTATGATGGAAATACGTGGACACCCCAAGGAAAAACGACATTTACAACCGCCGGATATGGCGTTTCATTATGTGGGGCTAATCCCAGTCAATATATAGCGGTTGGAGAAGGAGGTAATGGTATAGTTCGTTCAATAGATGGTGTAACGTGGTCGTCGCTTACATCACCATTTATGAAAGGATACGGTATAGGGTGGGATAATAAAACGGTAGGAACAAATCCCACTTTAATAACAGATATATCAAACTCGTGGGTGAAAAATTTGAAATTAGATAAATCTAAGTATGAGTTAAGTAATTATAGAACTAATTTTTCGTGGTCTCAAATAACAGGAATCAGTTTAGTTAGTTCAGATACAATTACAATATCAAGTAATACACCTGATATGAATATAATAAAACTTACACCAATAACAACAGGATTATCAACAGGAACGAATAGTTATTCCAATGGTATTATAATAACAATACCCGACGGAGTTTATACAAGAGACCAATTAATAACGGCAATAAATACAGCTTTTGAAAATACAACAACTGGAACTAACGACCAGAATATATCAAGTGGTTCAATTGCGAAGGTAGTATCAATAACTACAGGAGATGAATTTATACAAATACGATTGAACGTGAATAAAGTATATACGTCTGATGATTATAAATTAGTATTTTACGACCCGTTTAGTTTTTCTACAGTATTAACAAGCGGTAGTAGTAGTAGGAATATAGGTAATACATCTTGGGATTCTACATTAGGTTGGATTTTGGGTTTTCACGCAGAAACTGAATATAATTTATCGGATACAACTGTCGTAAAAAAAACTGGAAATATCGCAAGTATAACAGGAGATAATGTTGTGAGTATTAGTATTTATAGCTATTTTATGATATTACTTGATGATTTTAACAATAGCCATATGAACGATGGAATTGTAACGACAACTAAAAAGGAAACTGATATTAAATTACCCGGATATACGAACCGTGCGAATTTCAATGCTGACCCTATTTCAGGAAATTTGATGGCTACAAATATATCAGCGAATGGTGCTCCATTAACACAAAAACAAGTGTATGCGATACAAGCATCATTAGACCAACAAACAAATCAAACGTCAGCACTCAAATTTTCGGAAGGTCCATTCGCAACAAATGTATTTGGTTTACTGCCTTTAAATATCGCGAATTTACCTAACAACAGTATATATGTTGATAGTAGCATTGGGTTGCGAGACCAACAACGAAATTACTTTGGACCAGTTAATATACAAAGAATGTCTGTTAAGTTAATAAATGACCGTGGTGAAACAGTTGATTTAAACGGAGCGAATTGGTCCTTTTCGTTTATATGCGAACAATTATATCAAAATAATCGGGCTTAAAAATATATACATAATATAGATGATAATATATTATATAGATAGTATTGGCTTTTATGGACCAGTAATTATAGGTATAATAGATCTATTTGCTTTATGGTTTTGTAAATTGTATTTGTTTTCATACATAATATGTTTCATAGTAAACACAATGATAAATGGTATAATCAAATCAGTTGTAAAAGAATCACGACCGACAGAACAAATATATTTAAATAAATATGATGTAACTCCAGATACTATACCGAGTAAATATGGTATGCCTTCGGGGCACGCACAATCAGTAGCATTTTCAATTACATATACATATTTAGTAATACATTCTCCGGCTATATTAATCATAAATTCATTTATAGGTGTATTGACTATATATCAACGATATAAATATAGACGTCATACAATATCCCAATTGATAATTGGGTTGATTACTGGTTCAATAGTTGCTATGTTGTCTTATGAAACAGCAAAGATAATGATTACACAACCAAGTATAAAAATGTAATTATAATATAAATATGTCGCAAAGTGATTATTTAAAATTTAAAAAGACATCGCGTCTATTAAAAGACCAAGCTGATTTTGACCCTGTATTATCGCCGAGTGATTATATTGCCGGTAAGGATTTCAATTTAGAAACCACAGTTCAAAATACAAAACAAATTAACAATCAGCTGACTCCATCTGGAAAACAAATCGTTTTTGGTATGGAGAGAACTACTGGCGGTAATTGTCCTACATTCATATTATGTAGAGGAACCAATGCTCGTGTGAATCGTCGTGCATTAGATGCCGGACAAACCGCTTGTTTTCCAATAATGAAATCAGCTGGAAGGTCAGTTCCTCCAGTAAAACCAACAGTATCAAAGAATTCACAATTCACAAAACCGAATTTCAGTTCATATATACGTAAGAATTATCGTGTTAGATGTGAATGTGATAATACAACGTGTGTTGGTTCTCAATCGCGTGTATGTCGCTTGAAATATGGTTGTACGTGTAATTGACGGCATTATATTATATACGCAATTTATATAATATATAGATGAGTTCATATTTTGATAATAAAGATTTATTTACTGGACCGAAAATAAATCAATATGGAAGTCATATGGTAATGACGAATGTTACAAAATCTACAAAGATAAAGTATGTAAATATAGATACAAAGTTTAGAGATGAATATAATTACAATGTAACAACAGATTATAATATTACATTACCAGAACGAGTGACTGACGTTCGTAGTATTTCAGTTACTAATATAGAAGTTCCAAACACATTTTATAATATTTCGGAAAATCTAGGTAATAATGCTATGAAAATTACATCATCTACTTCTACTGGGGTATTGGTATTGCGAGATGGTAATTATAACGAAAACACATTAATTACAGAATTGAACGCCAGAGCAACAGCGCTCGGTTCACCATTTACAAATTTAACATTTGATGCTTCATTCAATAAGATTACAATTACGCCTTCTACAGGGACATTTGCTATAGATTTTGGTGTAGATTCTACTGGAGCATTTGCAAAATACAATTTCAAATCCAGATTAGGTTGGTTGTTGGGATTCAGAAATCAAACATATACCGGTATTACTACTAAGCTTACGTCCGATTATATGTATAATTTATCTGGACCTCGTTACTTATATTTAGTAGTTGATGAATTTACAAGCAATGGAAATCAAAAATCATTTGTAGCGCCTTTACCGTCTTCCGTATTAGCTAAAAATATATTGGCTCGTATAACTTTGGATAATACGAATTATCCTTTTATGAGTGTGGTTCCTGCTACTAGTTCAAATGGTCTTTTATTATCAGATGTGCGTTCTTATACAGGTAAGGTTGATATACAGAAACTTAACGTGCAATTGGTAAATGAAAACGGTATACCTATGAATTTGAATGGCGCTGATTTCTCTCTTTGTCTTCAAATAGAACACGAATAAAAATATACTTATATACCAAATACAAGTATGTTTTATGAAATTATAAGCAAACTCATTTCCGAGTCATTATTGAGTCTATATCCAGTTATTGTGAAGAATATTGAAATACCAATGGAAATGAAATTATGGAGTCGTTTTTTCACGTATGTTATAATCGCGTTTTTCTTCATAGACTCTTCTTATATTTTGAATAATTTGGTTTCGTATGATGGTATATTACTTTCAATGGCTACTATGGCGCACGTATATACATCATATAAAGGGTTTATGTTATTAGAAAGTGGTATATCTTATACGATATTTTACTTATATCCAATTATGATTTTATTAATGTCTGGAGAACCAATACACCCGATAATGGGACTTTCATTATTAGGAGTATATTTGTTATACTCGGAGAAATCAAAAACAGAACAGAACGATGATAAAACATCACAACCACAAAATGATGATAAAATAAATGGTGTTATAATGATTTCACTTGCTGCATTTACAGAAGCATTAATATATTTTATTGTGCGTCGTTTGAAAACTGTGAATCACTGGAATCATATATTCTTATCTTATTTTCCGGGTTCTCTTGTAATGACGTTATTTCTGTTCCGACAGATTAATTTTACGACCCGAGGTGTTAATATATCGTTATTCTTGAATGGAATTATTGGATTGATAGGATACTTATTGCGTTTCTTTGCTATATCGCGATTAACGCCAACTGTATATGCTCCACTATCATATTTCGGGGTTATTATGGCTTATGTATATGGAATTATAATAAACGGAGAACAAATTACATTATGGAAAATAATTGGTTCTTTGTGTATTGTTATACCAAATTTATTTTTGCTATAAACTGTTTATATAGGTTCTCAGTTGGTCGGTTGGTTTCCATTCTAATTTTTCAATAGCATCATCTTGTTTTCGCAACGTAACTCTATAATTTCCTGTTACGTCAGGTAGATTTATATAGGAACATTGAGAACCAAAACGTTCGCGAAACATAGAATATAATTCATTTATAGTATAATTGAAACCAGTTCCAAGTTCCCAAGCATCGTCCTGGAAATGCTCTGTTTTCATAATACGAATTAATCCATCTACAATATCATTTACGTGTGTGAAATCGCGTCGTTGTTCTCCATCACCTATGATTGTAATTGGTTCTCTGTCGCGAATTTGACGACGCCATATACCAATCACAGTAGCATAATCACCGTCTATAATTTCATTAGGTCCATATACATTATAAAAACGAGCGATTTGTATTTTACAACCAAATGATTTACGATACATTTTACAAAGTTCTTCTCCAATATATTTACTCATAGCATAAGGTGATTTTTGTGGGTCATGCCATCGTGATGATGAACCAGCATAAATAACCGTAGCACCAATTGCTTTCGCAAATTCTAATACAGCTTCTGTGCCGACGACATTACAATGAAACGTTTCTGATGGGTGAGAAAATGATGGCTGGATTCGTGCTAAAGCTGCCAAATGAAAAATAACATCAAATTCGCGGTCGCATATTGTAGATATATCTGTTAAATCACAATGATAATAATTACAACCAGATACTTCATTCTCTACACAACCAGTTGAATAATTATCAAGAGAACGCACAATATGACCGTCATTCAATAATCGTCGTATTAAATTTGAACCAATAAATCCAACACCTCCCGTAACTAGGATTTTCATATACTAATATATGTTGTCTAATATTTAATATTTAATATTATATATTAAATTAATTCGTAATTGTAGTGAAGTCAAAACTAAATACGATAAACCGTATTGTATTATTATATCAAAACAACAACCTATATAACGAAGATTGTAGCATTGTAATGTAATTTAGATTATCGTTCTTATATTTATTTGCCTTTTTGGTAATGTTTGCACGTCTAAGTTGAACGTGAAATTCCAAGAATTGAATTTTTTCATCGTCTGTATTGAATTGAATTTGATTGTATCTTCGCATTGGATTAAACCATAGTTCATATTCCAAATTATTCATAATATATTTATCACACTCCTTCGCAAATGATTCAAGGAACGATGCATATGCATTAATATTATTATAAAAACTATTGCGTATTTCATCTAGTGTGCTATATTTCAACGAAACAATTGCATTCTCCATATATGCAACATATTCGTATATAGAACCGTAAGGATACTGATAAATCGGTTCAACAGAAGAGCATACATCAAATACAAAATGAACGTAATTTATCCCGTGATCCACAGGGTGTTCCACATATAGATTCCAGTCATAATCTTCACACATCTTCGCCAACTCAACCCAATATTGATACTGTTTATATTCGGAACGTAGATAATCCGGTGAATCTACACGATCACAAGAATTTAGGATTTTAGTAAGGCGTTTCTTGGTTACAACACCGCGAGTCAACAATTCATTTTCCAAATATTCAATGCTTTCATTGGTATGACCCCACTGTAGAATAAACGACACCATTTGTGTTATAGTATAACATTCATTTTATATTGATTACAAAATGAATAAATCCTACTAATAAATTATGTAAGGGAAAAGCAAGAATGTCTCAATATCATAGCGTAATCCGTTGTAGTTCCAACGAGTGTAAAATATGTTGTATGGATAGGGACACTAATGCTTTCAAAGAATATTTTACTTTTTTACAATGTGAAAAAACAAGGAAAAAGAAAACCAAAATGTTACACCTTTTCTCATTTGAAACGCCCGTTTTGTAAAACAATATAATCATCGTCAATAAATCAAAGGAAGGTCCTTGTCGTCTAATTCTACATAATCATCTCTGTTAAAATTAATATCAAACGCAAAGTCGTCTATTTCTTTAGGGTCTTTTACGCCATTTAAGAATGCTTGTTTATAACTCCACAAGTAAAACGGAGGTTTTATTCGCCATTTTCTACCAGTAGAAGTAGTTATACCAGAAGCATCAAAATCAAATAATTTATATTTACCGTCATCACCAATGCCTATATTATCAGGTTTCCAGTCAATATACATTATGCCTAATTTTTGCAGATGCTTCTTGGACTCTAACGCGGATGAAATGAGTGTTTGTTTATCATAATCCTTCTCACCAATGACAGGCGTCAGCATTTCAATATCAACATAACTATCAGTAATGCGATATACCTTTACAATATTAGGATGTGGGTTATGTTTGAGGATTTTATAAATTGCGTGTTCTGGCTTGCTGCCGCCGTATTTTCTAAAAAAACACTTACCTCTAAATGTTTCGTCAATAATAGTTGTTTTTGTATTTTGAAATTGTTTAGATACGCATTTTTTTCGTGTTTTTCTCGGTTTTTGCTTACTTATATTACGCGCTGATTTAACCATTATAATAGTAGTTTATTTTTAATTTACATTTGAAAACTGGCGTTTCAATTGAGAAAAGGTGTAAAATTAGGGTCTTTAGTTGGTAATATTTTTTGTTAAACTTTCCATAATCACCAGATAAGAAATTTACAATTATTTATTCGTATGCCAATTCCGGATTTTCATAAATCCATTGTAAATAATCGTCCCAACAATCAAATACGTTTTCACTGCCATCCAAATTGTGAAATACGAAATATGTGAATTTCTTACGATATATGTCGTCATATGAAAGACGACCAACTACACTTTGTTCAATCTCACCCATATTCCGGTCTTCAACGTGGTATGACGTTCTGGGGTATCCGTGAAATACCAACGAATTATCGGGAACCGCAAATGTTTCTATGATACTTATATGTGGCCAATGACCCGCGCACAAAATACCATTGTAGCAGGGGGCTGGCGTTGCGCTTGCGCCTTCGGCACAAGACCCCCCTTCGGAAAGGGAGGGTTTGGAAGGCGCAAACCGTAGGTTCCCTCCACCACCAACCGTTTTGTAAATATCTTCTGCGTGTTCAGGCAATCCCGAATTGAAATGATACCATATAATTATATCGCGTTCCGCATTGACAAAAACAATGACTATTCGCTGTCCCGTTAAATTTTCATCATTCAGTAATCCGGTTTCTAATATTTCAGTTCTGTCATATTCAGAACATATGAAACCGGCTCTCTCGTATGCTTGTAAAACACGTTTGGCGAATTTCGGGCGAGAAAATACATTACTCCCATTTGTGTCAAACAATGTTTTTGTTCCAAACTCACTGTGTGGTTGTCCGTCTATACAATGAACGTTTGACCCTCTCAACCAGTCTTCTTCAAATGGGGCAATATCCCAACCGGAACCAACGTAAATATAAGTGGGGCGCATTTTATTTTTATGTGTTTAGTAAAACATCTTCTATTTCCAAATCAATTTTTACTTCATCACCACTTACTTGGGTGCTTCCGGTTCCGGCAATTCATCAATGGGTCGCGCTTTGAATACTTTGTCGGCTGAAACATAGTTATATATATACGACTCATAACTGTATTTTGTCTAATTTTCTCTTTGGTCGTTGTAATTTATACGGTAAATATGGTTTGAATATTTCATCTAAAAATTAAGTAATTTTTATCATCATTGTAATCGCCAAAATTCCAAGTGGCGACATTTACACCGTTTTGATGTTCTCCTGTATTCATCTATCTATAATGATTTTATAAATTTTTATCAATATATTGTAAATGGAACATTTACAACGAATAATGAATTATACGTTGAATTCAGTTGTTACACAACCAGAAACAGAATTAGATAAACGAACCGAGTATTCGGAGTATGTCGCGGGTGAAGATAGTGATACAGAGAGTGTGAAAAACGAGGAATCAGACAATGAATCTGATATAGTTAAAATCCGTATTAACGATTACGATGAAGACCGCGACGAACATATAGAATATAAAAAGCTAAGTTATAAGCAAGTAGAAAACGCGGTTGATGCGAATTTTTTTGATGACTCACACGTGTTCTCTAATTCATTAGATACACTCGCAAGTTATTTGAACGGACAGAAGATAATTTATATGGAATCAAAATCATATTCAGAAAGCAATTTGAATAAATTGATGATGCCTGCGATTTTATTATCCACTATTGCGACAGTTTTAGCCACGTTTATAACAGAATATGAATGGGGAACTATAGTTATTTCCTCGGTAAATGCGTTTATTGCGTTTTTATTGTCTGTAGTAAATTACTTAAAATTAGATGCAAGAGCAGAAGCTCATAAAATATCCGCACATAAATATGATAAATTACAAACAACAGTAGAATTTACTTCGGGTTCTATATTATTATTACCAGAAGAAGATGGTAATAAAACAATATCAAAAAAACTGATAGAAACATTGAATATGGTAGAAACCAAAATAGCGGAAATAAAAGAAACAAACCAATTTATAGTTCCTAGAGCAATACGATTACGATACCCAATTGTATACAATACAAATGTATTCGCAATAATAAAAAAAATAGAAGATAAGAAGAAACGGGCAATCATATCTTTGAAAAACGTAAAGAATGAACTCCGTTATTTTAATAAACTACGTGAAGCACAATACGAATTAGACAACGACCAGAAAAAACGAGTGGTAGAATTATTTAATATGAAACGTGAATTTATTAAGGAAATTCTAGTTCTAAAATCCGCGTTCTCTATTGTAGACCAAATGTTTATCCAAGAAATAAAAAACGCAGAGATAATGAAACAACATTGGATGATCAGTAGCATTTGTTGTAATAAAGCACTTAATTTGAAGGACCCAGAGAACATCAATAAATTTATTATGGGAATTATGGACCCTTTTAAAGACAAAGAAGAAAATGATAAACGAGAAGCCAAACGTAGAGCAAAGGAAGAACAAGCGCGCAGGGCGGGTATATGCTGTTGGCCGTGTGGTTCTAAACCAGAAGATGATATTCCACCAAAAGTAACACGTGAATTTATATTAGAGAATATGAATCAAATCGTTGGAATATTAGAGGAAACACAGCGACAACAGAAATACACAAAACACAAATCAAGGGTTTCTAATCGTGTAAACGCATAGTATATTTACCATCTGAATCATATGCAATTATTGAACGTATATGATTTGATAAAAACGGCCATATTGCGTTTATAACTATATGAATAAATGCGGTTGGATTAATAACATATATTTTTTGTAGAGAATCACCGTGAGCGTATGTAATTAGTTTCGCCATATCAATTGCCAAGCGTATTTCACTTGCGTGTCGCATATCAAACCCTGAACAATCAAATACCCATATCCAAGGTTTTGAACCTTTTTGTGTAAATTCACCATCATAATGTGATAATATTCCTTCGCGGTCGTTGTATTTGGTTGCTTTCGCAGGACACGTATAATAGTATACTATATTATCGGTTTCAGTTAGTTTTGTTAGAGAATGACTTGTCGGGTCGGCTTTACAAATCGGACATTCATACATATTGATATTGTAAAATTGAAAGAATTAAATTGACTATATAGAACGAGTATAAAATGACTGAACTATCAACCGAACAACAGTATGCATACGACAAGTTCGTTGCGGGTAATAACATATTCATAACTGGTCCGGGTGGTGTAGGTAAGACCAAATTGATACATCATCTAGTAGAACACGCAACCATTATAGGAAAGCGAATTCAAGTATGCGCTTTAACCGGTTGTGCGTCATTATTATTGGGTTGTAATGCAAAGACCATTCATTCGTGGAGTGGTATAAAATTAGCAAAAGGTCCAGTAGAACAAATAGTAGGACAAGTTATGCGTAATAAACGTGCTAAGAAAAACTGGAAAGGAGTGAAGATATTGATAATAGATGAAGTATCTATGATGAGTAAGAAAATATTTAATGTATTAGAAATGGTTGCACGAATTGTTCGTAATAATCCAGCTCCATTCGGTGGTTTACAAGTAATATTTTGTGGTGATTTCTACCAATTGCCTCCTGTTCCAAACGCAAATGAACCAGAGACGGGTGAATTCTGCTTTGAATCTGAAAATTGGTGGACGGTATTTCGTCCAGAAAATCATATTGAATTGAAGACTATATTCAGACAAACAGATACGAAATATATTGAAATACTATCACAGATACGAACAGGAGAACTTTCACTGGAAAATGCTGATATTTTACGTAAATATGTGAAGCGCGAATACGACCCAGAACAATATAATGGTTCCGTTCTAGCTAAATTATATCCGGTATGTTCTCGTGCGGATTATTTAAATAAGATTCTGTTTGATAAAATAGATGATACGGCAGTGGATTTTGATGTAAAAAAAACACGAAAGCACACTACATATGTAGATACAAATAAAGAAATAGAAGCAGATGTATTACAGGAATGTCGTAGTTTAACAAAAACCGAAGAGGATTATGAACTAGACCAGTTATTAATAAATACACCTTGTATTTCACAACTTCAATTAAAGCGAGGAGCATCAGTGATGTGCACTGTAAATTTGGATATGGAGCGTGGTATATGTAATGGTTCTCAGGGTGTAGTTATAGGTTTTGTAGGTCCAGAAAATAAACCGGAAGTTCGGTTTTCAAATGGCGTAACGCTTGTAATTGGACCACATACATGGCAATCTTCGGATTATCCAACCATAGCAATTTCACAATTTCCGCTTCAATTAGCGTGGGCGATGACTATTCATAAAATTCAAGGAACTACACTTGCTAGGGCACAAATTGATATAGGGAATGTAGTATTTGAATACGGTCAGACGTATGTTGCTTTATCACGTATTCAATCATTAGATGGGTTATATCTAGCTGGTTTCAATCCAAGTAGAATAAAAGCAAATCCCAAAGTAAAGACGTTTTATTCACTTATCCAAACAAAGAAAGAGCGTGAGGTTGACCCGAATGTAAAAATAATACAAATCCGTTAAATGTAAATTATATAAAATAATTAGTTAGTGTATAGAATGTCTTTCCGAAAATATGGTGGGACGAATAAATTAGAGAAAAATAACAATATAACCGTCCACTCCATAGTAGCAGATACTTTCACAATCAGAGATGCGTTTTTGAGTATTTTTACTATTGAAGGAGACCTTAAAATCGGTGGAAACGGAATAATATCAAATAATTTATTAGTAAATCAGCAAATAGATGCTTCAACTTTAGATATTAGTTTAAACGCAATAATTGAAGGTAATTTGTATTTGGATAAACAACAAGATGTTTTTTTAAAGGGCAACAATCAAATGATAGGAATCAATACAATAACACCAACAGCAACATTAGATATTTCATCTGCAAAAGTTCAAGCGTTCAATATAAAAACGTCAAACGTAAATAATCGTAATATTATTGCTCGTAATTTATCAAACAATGGAATTGCGGTTACAGCAACTGGGACAACAGAGTCAGGAATACAATTTTATAGTGCGAACACAGGGACGATAGACGTATCAAACGCACAGGGTGCGATAATAAAGTATTCTAATACAGATAATGTATTATCGTTAGATTCAATGAAGGACGTAAAAATAATATCTAAAATGATAATTACAGATAATACGAACACCGGAAATACACATACAACATATGATGAAACAATGTTAGTATATGATAAAGATAATGGCGTAAATCAACCGATATTTTTTAATGAAATATATGGAAATACAACGGTTAAAACCGGAAGCGCAGTGACTCTACAATCCATTAATAACGCATCAAATACATTTATGAATATTGTCGCTCCAAATAAATTAGGACTTCAATTAGGTGGAGGGCCATATCCAAAGGACCCTACACGTAGTATGGGTATAGTGGACGTATTTAATCCTATAATAGATATACATAATACATCATTAGATACGGACGCTACTCCAGCAATGATGATTATATCAGGAAATAGTGTAACAAAATATAATACAACTACTGGATTCAATACATTCCAACCCAAATACAATGATTATGCTGTAGACATTAACGGACCTTTACATCTAAATAATGGTGAGGTAAAGAAAACATTAGAACCAACCGAGCGAATTTACAAATTATATAATTATGGTTCTAATTTTGGAATTGCGGTTGGCGGTCAAGGTAGTGAAGAAGATAAATATTATTCATATATAACATTAGATGGTGGTAAATCTTGGACGAAAAAGAACCCATACAATACATCGGATACACAATATACAATTTCTAGCGGACAGATATTCAGCTCGGCTTATAGTTACGATGCTACACGAACTATTGTAGGAGGTTCAGGTGCACTTTCATATGTAACAGATAATGGTGGTGCAAATTGGTTACAGTTATTAATTACCGGTATAAATACAATAGATGCGATATATGTTCCGCCAGATATATCAAATAATTTCGTATATACTGGTGGTATTTCATCTGATGGTATAAACGCAATAATACGATATGGTTATATAGAAAAATATGAGTTTGATTATGGTCCTCCATCAAACGCTATTGTAAATCGCTATAAGTATGCGGATATAAGTTATAATTACCCAATCACTGGAGGTATAGTATCAGATTTTGCCGGATACGGACAGAATTTATTGGTTGTTGGTGGAAATAAAATACGAAAATTTGACCTTGGAATAACTAAGATGGGTCCATTAACACTTTCATCTACTTATACGAATCCGGGTTCAGTCACATATTCAGCAGTTCGTCTTGTAGATACAAATAATGGTGTTGCTGTAGGAAGTAATGTAATTTCGTATACAAAGAATGGTGGTTCTACTTGGACGACAGCAAACATTATACCTCTTGCTGGTAAGACATTCAATGACGTATTTCTAGATAGTTCAATGAACGCAATTGCAGTTGGAAACAACGGTTGTATTTATAGTTCAAATGATGGATATTATACTTGGAAGGTAGTAAATGAGGACGTATTGAATGCGTCCGGTATTGGCGCGAGAATTGTAGATACTACAAATGATATTACAAGTGTGTTTATGCCGGATTCATCTACGATTATATTATCAATTGTAAAAAATAATGATAGTAATGCAAAAACAGCCAAATTATATTACCTGAATATGCCAAATATATTCAATAATAAGAATAATTTCTTGTTTGATGTAAGTGGTTGTATACGTATGTCCGGCGATTTGCATATAAACGAAGGTGGTGAAATTAAATCCAAAAATTCCACATTTAATTTTGTAACTACAGATGTGGCTATTTTGAACGCAGGAACGAATGCGTTATATTTGAATATGGGTGGAACAAATACAACAAATATAAATTTGGGAGGTGCGAATTCCTCAACTATAAATATTGGTGGTATAAATAGTGGAAATGTGATAATCGGCGGGAATGTAACAAATACACGTGTAGGACCATTGAATGTAAGCAATTTAACGAATGGAAATGTTATATTATCAAATAACTTGGTGACCGGAAATATATATCCATCAAACGTAGCAATTACAAACGTATTAACTACAGATTATATAATTGTTAAAAATACACTAGATTCTATTAGCGCAACTAGTGGCGCGTTGCAAATATACGGTGGTTTGGGTATTCAGAAAAGTTTATATTCATCTGGTGATATAAACACGTCTGGAAATGTTCTCATATCTGGTGATAATTTCCAAATGACTTCAACAGATGATATATCACTAAATAATATTACAACAACATCATTTGATTATGTTCCAGATTCAGGTCCTATGCGGATTACAGGAGGAGTTGCTATAAATAAAGACGCATATATAGGTAAAGATATATGGATAAATGGTAATTTGGTGTTGAAAGGGCAATTAAAAACATTAGGAGGAGCAACTGTAACAACTTCCATTGATTCGGTGCTTATTGTAACACCATTTCACGGAAATTCAACACAAGACGTGGATTACTTGAGTTTAGCACAGGGTGCATTAACTACAGAAGGAGGATTCGCTGTTGGGAAAAATACTTGGTTACGTGGAAATCTACGTGTTGATGGTGTAGACGGAACTGTTATAAATTCTACACAACAATCTGTAAATGCTACGACAGGTGCATTAAGAGTTACAGGCGGAGTTGGTATTGGAATGGATACAATAGTTAGAGGAAACGTTGTTGTGAATAGCACAATTGAAGCGATTAACACATCAACTGGTGCGTTACGAATAAGCGGAGGTGTTGGTGTAGGTGGAAACATACAGACAAGTGGAAATGTGATTACATATAGTATTATTGAATCAACAAGCACGAATACAGGAGCGCTTCAAATCCGTGGTGGTGTTGGTATTGGTAGAAATTTATATACTGGAGGTAATATCATTATAAACAGCACAATTGAAGCGATTAGCACGGCAACCGGTTCTTTTAGAGTAACCGGTGGTGTTGGTATTGGTGGTAATATATACACAGGTGGTAATGTGATTGTAAATAGCGTGATAGAGACAACTAGCACAAATACGGGTGCGCTTCAAGTTAGAGGTGGAGTTAGTATTGGAAGAAATTTATATACAGGAGGTAATGTGATTGTTAATAGCACTATTGAATCTACTAGCACTACATCAGGTGCGCTTCAAGTAGTTGGAGGTGTTGGTATTGGTGGTAATTTACACGCGTGTGGAGGTATAATCGCCTGTAGCGTTATTGAATCTACTGGTATAAATACAGGTGCAGTTCAAATTCACGGTGGAGTTAGTATTAGAAGAAATTTATATACCGGAGGTAATGTGATTGTAAATAGCACAATTGAAACAACTAGCACTTCTACTGGTGCTTTACAAATAACAGGAGGTATTGGAGTTGGTGGAAATGTATATACCGGAGGTAATGTGATTGTAAATAGTTTAATTGAATCTACTAGCACAAATACAGGCGCGCTTCAAATAAAAGGAGGTGTTAGTATCGGAAGAAATTTATATACAGGAGGTAATATCATTATAAATAGCACTATTGAAACAACAAGCATACAAACGGGAGCGCTACAGATAATTGGTGGAGTTGGTATTGGAGGAAATGTATATACAGGAGGTAATGTAATTATTAATAGCACGATTGAATCTACTAGCACAAACACTGGCGCACTCCATATAATGGGCGGAACAAGTATTAGACGAAACTTATTTGTAGGAGGGAACACAATTGTAAATAGCACTATTGAATCAACAAGTATAAATACAGGCGCTTTGCAAATAATAGGAGGAATCGGCGTTGGAGGAAATGTAAATATCGGTGGAAATACAAATATAGGAAAGGTAGTTATAATAACAGACACAACTGAATCACTTAATGTTACAACAGGTGCATTACAAGTAAGGGGTGGTGTAGGTATAACAAACAGATTAACTGTCGGTTCAGTAGTAACCGGACAAATATCAGCAACAAATTTGAGTTTAACATCTAGTTCGGCAAGTGAGAATGTAAATACCGGCGCATTAATTATAACGGGTGGAGTTGGAGTCGGTGGTTCAATCAATACCGGCGGAAATATAATAGTAAATAGTGTTATTGAATCTACGAGCACTAATACAGGAGCATTACAAGTAAAGGGTGGAATAGGAGTAGCCGGTAATGTATATAGTAATGTCGTATATACAAACGCAATTTACACAACCGATGTAACCGCAAGCGGTCAGATGACGTTTAATTCTGCCAACGAATCAAGTTCATCAAATACCGGTGCTGTAGTAATTAGTGGAGGATTGGGTGTAGCAAAAAATACAAATATAGGTGGTAATTTGATTGTTTCTAGAGCAACAACGCTTTCTGGTGGATTAGCGGTTGTTGGTTCAGTAAATACTAGTGGTATAATAATAATAAATAGCACTATTGAATCTACAAGCACCAATACAGGAGCATTACAAGTAAGGGGTGGAATAGGAGTAGCCGGTAATGTATATAGTAATGTCGTATACACAAACGCAATTTACACAACCGATGTAACCGCAAGCGGACAGATGACGTTTAATTCTGCAAACGAATCAAGTTCGTCCAATACCGGTGCTGTAGTAATTAGTGGAGGATTAGGTGTAGCAAAAAATACAAATATAGGTGGTAATTTGATTGTTTCTAGAGCAACGACACTTTCAGGTGGATTAGCGGTTACTGGAGGAACTTTGTTAGTAGCTGATACAACTGTATCTGGGTTATTGCGAGTTATAAGAGGAACCACGCTTTCTGGTGGATTAACGGTTACTGGAGGAACTTTATCTGCATCTGATACAACGGTGTCTGGGTTATTACGAGTGATAGGAGGAACAACTCTTTCTGGTGGATTAGCGGTTAATGGAGGAACAACGATTTCCGGTGGATTAGAGGTTAATGGAGGAACTTTATTAGCATCTGATACAACGGTTTCTGGTATATTACGAGTCACTGGGGGGACGACGCTTTCCGGTGGATTAGCGGTTAATGGAGGAACAACGATTTCCGGTGGATTAGCGGTTACTGGGGGAACTATATTAGCTTCCGATACAACAGTGTCGGGTAGTTTATATATAGGTGGAGCATTATTATGGCCCGGTTTCATAAATAGTAATTTGGTATATCAAAATTCTACAGTAAATGGTATACTGAGAGTATTTGGTGGAACCACTCTTTCGGGTGGATTAGCGGTTACAGGGGGAGCCCTTTTAGCGCCGGATACAACGATAAGCGGAGCGTTAAGAGTTATTGGTGGAACAACATTAACGGGTGGATTAGCGGTTACTGGAGGAGCTCTTTTAACGCCCGATACAACAGTGTCTGGGTTATTACGTGTTATTGGCGGAACCACTCTTTCGGGTGGATTAGCGGTTACTGGAGGAGCTCTTTTAACGCCCGATACAACTGTGTCTGGACTATTGCGTGTGAATGGTGGAACAACCTTATCGGGTGGTTTGGCGGTTGGAGGAGGGACTGTTCTTACAGACACAACAATTACAGGAACATTAAATCTTACCGGTCAAATAAATTTAAATGGAATACCAAAGGTTTATCAAATACCTTCTATAAATACTGGTAATGTTACTGCTTGGAAGTTAGGTGTGTTTACATCATCTAGTGCAGGTTGTAGATTACATATACAATTATATATACATAATGGTGTAACTGGTGCTACGGGTGGTGCAGAAGATTGTGTTTATAATATAAATGCGAAATTTGGTTCAACTACACCTTTTTTTGAAGCTTGGCATACTCGTGAAGGACCAAATACTTTGAATATATTACCAGTATGGTCTCCCGGCGACACTGGATTAACTAGTGCTATAAGCACAAATACTTTGTATATAACTATTCCGAATTCAAATGCGGTTATACAAAACTCATTTTATGTAGTTACAACATCTACTGCGAGTGGGTGTAGTTGGCAAGACACTCAAGCTCCAGGTGGTCCGGGATTATCACAAATAACTAGTTTTGAAGCGTCTAATATTACATATGCTACAAGTGAATCAACAAGCACTAATACAGGTGCTTTACAAGTGCTAGGAGGAGTTGGAATAACGAAGAATTTGAACGTCGGTGGTTCATCAACGTTTACTACAACAAGTATTACTGGAACGTTGAATGTCGGTGGAGCATCTACAATATCAGGCGTGCTTAGGGTGGCTGGAATAACAACTATATCAGGAGCATTGAATATTACTGCTGGGTCAACAATATCCGGAGGATTCAATGTATCATCAGGTGTCTCTCTTATAAATACAGCAATCACATCAACTAGCACTGGTTCCGGTTCATTGCGAATCGTTGGTGGTTTGGGTGTAAGTGGGAATATACATGCAGGTTCAATGGTGACCGCTCCTATTTTCAATGCAACGTCGGATAGACGAATCAAGAAAGATATAACTAATATGAATTGTAATTCATTAGAAATTATGCGACAGCTTCGGCCTCGTGAATATGTAATGATAGATGGCGGTAAAGAAACAGTATATGGTTTTATAGCACAAGAGGTAAAGGAAATTATACCAAAATCTATTTATCTACGTAAAGGATTTATACCATCTGTTTACGAGAACGCATTTGTAAATGGAAACGAAATTACGCTAATTAATAAAACAACAACAGATATATCGTGTTGCAGCTTAAAGATACGCGACAAAAATAACATTGATATTATAGTAAGTGTAATAAAAATACAAGATGAAAAAACATTTTTAATACGCGAATCTATATCACAAAGCACGTCGTGTATAGATATATGTGGTAATATTTTGGATATATATGTAAATAATGGAATAACAACCTATATGAGCGGTTCGCAAATATACACAGGTGATGTAAAACAAGGTATTTTCGTATATGGAATTCAAGTAGATGATTTCCACACAATTAACAAGGATACAATCTGGACGGTCACGCTGAGCGCCACTCAGGAAATGGACTCACAATTACAAGAAGCAAGACGGACGATTAGAACATTAGAAGAACGTATTTCAGCAATAGAGAAACGTCTTTCATAAAGAAATACACAAAATTGATTATCGTAATACAATCCGTTTAGTTCAAAAAAACAGCAAAACACTTAAAGCGTTGGTAGTAATACAATAGTATATGGATTATTCTAATAAATCAAAAGATGAACTTACAGCACTTTGTAAGGAAATGGGTATGAAGGGATATAGTAGAAAGAAAAAAGAAGAACTTATCTCTATTTTACAAAATTACAATCAGAACACGACAGTAGAAATAAGCGATACAAATACAATTAATAAGAAAAATAGAGGTCAGTTTTATACAACGAATTCGTCGTATATACTTGACGGATTTCCATTACCCCCCGAAGATATTCGTTGTATAATTGAACCTTTCGCCGGAAGAGGCGACCTCATTGAATGGGTTGAAAAGTCTGGTTGTGCTTCTATTATTGAAGCATATGATATTGAACCAAAGAGTGAAAATATTATGAAAAGAGATACTCTCATAAATCCACCCGATTATAATAATGCTTGGGTTATTACAAATCCGCCGTATCTAGCACGAAACAAATCTGAAAATAAAGACATCTATGAACTATATGATACAAATGACCTTTATAAGTGTTTTATTACAAGTATAGTAAAACAAAATAACTGTAGGGGTGGTATATTTATAATTCCAGCCGGTTTCTTCTTTTCGCCACGTGAAATTGATGTTAGATGTCGTGATACATTTATGAAGAAATATAAAATAACAAAAATAAAATATTTTGAAGAGACTGTATTTGATGATACAACAACAACAATTGTTGCATTCTCGTTTGAAAAATCGGTTGTTGATTTACAAGAACAAAATGTAGAATGGATAATGATGCCTTCAAATGTTAAAAAAGAATTTAATATGAATTCTTTAAATGATTGGATTATTGGAGGAGATATTTACAAATTATCTGTTCCAGAAAACATATCAGTGCGTCGTTATGTTGAAGGACAGAAATTGCGAGAGAACGAACAACAATTAAATATAACTTTAAATGCACTTGACAGCGGAACTAAATGCGGTAGAATTGGTTTAACTTATAAGAAAGATTACATATATCCAGCAAAGGAATGTAGTAGAACTTACGCAACATTTCGTATAACTGGAAAGATATTAACTGAAAACGAACAAATTCAAATATGTAAAGAATTTAACGACTTATTGGAAAAAAAGAGAAAGGATATGTGGAGTTTATTCTTACCGCAATTTAGAGAATCAAAAGAATACGCAAGAAAACGAATTCCATTTGAACTAGCATATCGTATATTCTTACATATTATACATCACAAGACAATTTCTGAAACCAGTTGAAATATCCTTTTAGGTCGCCAATATACACTCTATTTTTTACACTATTATACTCTGGGAGGTTCAATAGATATGTAAACTTAGACATATTACAATATGCCTCATCACCGTCCATAATATTTGCGAAATATACATCATTATTGTCTATACATTTCAATTGTCCTTCAATAAACCAATAAACCTCTCGTAAAGAGCGTGTCTGATTACCACCTTTTCCGACAATACATTTCAGATTGATATATATCTTCTTATCGTTTATGTATTGAATGCCGTCAAAGTCTTCAGAATAATCAAACCCATTATCATTACAATTCGGCTGAGCTATTTCGGCTAATGTATTTGTTATAAGGTTTATGCGCGTGTTTGTTTTAGAACACTCAATATGTGTGCCTTCAATGATTTTATTTCGCTGATATATTTCAGGATTACGAGAACCCGCTCCTCCATCAACCTTACCGAATAGTTCACGGCGTTTGTCTTTATTCATAAGAGAACCCGCAATAACATCTTTTGGAATATCAATGAAATATGAGTTAGACATAGTAATAATCTAAATGGTATAATGTAATTTACAAAACAATCAATTTTTATACATTCATTTAATGTATATA
>JACCDO010700113.1_pt1 | contig 22404 bp, 21 predicted proteins | sample 7446101 | NCBI WGS metagenome assembly JACCDO01 (sample SAMN15323440, study PRJNA562643) | freshwater metagenome | isolation source: river surface water | place: USA:Blue River Watershed | collected 2017-08-16
AATTTTATAAATGAAGTGACTGAGTTTATGGAAACTCATGAAATCAATTTTACTAAATCAAATGTTCATATCAATTTCTGGAAAGGAGAAATTTCAAAATTTCTTGGTGTTCAAAAATTTATCAACACATTTTATCCGACTGAAAATATTGATTCACATTTGTTTTTTGGTGATGCCCCAAATGATGAGAGTATGTTTCAATTATTCAAAAACTCAATTGGCGTAAGTAACATTAAGCACTGTTTAGATCGATTATCGTATAAACCGGGTATAATTCTTGAAGGTGATGATAAAGAAGGTGCCAAAGGGGTTTTGTACTATCTTCAACATCACCTTAAGTAATTATTTCTCTCCGTATCTTTCTTTTAATAAGTATTGAAGAAGATTTATGGCCCCACTTTCAGAGTAATGGGATTTGTTTTTTAATACTTGAATCACATTTGTAATGAGGTCTTTCGTTTCTCTAGGAATATTCTGAGGAATCTTTTCTCTTTTTTCCGCCAAATAAAGCATGAGATGACTTGCTATTTTATCAATCACCTTTTTTTGCTCTTTTCTATAGGATTCCTGAAGTAGGTGGACTAAGTCATCAAATACTTCGCAATAAATAATTGGCTTACCCTTATTATCTAGGGCATAAGCACCAAGCCTTGCAATCAGGTTGGATCTAAATTTATCGGGAGCTTCATTCATATGAACATTGGATTCAAATTCTTTAATAAAATAAGCATCAGGCGCTTCAAATTTTCCGGTCACTGAATTTTTAACTTTTTCGCCTTTAATAAGAGCATTAATACTTAGGATATACTTGGAGATATAGTCTTCATATGATCTGTCATCAACTAGGCCAAGAGCATCCCTGACCTCTGTGTCAAAAATATCAAGGCAAAAATTCTGAATAAGTTCAATATGTCTTTTAGGAGAGTGATAGTCTCCCTGTGATGCAATATTAAGAAAGTCATATTCTGCTTTTTTATCAGATAAAATATTAAGATATTCAAGCACCTCAACAAAAGTAACAGATGGATTTTCGTACCCCAAATCATAAATAATCTGTTTGATTTCTCGAGGGGAAATCCCAAATTTCCCTTCATACATCGGGTCATTATCAAATTCTGAAAAAACTTCTTCAAGACTCATTTTGAGGAGCTGTTTCGACTCTGAGTCAAGTCTGTCAGGTGTTTCTTTGTTCGAGTAGAGAAGACATTTTTCGAGGGGGTTGAGAGTTTCTGCAATTTTGCCTAGCTTTTCATCTTTATAGTTTTTCCAATGAGGTGCTCGCATTCTAGACATGACTGACCATAAGCATAGCGCACTTAGTGCATGTGGCTCGTAATTCGTTTCATCTTTTATCTTATTGATTTGTTCTTGATAAATTTTTTCTTCATCTTTGTAGCTTAATAGGTAGGGAACTCTTAAGAAATTGAATCGACCCTTGAATGAATTAAAATCAGGATGTTGTTTGAAAGCTGAAAAATGTATTTCATTAGATGAACCCACAAAGAAAATATCGAGTTCGGTCAAGATGCCTTGAAGATTTATTGTTTTTGATTCCATCGTCATGAGAAGATATTTGAATGTATCTAGGGGCCTTTTTAAAAGATCCGAAAATTCAAGGATACCTCGATTCGCCAGAACAACCTCTCCAGAAATTTGAAATAAATTCAGGGATTGAAGGCTAGGTGGAAGGGATGCCAATCTTCTATCCATCGTTATTTGTTGTAGATTTGCATCAACATGTAATTGGGGTTCAATGGTTGTTGCCCCAATTGAGTATCGTCTATTAATAAATAACCTTTCAACTCTTATGTGCTTATAAACCTCTTGATAATTTCCTTTGTAGTTTTTTAAAAGAGCATCAAAGATGACTCTGTTTCTATTAGATAAATCTCCATTATACAGATAGGATTTTTTGATTGTCTCTAGCTGCGATCTATTATCTTTAAAAAGATCGTCGATCAATTTTTGTCTTGTTTTGATTGGTAACAAAAGTAGTGGATGGTCTTTTAATTCAGAAGTAATGATTGCACTTATGTCTTTATCCTCTAAGAAGGCATAAGAATTAACATGCTTTTCACTTGGAGAAGATGAGAGACCGAGGGAGCCTTTTACATATTGGTCGATAGGAAATATCCAGCTAAAACTATAAAGCGCTCCATCGTCAGTTTTGGCGTAATCTTCAGTAGAGAGCATAATTTTTTTGATCAAACTCGATTTAGATGATCCATTAGGACCGATGAGAAGTATAAATTTATTATTGTATCCTTCCTCAATAAAATTATGAAGAAATGTGTAAATACGCTTTTGTGTTTTGATCTGCCCATACACCGGAGGTGCATCGGCATGGTTTTTAGTGAAAATGTTGAATCCACCATTTTCATTAATTCCAAAGTAGTCAAACATATCTCGAAGATAAATGTTTGTAGGCCTTAGTTCTTTAAGTGGATTTTTTTCATAAAGATTCATGTAATCATCAAAAGTTAAAACTCCTTGATACTTACTTTCTTCTTTATTTACTTCTTCTCTCCAATTCATGTTAACCTAAACCTTGTGAAAAATTTCTCTTCATCCATTATACCAAAATTCATTGGAATATTCGCTATCCTATCTTTTTTAGGCATATTTTGGTTATTTTTTAAAAATGACGAAATGTATTCCTCTGCAATCGAGATGCCCAAGACAGATGAAGAGCTTTTTAGTCGGATTATTCAAAATTCTCTTCCGATGATTACTAAAATTTGGGAGGAAGGAATTCAAAACTTTCCGGAGTTATCATTAAATTGTCCAAATGAAGTAAATTCAATAACGAATGTTGGAGAAGGTTATTTCCAATGTCAGCCACACTTTTGGCAATGTTACTGGGAGGGAGGAGTTAAGAGGGATTCTTCATTAACAATAAAGTATTTGGATAAAAAATATCATGTTAAAGCATCGCCAGTTTTTGAACCGATTACTGAGTTCTCTAATTCAAAAAGGTTTTACAAAAGAGAAAAGATTATTTCTGAAGGAATAAAAATAAAATCAGCACTTATTGTAGAATTAGTTGTTGAAGAGATTCCTGGTTTTTCTCAGAGACTTGCTCTTTTTGATACATGTAGAGACGTGTACCTTCCTCAAAGAGTATATTTGTATGGTAATAAGAGTGGGCAGAAAAAAGAAACCTGGAATAATCTCCATCGTAAAATTTTTATCGATAAATTTTATGTTTCTAATCAACAGGTCAATGAATGGAGAATTTTATCATCGCAAAGAGATAAGATCATTCTAGATAAGAACTTATGGCATCGACCAGCGTTGCTTAATTTAGATGAGCAAATTAAATATTGTTCATTCTGGGGAAAGAGGGTTTTGGAAGCAAAACTTCTAGATGCTGCTTCCATGACGCCGACTGAAATAAACAATCCATCATCAGAGGCGACACTTAGGCCTCAAACTTTTTGGCAAAGAGATATAGGAAAAACTTTTTTAGGAACAGCTAGAATAAATCCCGATTTTGAATTAACTCCTCTGGACTGTCAGTTAGTTGAGGTGAAGGGGTGTGAAGAGCAATTTTTTAAATCAGATTCAGCTTCTTGGATGGGAGTGAATTATTCATTAGGTTTTTATCCTGAGTCATTAATGAATATGTTTGAACCTGATCAAAATCTCAAATTATCTTCAAAATTTTTACCTCCCAGCTCAGAGTTTCATGAGATTGGAAAAAGAACATATTGGGATGGATATCAGAAGGAGCAATTGCCTGTTGCATTTCGCTGCTATGAGGAAGTTGTAGAATGATCATTTTTTTTCTTTCCTTTTTTTTGGCCATTTCTCAAACATTTGCCTTCTCTTATCCAAAGGACTGGAACTCAGCATTTAGGATTCTAGAAAGGCATGAATTCTATCAATCCTTAGACACTATTGATAGGCCAGTACATACATGGCAACATTTATTTTCTGTTGTTTACCCCGATAGAAATTTGAAACTTTTAAAGGACTGTGTCTTTTATTTTATACCCAAAAATAATGATGGCGTTTTAAAATTAAAATCAATATCACTTAAAGATTCATGCGAAAAATATGTTTATGAGAAAGGTGATTTCGAGGTTATAAATTTAAAATCACTTCAGTTTTCACTGCAGGATAAAATTTATTTGTATTTTACATTGGCCGATTTTAGTTCTCAGAAATGGCAAATACAATTGTTGAAAGAAAATAAAAATCAACCTCAAATGCTTTCTTCATCTGCTGAATACCAGATGGGCAAATATCTTTTATTATCATCAAAAATAAGCCTTAATAATGAAACTCCGAAAAGACCAAAAATCTGTCACGATATTAATCAAGATTGTGATGAAGTTTCGCCTTCTCGATGTGAGTTATGTCCGGATGGATGGTACGAGGTACCGAATGGTTGTCCAATAGGTCCTAAATATTGTGGTGTCCAGATTTGTGGCATAAAAAATAGGCCAGCTTGTCGAAAAGGTACCATCTCTGAAAAACCAATCGATTGTAGGAAGGATTCTTCTTTTGCTTATTGTGCTTCAGGATTAACAGTTCAATGTGAAGGCCCTCTTGCTTATTGTCGCTGACGTATATTTGAGGATGCTTTAATGTTGATTTGATCGTTAAAGATAAAATTGTGCCATTCATTTCCTGTCGCAATTTCTAGGAACTGATTTGAAATTTTTGTTCTTAAACTCAATGTTTGATGATCGGTAGCAAGGAGATAATAAGACTCATGATTTATGGTTTTATCTTCAATAAAAACACTTAACATTTCCTCTTTGGTCTCAAACTTTACTGGAAACCACCGGGATTTATCGCCATTGTTGAAGTCTTCTTCTAGCAGATTGAGTAGATCCTTTCCTTTTATTTTGTAAATTCTTAACTCAGCATTGTTCATGGATACTGGCTTAAGAATTAGATCAACTTTCAATTCTTCAATTAGGTAGTAGTAGTCAATGTTTTTACTCGTTAAATGATGATCAAAGACGGTTGTCGGATTTAATTTAATAGGTTCTCCAAGGAAAATAGCAGGAGTTCTATCTTTATGATTTATGCTTTGATCTTCAAAAAAACAATCCTGGGTTTCTTTGAAGAATTCTCGGCAAAACACAACTGGTTGGTGAATAATTGATTTTTCTTTTATTAAGCTCTTTGACTCTTTTTCAAAAAATAATTCGGTATAAATCATTGAGTCAGGAGAATTAAATCCACCTATCACAATAGTTGTGTTGATGATATTTGCTACCTTCTCTTGATTTCTACCTGTAATGACGACATCGACTAAATTTGGAGGAAGCCTTTTGATAAATTGTCCTAGTGGAGAATTGAGTTCACACGTGTCTGGTATCTTCGGGTCAAAGTTTATCTTTCTAACTGGAAGATTTTGCTCTTCCGCTTGTTTGATTCCGCATTTTAAGCTTTGATTGGTTAAAACGATGATAACCTCGGCACCTAAATTTTTAAGAATTCTCGCCTCAGAAAGTGTGCTTTGAACCATGTCTTGAACGATAAGTCCAACTCGATTACTAACTGGGGTTAGAGTAGAAATCTCTTCGGGTATGATTCCTATGATTCCAAATTTTATACCATTAATTTCTTTGATTAAGTGAGGTTGAACCCCAGGCCACTGGATTCTTTTTCCTTTTCTAAGATCAAGAAGATTTGAAACAACAAAGGGTGTTTTAGAGTTTTTAGCAAAATTTTTAAGATCTTCTTCCGTTGTAGAGTTTTTTGAAGATAGTTTTCTATTAAAATCACCAAGACCAAATGTTTGAGCGTCATAATCTAATTGATTAGTCATTGAATTTTTATCCAAAACAGAATCACCAGAATCTAACATGAGAACATGTTCGTATTTTGATCGAAGTATTTGTTGATAAGATTTTATCGTATCGAAGCCTCCAACTGAAATTTGCTGATTCGACTCGCTATACAGGTCTGTGAATGAAAAAATGGTAGCATTCGTTTTATGAGATATACCTGATGTAGCGGCAATAATAACTTTGAAATAGTTTTGATCAACACCCTCATTCTGGATTTGATCTGGTTCTGAATAAAGTTGATTATGCCCCTCTTTCTTTTGATTTTTTAGAGGATTTTTTTTAAAAGAACACCCACTGATAACTAAAAGAATCAATACAAGAATGTGATTCATTAATTTACACCATTAATAAGATTGAATTTTTCTCAATTTATTATAGGCGTTCTTTAAATTTCTAGCTATCTGAGAATATTCTTCTTCTCCTTGATAGAGTCCAAGAGAAATTCGAATCACACCCCTTCCTATGGTGTCGTCTACTTTGAGTGCCTTTAGAGCATCTGATGTTTCTGGTTGGTTATCAGAGCAAGCGGCAGAAGTTGTGACAAAAATATCATTTGATTCAAGTTCTATTTGAACAGCTTGGCCATGAATTCCAGGATAAGCAATAAGAGTCGTCCCAGCTAAACGCTCACTCTTATCACCAATAATAACCACTTGAGGAAATTCATTTTTAATCTCAGTTTCAAATTTTAATCGGGCTTCTTTTAAAGTTTTGAGTGAAGCCTTGTTTTTATTAAAGTCATTCAGGGCAATCGCCATCGTTTCAATGCCAAGATAGTGTTGAGTTCCACCCCTTAGTCCCTTTTCATGATACTTACTAAAGATGAGTGGTTTAATATGGGTTGGATCTTTAGCAATAATAAATCCACTGCCTGTTAGTGCACCTAATTTATGACCTGAGCAAACCGCATAGTCCATTCCACTATTCAAAAAATGAAATTCCTCTTTCCCGATGAACTGAGTTGTATCTGAAAAATAGGGTGTATTAAATTGGCCACAAAGTTTAGATATTTCAAGGTAGGGTTGAATCACTCCAGTTTCATTATTTGAGGCCATTACTGTAACAAAAGCCACCTCATGACTTTTTTCTTTAAGCAAACTCTCAAGGTGATTCAATGAGATCAATCCATCGATACTTGTTTCTAAAAAAATGATTTGAAACCCTCTAGACTTAGCGTCTTCTAAGTTCAAATTCACAATAGCATGCTCGATGGGAGAGGAGATGATGATTTTTTTTGGAGAATTTTTATCATTTGTTAAACTATGAAATATTGTTGAAACTCCCTCAGAGGATCCGGAGTTAAAAATTATTTGATCAGGATAACAGCCTACAACTTGAGCAATAAGATCTCTGGATTTTTCAATTCCAGAAAGAAGTTTTCCACCCAAAGAATGAATGGCGTTGGGATTAGCAAAAAGAGAGCTCTCAAATCTTTTTATTAAGTATTTTTTTACTTCATCTAAGAGAGGGGCAGATCCGTTATAGTCAGCGTAAATCATATTTGATCCTAAGAAATTGAAAGCATCTGATCTAAGGCCTTAAGTGCATAGTGTTTCGTTTGATCGTCTACGGAGATTATGTTTACAGGAGAATTTCTTTTAATTGACCTGAAACTTTCTAAAAGCCATCTTGGACGAACTCTGTACATAGTTGTGCACAGGCACTGATAAGGCGAAAGTGATGTAATGTCTAAATGAGGGTATTGTTTAGCCAGACGATTGACCAAATTAATTTCAGTTCCTACCGCGAATTTAGTTCCTGGTTTTGCAGCTTTTATTTGATTAATAATAAAAGATGTTGAGCCTGCTAAATCTGAAGCTTGAACGACATCAAAACTACATTCAGGATGAACAATCACAACTCGCTCAAGATCGGTTTTTCTCCAATGATCAATATGTGATTTGTTGAAACCTTGGTGAACAGAACAAAATCCGTACCATAAAATGACTTTAGCATTTTTGATCTGTTCAGGAGTCACTCCTCCATGAAGTTTTCTTGGATCATAAACAATCATCTCTTCAAGTTTAATACCTAGTTTAAAACAAGTATTTCTTCCAAGGTGCTGATCTGGGAAAAATAGGAGTTTTTCCCCATTATTGAGCGCCCATGTAATAATTTTTTCTGCGTTTGAAGAAGTGCAAATTGAACCATCATGTTCTCCCACGAAACTTTTGAGAGCCGCGGAACAATTAATGTAAGTGATAGGAACAATTTTTTCAGAAGTTGATTCGGTAATAAATTTCCAAGCAAGATCTATTTCTCGGCGATTGGCCATATCTGCCATAGAGCATCCGGCACGAAGGTCAGGGAGAATCACTTTTTGATTTTGTGTTGTTAACATGTCGGCCGTTTCGGCCATAAAATGAACTCCACAAAAGATCACGTATTCAGCATTTTTAATTTCAGAGGCTTTTCTTGCAAGCTCTAGAGAATCCCCTGTGACATCAGCAAATTGAATGATGTCATCTTGTTGATAGTGATGTCCAAGGACAACGACTCTATCTCCTAGTTCAGCCTTAATTTGTTTAAGTTCTTTAATGACCTCTTCGTCAGAAAGATCATTTTCCGAAATTTGAGGCAGATGTTCCTTAGGATCTAGGTCATTGAAAATATCAATCATAAAAATTCACCTTCATAAAAGTGATCACAACTTACTTTTTTTCCCTAAAAGGGGCAAGAGTTAGTTGGTGCGTCAATAATCTCGCTCAAAGATGCTATCTTTTAAAAAATATTCATCATTTTGTACACTTGGCCCTTTGACGAAGCGTGACTGGTTCCCTAGACTTTTATAATAGGACCAATTTGGGACCACTCTTATGGAGGAGACGGTTATGAAAATTATTACCATCGGCAATAACAAAGGTGGAGTTGGTAAAACAATGCAGTGTTTTCAGCTTGTTTGTTACCTTGCCAGTAAAGGCCATCGAGTTTTGGCCATCGATCTAGATTCTCAAGGAAATTTAAGCTCAACTTTAGGGGTGAATATTCAAAGAACTTTGATCCCAGAGTGGCTTATTGGAGATGTGCAAATTGATGAAATTCTTTGCAATGTCGAGGGCGAGTACGATTTTTATAAAAACGTAAAACTCATCGCCAGCAGTCGCCATATGGCCAACTTAGCAAAGCTTCTTATTCTTTCTGAATCTGAAGTAAGAAAAACTGCCGGAAGAAAAGAGCGTCTCATGAAATTGAGACTTAAAGAAATTGAGAATCAATTTGACTACGTAGTGATCGATACTCCTCCAATGCTTGGAGATGAGCTCATCATGTCTTTAGTGGCCTCTGATCTTATTCTAATTCCAACACAGGCCCAAGATTATTCGATCGATGGTCTAGAAGAGTTGATGGATACCTTTGAAATTATCAAGGAAACAGAGAATCCAAGACTTGAATTCTCCATCATCCCTTCCATGGTTAATCCAAGAAGAAAAATTGAAAGAATTAGACTTGAAGAGCTTTCTCAGTCTTTCAATGTGACTCCTATGATTAGAAACCTCGTGGATATGCAAGAGTCGGTGGCGATGAAAAAGCCTGTTTTCATGTTTGCTAATAATTCAAAGGGTAAACAAGATTATCTTGCCCTCTGGGAATCATTGGGACTTAAGTAATTCATACACACATTAAGAAGTATACGTTTTTAAGGAGAGGCTATGGCCAAGGAATTTTCCGCACGCGTATCTAAGAAAGAACGCAAGTTAACAGACATCACAACAGGGATTGACGAAAGGATTCTTAAATCTAATGACCAAAAACTTTTAAGAGGAGCTCAGCTCGCTACGATTGGTCTTGATAAAATTTCTGTTCGCGAGCAAGTGAGAACAAAGTTTAATGACGAATCTTTAAGAGAATTAGCTGAGAATATTAAAGTTAATGGATTGATTCAGCCTTTAGTTATTCACCGTGAAAATGATAAGTTTTTTCTTATTTGCGGAGAGAGACGTTTTAGAGCGATGAATCTTATCGATTTAAAAGAAGCTCCTTGTTTTATTTTAGAAAATAAAACAAAAGAAGAGCTTATGGCGATTCAGTTTTCTGAGAACCAGGCCAGAGAAGATCTCCATTATATTGATCAAGCCGATTCCATTTTTGGATATCAAAAGTTAACAGGAACATCAGAGAGAAAAATTACAGCAGCTCTTGGAATTTCAAAATCAGAAGTTCATCGTTGTCTTATGATTGCAAAGCTTCCAAAAATTATTAAAGAAGCAGCAAAGCAGTTTAATACAGAAAAATATGTTCTTTTAGAATGGGATGAGCTTCCTAAAAATGAATTTAGAGATGAAATTCTAGAAAAAATTCTTAAAGGTGAAATTACAAAAAGAGTTCAACTTAAGAAAATTATTTCTCAGCTTGAAATTCAAAAACCTAAGAAGAAAAAAGATACTTCTGCAGATGAATTATTAAAAGTAATTAAAACTCAGATTAAAGACCCTCGTCTTCAGGCCAAGGCTAAGGCCATGATGAAAGAAATGATGGAAGAAAGAATTCAGTAATAAAAAAGGGCCCTTTGAGGGCCCTTTTTTTATCGAATGATCGTTAATTCGTTTGGATTGACATTGTCTAGCAACACTCCTCGACTTGATTGTAATCGAATGATCACTCTTTGATCGAATTGAAGACCAACAACAGTTGCATATTCGTTAAATCTTGTGAGCACTTGATGACCAGCACATAGATTATTACCACGAACACTTAGGCATCCGTTTGTTACGGCCAAGTATTCTCTTGGAATTTGATGATGAGAACTTCTCCAGTCATCATTGTATTTAACACTATACATGTTATTTCTATCAATCATTGCAACAGTGGCAAATTGATTATTGAAAATCACTACTTCTCCAAGTTGAAGTGGGCGAGTTGCATCTGCTGAATAGTCTGGCGTTGGATCTGGTCGTCGCGGTGAAGTTGAGCTTACTTGGCAATCAGCTCTTCCATACCATCCAGAGAGTCTTAACTCTTTTCTGCATTCCTTCATCGCTTCTCTACAAGTACCATCATAATCGTACTCTCTAAAACGATCGACGATTCTGCCTGAGTAGTTATCAACCATAACCACTTCGCAGATGTTGGCGAAAGCGGAAATAGAGATAAGTGATAGGGCAATTAAAACTAATTTTTTCATTCTTATATCCCCTTAAAAATGTCTATAAACTTGACAGTTTTTATCATGAATTAGCTAGGCAAGATTAGAGTTTGTATTTCTTTCATACATCTGGCACTGCCTTTGCTGTATACTTATTGATATCAATCTTTTCCCGAGAGCAGAAGACCTAAATTTAATAGGTTGTGAGGTAGAAGAGGCTAAAAGTATGTATAGATTTTTGACATCTAGGTATACAAGGCAAGGTTTTAGACAGATTTCATTCTGTGTCCTAAGTTTATTTTCCCTATGCTCTTTCGCTCAGACGAAGGGTCAACACTATTTAATCACACGACTTCCAGCAAGTTATGTTCCCGATGATGATATGATTGTGAAGCCTATAGACAATGAACTTTCATTTTATCAGCAGTACATAGAAAACGATCAAAGCGATGAAGTTATTCGGTCTCGAAACCAGCTTAAGGTTTGGAGTGATAATCAAGCTTTTGCAGATCAGTATGGACATGATTCGACTCTGGCCGGGTCTACGTTTGTTCCAACATCAGAGGAGAAGTGGGAGTATTTTAAAGATAAGTACATGAGATATTTAAGACATAAAGGTGAGCAACCATTAAAGGATATGCCCAAAAATTGGTATAATCAATTTAGAGCGTCAAATGAAGTTGATACTATTGATGAAATGGAAGCACGATTTAAAAAATCCAATAAAAAATCAGTTGATAGCTCTTTACCCGCTGCCTTCAAAGAGAAAGAAGTAAGCCTTTGGAAGGAAACTAAATTTATTTTTCAACCTCGATTAGATCAAGGTTTGGTTATTGTTGGTATACGAGGACCTATTGCACATGCAAGAGCATGGGTTGGGGTAAATGGAAAAACAGAAGTAAACATAAAAAAAGATATTGATTCAGTAGGCTTTAGGGCGATGTATAACTATGAATCAGACACGGGTAAATATATTGCTTCTGTGGATCAAAGAATAATGGACCATCTTTATACTCGATTGACCAAGTCGAACGATCCTGAAATAAATCTTGATGACGAGTCAATTATGCTGCTTTATGCCAAGCAGTTTTGATCTTTTCTAAGAATCCGTCCAGGTATAGACTAGCACCCATTCACATTCAATCTATACCCCGGAGTTTTTATGAGTCTCTTTGAGAGTCCATTTTTTCAAGATGCTTATTCACAATTAGAATCTGCTGGAAACAAAATGAAAATGGATCCAAACGTTCTTGAGCGTTTGAAATATCCTAAACGTGCTCTTCAAGTTTCTGTTCCTATTAGACTTGATGACGGAACAGTGAAAGTTTTTGAAGGTTACAGAGTTCAACACAATATGACTCTTGGACCAGGTAAAGGGGGAATCCGTTTCCATCCTCATGTTTCCCTTTCAGAAACAGCTGCTCTTGCTATGCTTATGACTTTCAAGTGTGCACTTGTTGGACTTCCACTTGGTGGAGCTAAGGGTGGAATCAAAGTTGATCCAAATGATTTATCAAGAGCTGAGCTTCAGGCCTTAACAAGAAGATATACGACTGAAATTTCCATGATCATCGGACCAGATAAAGATATTCCAGCTCCAGATATTGGAACTGATGGGCAGACGATGGCGTGGCTTATGGATACTTACTCACAATTAAACGGTTATGCCATCCCAGGTGTTGTGACAGGAAAGCCTGTTGCCATTGGTGGATCTCTTGGTAGAGCAGAATCTACGGGTAAGGGAGTTGTTTTCTGTATTAATTTTGCTTACGAAAAAATGAATAAAAAGGTTTCCTCTTCTACCACTGTGGCCATTCATGGTTTTGGTAAAGTGGGTATGCCAGCGGCCCAAGATCTTGATGCTCAAGGAGCAAAGATTGTTGCAATCTCAGACGTATCAGGCGCGATTTATAATCCGAAGGGACTTAATATTAAAGAATGTGTTTCTTGGGTAAAGAGCGGAAAATTCTTAAGAGAAATGTCGAATTGTGAACATATTACCAATGAGCAACTACTAGAGCTTGATGTTGATGTGTTAATTCCTGCAGCTATCGATGGTGTTGTGACAAAAGAAAATGCTCCTCGAGTGAAAGCAAAGCTTATTGCTGAAGGAGCGAACGGTCCATTAACTCATGAAGCGGTTGATATCATTACTGATAAGGGAGCTCTCATTATACCAGACATTCTTTGTAATGCTGGTGGTGTGATTGTTTCTTACTTTGAGTGGGTTCAGGGTCTTCAAATGTTTTTTTGGGATTTAGAGACTGTGAATAGTAAGCTTCATGACATTATGAAACTTGCTTTTGATAGAGTTTGGGCGAGTTCAGAAGCCTATAAAGTTAATATGAAGCAGGCCGCTTTTATTGCTTCCCTTGATAGATTACAGGGTGCCATGAGACTTCGTGGTATGTGGCCAGGTTAATTTTGAATTTTCACCTTCCTGCTTTACACTAATAAGGCAGGAAGGTTTTTATGTTTTTGATTTTTCTATTTTCATTTTTTTCTTTAGTCCATGCTGAGATTCTCATGGATGAAGTTCTTACTGTTGATCGATCTGAATATTCTCTCAAAACAGTCTGCTCTAAAATTTTAAATAATGATTTCCCTCTCGTTGAAATTGCCTCTGGTACTGAAGTTGATTGCATGGGAATTAAAATTGATGTCGCTAAATTTTGCGACAAGGAACTCTCAGCAGATCCTTATTATATTAGGGCCTATACCGATAAGAATAATAACAAAGTTATTTGCCACACAGGGAAACGAGTCATTTTTAAATATCAGTGCGTGAAATTAACGGATAAAAAAATTTGCGAAACTCATCCACGAAATGCTTGTGAAACATTTAAAGAAAAACTGGCAAAAAGATTAGACTTAGTTCATTTTTCGAAAATGAAAAATGCTAAAGGACATGAACAAGTTAATTGTTATTTTGAAGCAGAGTCTCAAGTAGACAAAAAGTCAGTGCTATAATTCATTTCTTCCTTAATAGAAATTTTGAACATAGTACTTTTAGTTGTTTAATAAGAGACATAACTGGTTTTTCGTTTGCATGATTGACTCCCATCAGGAGTTTAGTCATGGAAACACAATTGCAATCTTGCTACCTAAGTAAAAAAGGTCCCGTTCATATTAGTTTGTTTGGATATGCCACCAAAAGTATTCCTGGCCTTGAAATTAATGGCCTTGGTAAATTTGGAAAATCCATAAAAGAAAAAATTATTTATATCTCTCGAACTCGCCAGCTTAAAATTCCACTCAAGCGATTTGTTTTGAATGTGGAAACATCTGATGAACTGGGAGATTTAGAATATTCAAGTGTGAAATGGCTTGAATATCCACTATTACTCCATTTTTGGTTTCTTGCCGGATTACTTCCTATTTCAAAACTTGATAATTGCTTTGCCGTAGGATCCGTCACACCCAGTGGTTTGGTTGAAGAGCCAATTAGTGAAGAAATCGTCAAATTGTGTGAAGCCCATCAATTTCATTTGATCTCATCGAAAATGATAGATTCTCCCAACGGGTTCATTGACGGAAGAGATTTGTTTGGATCAATTGCAGATTTAGAATTTCGATTAATCTCAGCTCTCTCTAGTGTTAGATAGAGAGAGTCTGAGCTAAATTTTGAAATTCAATAAAATTATTATTCGCCTTGGTAATGCAATCTTCAAGTGGAGCAAGTCCAACTTTTCCTGATGTTTCAACTGTAACGACAGGGAATTGTTTTTTCATAAGGGCTTCCACTGCGAGATTTCCCATTTGAGAAGCAATAAAACGATCATTTGCCGATGGAGATCCCCCTCTTTGAACATGTCCTAAAATGGCAACATGAGCATCGAGTTGATATTTTTCTTTTAAAACTTTTTGAATGTCGTAGCTTCTACCGGCCACCGGACCTTCTGCGACTATGACGATTGAAGAATCTTTTCCGCGCTTCATCCCTCTTTTGATATCATCAAAAATCTTTTGGTGATCAACTGTTTCATGAGGAAGAAGAATGTTCTCAGCACCCGTGCAAACTCCAACTTTAAGAGCAATCGCGGATGAGTTTCTACCCATAACCTCAACTAAAAAAGTTCTTGCATGAGAGTGAGCAGTATCTCTGATTCTATCTACCGCTTCAATTGCAGTTTGAACTGCTGTATCAAAGCCTATGGTGTAGTCTGTGCCTGAGATATCATTATCGATTGTTCCCGGGATTCCTATCACTGGAAATTGGTGCTCATCCCAAAGACTTTTCGCCCCATTAAAAGAGCCGTCTCCTCCAATGATCACAAGTGCATCGATTCCCTGTGCCCTTAAAAGTTCAACTCCTTTTTTTCTATGTTCAGGATGAAGCCATTCTGGACAACGAGATGTTTGAAGGATTGTTCCACCACGCTGAATGATATTACCTACTGAGGAGAGATTCATGGGAATAAATTCTTTATTAAGTATTCCTGAATAACCTCGTTTTATACCCGTGACTTTTATTCCATGAAAAAGGGCAGTTCTTACTACAGCACGAATAGCGCAATTCATGCCGGGAGAGTCACCACCAGAACAAAGAAGGCCTATATTTTTAAAACTCATAAATTCTTCCTTAATTAAAAATGGAGTTTCCTGTAAAAGATTTTGGTTTGGGAAGGGCAAGTGCTTTAATGATGGTTGGAGCAACATCTTTAAGAGCATATTTTTGTTTTTCATCTACGTATAAAGAAACATCTTTAAGTTTTGGATGAATCAAACAAAAAGGTACCTCGGAATCAGAATGAGAAGTATGTGGAGATCCATCGGGATATTTCATCAAGTCTGCATTCCCGTGATCAGCAGTTAAAATCAGAGTTATTTTTTCCTCTTCACATTTTTTATAAATTTTTCCAATACATTCATCGAGAGTTTCAATCGCTCGAACAGCAGCTTCAAAATTACCTGTGTGTCCTACCATATCTGGGTTGGCAAAATTTACAACGTAAAGAGTGAAAGATTTATCGCTTAATTTTTCAATGAGCTTCTCTGTGACAATTTGAGCACTCATTTCTGGTTTTTGATCATAAGTCGCTACTTCTCGAGGAGAAGGAACTAAGCATCGCTCTTCACCTTGAAAAGGAGTCTCTTCCCCGCCATTAAAAAAGTAAGTTACATGTGCATATTTTTCAGTCTCAGCAATTTTAAACTGCTTTCTTCCAAGCTGTGATAAATGTTCAGCAAGGCCTCCCTTAATTTTTTCCTTATCAAAAAGAACAGGAAGATCCGGGCATTCATCCGGAACATAAGGAGTCATACAAAGATAATAAGAAGGTCTAGTGGTTACAGAAAATTCTTTGAAATTTTTATCATTAAAGGCAAGAGTGATTTGTTTGGCACGATCGGGCCTATAATTAAAAAAGAAAAGAGTATCTCCATTTTGAATTGCTCCCTCTTCATTAAAAAGAACTGGAGTGATAAATTCATCAAAAATTTCTTTTTTGTACTCACTTAAAATATATTCTTCGGGTTTGACCTTAGTCTTCGTCCCAGATCCCGTAAGAGTTTTATAGGCAAGCTCAATCTTTTCCCATCGTCTATCTCGATCCATACCGATGGATCTACCTTGCATACTTGCAAAGACAAAACCAGAAGTTTTAAGTATTTCTCGAACGTAGTGAACACCCTTATCTTTTCCTGTGTCTCTTCCATCCATAAAAGCATGAAGATAAATTTTAAGTTCTGGGTATTGAGTCAGAATTTTGATAATGACTTTAAGATGATTGATATGAGAGTGAACACCACCATCAGATAAAAGACCCATCAGATGAATTCTTTTATTTCCCTGACGTGCTTTTTCGATGAGTTCATTTAACCGAGGGAGATTTTTAAATTGATCAAGCTCAATGGATTCATTAATTCGAACTAAGTCTTGCCGTACGGGTCTTCCGGCACCAAGGTTTAAGTGACCAACTTCAGAATTACCTGCAACACCTTTAGGAAGCCCAACAGCTTCGCCACCAGGTTCAATCGTTGTGAAAGGGTAATGGGCAAATAGGTCATTAAGGTTTGGAGTATTCGCCGCTTTAATGGCATTGGATGAGCTTGTTGGATTAAAACCAAAGCCATCCATGATGACGAGTAATAGTCTTTCGCTTATTCCTTGAATTGAATGCATAGAGAACCCCCTAGTTGTGGTAAGGGTGACCAGAGCGGATCGTTTGTGCTCGGTACAACTGCTCCACGAGAAGAATTCTAGCTAATTTATGGGGGAAGGTCAGCTCCGAAAGAGAAATTCTCTCATTTACATGCTTAAGAAGATCTTGAGAAAAGCCTTCTGCACCCGCAATGAGAAAGAAAACTTTGGCCGATTTTTCTATTAACTGCTCAGTCCAGTCAGCAAATTGAACTGAATTAAATCTTTTTCCCCATTCTGTCATAGCGATTATATGTATGGGTCCAGAGGGGGAGAGTTCTTTTATTCGTTTTAAAATGGCTTCGCCTTCAGCTTCTTTGTTTTCAGCACTGGCCTTCACTTCGGTAATAATGAGTTCTGGGGATTGGATTCTTTTTAAGTAATCTTTTTCAATCGCTTCAAGATGAGCATCTTTGAGTTTACCAACTACAATGAGATGAAGCGTTTTCGCCATTTCCTAGAAGTAGCCCTTAAGTTCTGGCTTTTCTTTAGATGGAGTGGTTGGTGTACCAAAATAGTAGTGTTCAGGAATTTGCATTTGAGGGTTTTTTCCAAAAACGAGGTCCAGATCATAAACTTCTCTAGCAGGCCCTGTGAAGATATGAACAATAATGTCCCCAGTATCAAGAAGAATCCAGTCAGCAGATTCATAACCTTCATAAGAAAGGATATGAGCGCCACCTACAGTTTTAAGTTGAGCAGAAATTTCATCGGCCATTGCTCTTGCTTGAGTCGAGTTTTGGGCCGTTGCAAGAATGGAAAAATCACAAAGTGAGCTGGATTTTTTCATATTAAAAACTTTAAGATTTTCACCCTTATAGTTAGAAAGAATCCAAGTTGCGGCCATGGCATGGTTTAAAGGAAATTCAAAATTTGAATCATTTAATATTTTTGTAACTTCAGCTTGAATAAATTCATTTACGGCCATGGTGTCCTTCTTTCTTTTCTTCTTGGATCATTTCTTTGGTTTTTAGCATGAGTTGTTTGAGAAGATCAATATTTCGACCTGAAACCCCAGAAATAGGAAGAACCTTACGATCAATTTGTTCTTCCATCGCTAAAGTGAATTTTTCAATTTCCTCTTCAGTCATGGCATCAATCTTTGTTAAACAGACAATTTCTTTTTTATTTAAAAGCTCGGGATTATGTTTTCCGAGCTCTTCTCTTACGATGACATAGTTTTCAACTGCTTCAAATACATCAATAAGCATTGAGCAATCAATTAAATGAACGAGTGCTGATGTTCTCTCAATATGCTTTAAAAATTTTGTTCCAAGACCCTTCCCCTCAGCAGCTCCTTCAATGAGTCCTGGAATGTCAGTGACAACTAAAGTTTTATCCCCTAGCTGAACGACTCCTAGATTTGGTTCAAGAGTTGTGAATGGATAGTCTGCAATTTTTGGTCTGGCCGCACTGATGGCACTAATCAACGTTGATTTGCCAGCATTTGGAAGTCCAATAAGAGCGATATCTGCTAAAAGTTTTAATTCAAGATGAACAGGGATTTTTTTTCCAGGCTCTCCATTCTGAGCAAATCTTGGAGTTTGGTGAGTCGAGGATTTAAAATATGCATTTCCATGGCCACCAAGTCCACCCTCGGCAGCGAGATACTTTTGACCATGCTCAGTAATATCGCAAATAAGAAAACCTGTTTCTTTATGAAAAACTAAAGTTCCTACAGGCACTTTAAGAATAATATCCTCGCCATCAGCTCCCTGCATGCATGAGCCAGCGCCTTTATCTCCATCAGGTGCTTTAAAGGTCTTTAAGCCTCTAAAATGCATAAGGGTATTAACCCCTTCATCGCCTTCGATATAGACGTTGCCTCCACGGCCACCATCTCCACCATCAGGTCCACCCATGGGGACATACTTTTCCCTGCGAAAACCTACGAAGCCTTTTCCGCCATTTCCAGAGACAATTTCAATATCAACTTCATCAATAAATTTCATAATAAATAAAAAAGGGAGCTTAATTTAGCTCCCTCTGTATCTCAAAACTTTTATAAGATCAATTAGGCAGGTACAACTGACACGATTTTAGTTGTTTTATTATACCAACCAAATTGCACTTTACCTGGAACCATAGCGTAGATCGTGAAATCACGACCCATCTTAACGTTATGACCAGGGTGGAATTTAGTCCCTTTTTGACGAACGATGATCATTCCTGTTTCAACAACTTCGCCGCCGAATCTTTTTACACCACGCATTTTTGGGTTGGAGTCACGACCGTTAGAGGTACTACCACCCGATTTCTTATGTGCCATATCTCAAATCTCCTAAATTAAAATTAAATTATTTCTTAGCCTTTGTCTCTGCTTTTGCAACTCCACCTTGGCCATCACTGATTTCTGTGATCATAAGACCTGTGAAATGCTGACGGTGACCGTTTTTCTTACGGTAAGCACCTGGCTTTCTTTTAAGAACGAAAATTTTACGAGTTCTGCCTTGTTTTACAACTTTAGCAGTTACTTTTGCACCAGCAACAACTGGAGCACCAACTAAAGTTTTTGATCCACCAACAAATAAAACTTTGTCAAAAGTTACTGTTGATCCAACTTCAGCTTCAATTTTTTCAACATCGATAAGATCTCCAGCAGCAAGCTTGTACTGGTGACCCTTGATTTCCACAACCGTGTACATGAGGACTCCTTATAAAAACCACTATCGGGGAGGGGCTAAAAACCCTGCTTTTATCCCTAAGTGAGTAAGTTTGAATAGGTAGATTTACTGAGATATTTGAGTAATGTCAATTCTTTATCAGCTCCCTTGATTGTGTGCTTTTTGGTCAGTCATTGTAAATTTTCTAGGACCTAAAGCTTAGGCTTTATGTGAAAGGGGTGAAGGGAGTAAAATTTCTAGTAATAATAACTATTTAAAAAGTTGTCTATGAAATCACCTCTTTTTTTGCATAAAGTCACAGCTAACGAGAACGAACTGAAGGCCATGGGGGCCAAGGCGAGAAATTTGGCGGAACTTCTCTCAAAGGGGTTTCCCGTTCCAACTGGATTTGTTCTTTTTGAAAATACCAAAGATTTAGAAATGGCTATTTTAGAAATTGGTGGTTTTCCGGTTGCAGTGAGATCCAGTGGGGCCCTCGAAGATCTTCCTAATGCAAGTTTTGCAGGCCTGTATGAAACTTACTTATTTATTAATAATTTTTCTGAGCTTTATGAGGCGATTGAGAAATGTTTTGATTCAAAAAATTCCTATAGAGTCAGAGATTATTTAGAGAACAAAAAGATTTCTTATACTGAAGACTCACTTAAAATGAGTGTGCTCGTTCAAAAAATGGTTATTGCTTCAAAGGCGGGAGTTCTTTTTACAATGAATCCAACAAATGGATTTGAGGAAGAATGTTACGTTGAGTTTTGTGAGGGAGTGGGCGAGAGGCTTGTTTCTGGGCATGTGACTCCATCGAGAGCACGATATAATTGGATAGAAGATAAGCTAGTCTCTTTTGATATTAATTCAGAAGGAACGACTTTAGAGGATAAAAATCTCAAATCACTGATTGAACTTGGAATTGAAATTCAGGCCTATTATGGAAAACCCCAAGACATTGAATGGGCAATAGATGAGAGTGGAAAACTCCAACTTTTACAAGCAAGGCCAGTCACAACGTTTTCTCCAAGAGAAGATAGGCCAGAGCTGACGAACGCAGATTTTAAAGACGGGGGAGTTTCGGCCAGAGTTTGTACTCCTTTTATGTATTCTGTTTATAGAAATGCGATGCAATTTTCGATGGGAAATTATTTAAAAAAGATTCGACTCATTTCTTCGGATGAAGGAATTCAGTGGATTTATCCAGGATATGGAAGAGCTTACTGGAATGCTGAAGAGGTGAAAAATGCTCTTAAAAAAATACCAGATTTTAAGGAACAAGATTTTGATAGGGATCTTGGAATTCAAAAAGATTATGGAAATGAAGGGCCTCATCGCACGAAGCTTACTCTCTCTTCAATTGTTGGTGCACTTCCAGTTTTAATCGGACTAAATCAAGAATTTAGTGATTGCTTACTTATGATTGACCAGTTTCGTGAATCCTTTGAAAAACGGGATAGGGAGCTTAAGGGAAAGTTGAACGTTTTATCTGAGATGAAGTATTCAGAATTTAAAGACTGGTTTTTAAAAGTGATTAGTTTTCAAAATGAAACTGAGAGAAAATATTTTCGTACAATTTATAATAATTCAAATTATCAAACAGAGTTTAAGAGTTTTCTAAAGAAACTTTCGACCTATGAAGATGGTGACGAAATTAACTTAATGGGTGAACTTCATGGGGTGAGTCACCTAGATGTTCAAGGTGGTCTTGAGGTTTTACATAATAAATATAAAGAAAATGGATTAGATTCTATTGAATATAAAAATGCGAGAAATGAATTTGTTCAAATTCATTATCATCATGGCCCTGCTGAATTAGATCTTTTGGTCCCTCGATGGGGTGAGAATGAGGCCTGGGTTAATGATTTAGTGATAAATTTTTCTCCCATAAAACAAAGCTCTAAAAAATATTTTGATTCTACAGTTAAAAAGATGAGTCAAAATTTAGGTTATTTAAAAAGAAAAAGTTTTATCTCTCAATTAGAAATGAGTAGAAAATTTCTGCGAGTTCGAGAAGAAATGAGAGCATTTTCTACAAGGGCCTATTATTTACTAAGACTAGGACTTTTGGAATTCGCACGAAGAAATGAAATCGAAACTCTAGATGCCTTTATGTTAGATGTGAATGAAATTAAGAGCATTTTGACCGGAAGTGCTTTCATGCTACCAGATATTTCAAAGCGCAAATTATTTTATCAAGGGTATAGAAATTTAACTGCTCCGAATGAATTTGGAGGAAAAATCATCGCTCTTAAGTCCTCAGCATCTACCGGTGGTCTTAAAGGATTGGGTTGTAGCCCTGGAGAATTTGTTGGAAGAGCTAGAATTATCACTGATATTCATCAAACCCAGAATCTATCCAAAGAAGATATTCTTGTGACACTTTTCACTGATCCAGGTTGGACTCCTGTGCTTGCACGAGTAGGGGGAGTTGTAACAGAGGTTGGAGGTCTTCTTTCTCATGCAGCTGTGATAGGTCGAGAATATGGAATCCCAGCCATTTTAAATTTAATAGATGCCACCAAAATGATTGAAGATGGAGATCTTATTCGCATGAATGGAAAATCTGGGCAAATTGAGATTTTAGAAAAACGCTCGTAAGGCAACACCAACATCTGTTGTAACAAGTTTTTGTGCTATGTTGTCAGCAGCATCTCCTTTCGCCGCTGGAACGTAGCCAAATAGTTCGGCTTCAAGATTTTCTTTAAAGCTATAGGTTGATTTTCCAATAAGATAAGTAAAGCCAGACTTAATATCGTTGAT
>JACCDO010351856.1_pt1 | contig 22388 bp, 8 predicted proteins | sample 7446101 | NCBI WGS metagenome assembly JACCDO01 (sample SAMN15323440, study PRJNA562643) | freshwater metagenome | isolation source: river surface water | place: USA:Blue River Watershed | collected 2017-08-16
CGATCGATTAAAGCATGGTGATCAAGCGACACATCAACGATTTCCTTTTGAAAGAAGAGTGGATTTAATGATCCAACTTCTCAGAATTCTCAAAGCCAGCCATCAAGTCAATATGATCCATAGAGATATCAAACCCGATAATATCATCATTGGTCCTTCAGATGAATTGATGTTGATCGATTGGGGCATTGCTTTGAATCTCAATGAGAATAATGGAGAAGGTACAATCAGTGGTACACCTCTTTATATGGCACCAGAACAAGCATTGCTTCAGCCTTTAAGTCCAAGAAGTGATTTATATGCTGTAGGGGCTGTGTTTTATGAACTGATGACACTACAAGTCCCTGTTCCTTTAAATGGTGTTAAATCCCTATATGAAATGATCGAGCAAATCGTAAAATTCAAACCTGTAAGTCCAGATGAAATCTCAAATCCTTACCAAAGTTTTATGCCAGTTCAATATCGCGATATGATCAATCAATTGCTTGAGAAGAATCCAGAGCATAGATTTAGCAGTGCTGATGCGTTATTACAAGCGATTAAAGATGCAAATCTGGGGCATGTCAATGTGGTTTGCATGAGAACTAAAATGGTGAATGATCTCAATTCATTGATGCATTGGGTCGATCAGAATCCTAGAAAACACATGATGAAAATCATGGGGTTATTATTGCTGAGTAGTATGATGCTCTTAAGTCTAGGCACATTTTTGGGGTATATGCTCTTTAGATGAATCGTTATTATCTCTTATTGATTTTCTTCCTATTCTCTTGCCAACATCAACCCCAAATCATCAAGCAAGATCCACCGATGCCCAAGACAGCGATATCAAAGAAGATTGCATCTACATCACCCAAAAAACAAAGTTTTCAATCATTTCAACCAAAGAAAAAAACATTGAAGAAGGAAGTGCAAGAGCATGTTTTGGAATCGGAATTAAAACGCATTGATGCCCTCAAAATCAATGACTTAAATGAATTCCTTGAAGTAGAGAAAAAATCCAAGCAAAAAGATCGATATGCCTTAGCCCTCTTCAAAAAAATCCTTTATCTCCTACATATCAAAGAACAAGCAGATCAAGAATTAGCACAATTAGATCAAATCCAATATGAACTCTCAAATACAGTACAATCCTATCTTTCCCAACAACTCAAATCCCTAAAACCATCACGCCCAATACAAGATCAACATCAAATGCAATCTGTATTAGTGATGTTGCCTTTAAGTGGAGAATTTGAGAACTTAGGCTTAAAAATCAAAAGTGCATTTGAAGCCATTCAAGCACATATTCAAGAGTTTGAATTGATTTTTGTGGATACCCAAGGGGATAAAGATGAAGCTGTCTATCAGCTCGATCAAATCATCAAAGAAAAAGAAGTTTTGGCAATCATTGGTCCCATGGGCCATCTCGAAGCGGAGACGGTAGCACATCGCGCAATCTATCGAGAAATCCCTATGCTTTATTTCTCATCTCATCCTCACCTAGCCGCCCAAAATAGCTATGTCTTTCGACATAGAATTGATCAAGTCAAAGCCAGTATTTTGATGGGGAAATATGCTTGTGAACAAGGCTTTCAAAGAATTGCTTTGGTTGGACCTAGAGAGAGTAAAAATGCTTTGGATCGCTTTGAAGAGGAATTTAAAAAATGCAATGGAATGATCGATAAGAGAGTGAGTTATCAAAATCTATCTACTGAAGTAGATCGGGTCAGCAAAGAATTAGTAGGTCGTTTCCCTTTGCCCAAAGAAGATGCACATCCCTATTGGCAAAATCTAAATCGCAAGAAAAAAGACCCAGCATTTTTTTATCCCCCAAAAATCGAATATTCTGCATTATTCACCACAGAAAAAGGCTATCAGTTGGCACAACTTGTCAGCCATTTATCTTATTGGGATATGTCGTTTTGGGGTGTAAACTCTCAAATCCCTATACAATATCAAACAACGCCAGTGCGATTATTGGGTGGACTTGGTTTTGAATTGGCAGCATTTGGTATTGTGGCACCTGAACAATTTGAAAAGAGTTTATTTGTGGGTTTGATTGAATCAAATACCCCAAAAAAGGAATATTGGCAATCGTTACTGATGAAGAACAAAGTAAAGGTAGATGAACAGGTATGGAATGCTTTGGATCTGATTGATCTACTTCAAAATGCGATGAAATCAGAAAGAAATATCAATAGAGTGCGCCTGAGACAAATCTTGTTAAATGATTTTGAATATATGGGTGTAAGGGGGAAAATGATCATGGAAAGCGATGGTAATCTCAGTGCGCCTTTGGGGATTTTTAGCAAGGAAAATGGGGTTAAAGTGCTGGTTTATTGATTTTGCTTGATGAATATTTTCCAATTGTCAAAGATTTGTTTTGCCAATAAACTCGGATTTTTGCCTTGGGTAATTTGTATCTGTGCGTGTTGTATTTCTGCACTCATATCTCTTTCTAAACAATGATGAAGTTCATTTTCTAAAGCAGAAATCAACCATTTTTGCCCTTGCCATATTCTCTTTTGATCCCAAGCGCCACTGCGTATTTGCTCTGTCTTATGACGCACCAATGCTGCCCAAATCTCTTCAATGCCTTGATGATGTAAAGCAGAACAAGCAAAAGCTTTAGGGGTCCAAGTGGAATTTGGAGATTTGAGGAATCTTAAAATCCCTTCATACATATTTACTGTTTTTTCAGCCAAAGCTTTCATATCGCCATCAGCTTTATTCACAGCGATCAAATCAACCACTTCCATCAGTCCCCTTTTCATCCCTTGTAATTCATCTCCAGCATTGGCAAGCATTAAGGCTAAGAAAGAATCTGTCATTTCGGATACAATGACTTCTGATTGTCCTACACCTACTGTTTCGATGAGGATGATATCAAAGCCAAAAGCTTCACAAAGCAAAGATACTTCTCTGGTTTTTTGGGCAACACCTCCTAGCGTACCAGCGGAAGGGGAAGGGCGAATAAAAGCATTTTTTTGGGTGCTTAGGGTTTGCATTCTTGTTTTATCACCTAGAATAGAGCCGCCACTTTTGACGCTTGAGGGGTCAATGGCTAATACAGCGATCTTCAAGCCCTTTTCGATGAGATGCATGCCTAAAGCTTCGATAAAACTGCTTTTTCCTACACCTGGGACACCACTAATGCCTATTCTGTGGGCTTTGCCAGTATAAGGCATTAATCTGTCTAGGAGTGATTGGGCTAGGGTTTGATGTTGATCTAGGTGGGATTCCATGAGGGAAATCGCTCTGGCTAGGATTGTGATGTTTTGGTTTAAAATGCCTTGTTCTAGATCATTTAAGGTGAGTATGGGTCTTTTTCTGTCTGTCATTAATCATGCTGCTTGTTTTGAATGAAGATGGAGATGATTTAATGGATTTATGCGGGGATTGGAAATTTATTTATTGATTGGGAGGGGAATTAATAACATTGCGAATTACTATTAACACACATCAAATTAATTGATCCATTTGAACACTTGACACATTTACTTGAACTACAACCATTATCGCCCAACTTATAGGTATAGAATCGAGTACCATCCATCTTGGTGTATTCATCAACTCTACCATCACAATCTTCATCAAGACGATTTGCAAGTCTTCCATTTGCATCACATATATAATTATTTTCATTTGCAGCTAAAGGAGATGCTTGTACACATGTGAGTTGGTTATTGACACATTGTCTAGTAGAGTTTTTAATGCAATAGTTTGAAGATGCCATATCTCCACATAGTTGTCCAACACCTTGAACATTATCTATGGTATTGTCACAATTGTCATCAATCCCATTACAAGTTTCAACTACAGCTGTTGCAGGTTGACATACTCTTACACCCATTTGACAAATCCATTTGGAGTTTTTAACACAATAATTAGTGGATGTTGTATCTGCACAAAAAGTATTGATATCAGTAGGACTATTATCAATCGTACCATCACAATTATCATCAATCCCATTGCATAATTCAGCAGAAGGTGACCCAGCTGTTGCATTACAACTAACCCCACTACCATCTGCTTTACAAACATTCAATCCAGATCTAGCACAAGCGCCAGTGCCTACACTACAACTCGCATTTAATGAACTAAAGGTTTCATCTGTAGACCCATTGCAATTATTATCCTTGCCATCACAGAGTTCATTTACTGGATTACCAGGTGTTGCATTACAAACCACAGTACCATCTACCCCACAAACAAAAGTACCAGTTCTTAAACATTCACCCACACCCACAGTACAAGACAAACCAATAGAAGCAAAGCCTTCATCAGTTCTTGTATCACAGTCATTATCGATAGAATCACCGCATTTCTCAGTACCAGGATTTAATGGTGTACATTGATTTTGTACATTACCATTAGAACAAATCGTTGTCCCTTGATTCACACAAGCCCCTACCCCACAACTCACAGCACTACCGACATATCCTTCATCTTTGGTTCCATTACAATTCTCATCTACTCCATTACAATTATTATCAGCAAAACCAGCAAAACCATTATCTACAGTCCCATCACAATCATTATCTTTGCTATCACAAATTTCAGATGATGCTGCTTTGGGTGAACAGTTATTGACGAGTTGTCCAGAAACACAAGTAATTGTACTTGAATTGATACATTCACCTACACCACAACTTGTAGGACTACTGATATTTTCATCGATGGATCCATTACAATTATCATCGAGATTATTGCATAATTCAGTGGGTGATGCTTGGGGTTTGGGTGTACATTGATCCACAAATACACCACCTGTACATACTTTTTCTCCACTATTCAAACAAACACCTACACCACAAGAAATGGGCTGATTTAATAATTCATCTGTTTTGCCATCACAATCATCATCAATCCCATTACAAGATTCTACACCTGGTGCTCCAGCTGTGCCTTGACAGAATGTACTGATTTTATCAGCGCTACATTGATAAGAGCCCATTCTAACACAAGCCCCTACCCCTACTGTACAACTGCTATTTACATTAAACCCTTCATCTGTTCTCGTATCACAATCATTATCAATGGTATCACCGCAAAGTTCAGTGCTAGGTGTATTGGGTGTACAAGCGACTTGTTCGCTTCCATTCACACAAGTAGCAACACCAGATTTGGCACAAGCACCTACACCACAAGTCAATGCTCTTGAATAGTTCTCATCAATCGTGCCATTACAAGTATCATCTAAACCATTACATAATTCTGATTGGGCAGCAGCTAATGGCGTACAATCGGAGAACAATGAACCATTTGTACAACGCACAGAACCCATATTTTGGCAAATGCCCACACCACATGATATCGCCAAGGGAACATAGGATTCATCTACTTTCATATCACAATCATTATCAATCCCATCACATTGATTATCTGGGTTATTATTTGCATTAGAAGTACAAGTATTCACAATGGCACCAGCAACACAAATTTGGGGAGCGGTGGCAGTACAAGAACCTGGCGCACAAGCAGTTGATTGAGCAACATAGGATTCATCTACTTTGCCATCACAATCATCATCGATATTATTACAAGTGGTATCACTTGCACTCATTGGATTTTTGGGGATACAAGTGCTGTTTAATACACCAGTAATACAAGTTTGAGTAATGGTATTTGCACAAGCACCTACACCACAAGAGATCATAGATCCAGCAAAATTCTCATCTGTCATCCCATTACAATTATCATCTAAACCATTACAAGTATTATCTGCATTTGACAAAGGTGGATTGGGCACACATAACGATTGTTCAGAGCCAGAAATACATACTTTTTTACCGAATGATTTACAAACACCTATACCACAATCGGTGTTTTGAATGCTATACCCATCATCCACTGCACCATCACAATCATCATCAATCCCATTGCAATTTGTATCATTTCCAATGGGTTGACCAGGTGTACAAGCTTGAATCAATACACCTTGCTCACATCTTGAACTGATGCTTAATGCGCAAACACCAGCGCCACAACTGATCACACTTGAACTAAAACCTTCATCTGTGGCATTATCACAATCTTGATTCACACCATCACAACTTGAATCAATTTCACCGACAATAGGTGTCAATGGATTACAAATTTGTTGTTCAGAACCATTTACACATTGTTTAGAACCTTGTACACGACAAATCCCTTGACCACAGAATATGGTAGAACTGACATAATCTTCATCTACCCTACCATTACAATCATCATCTACCCCATTGCAATTTGCATCACTGCTTGATACAGCATTTTCTCTACAAGAGTTTTGCTCTACCCCATTGACACAAGATTTAAAACCTATTTGGCTACAAGCGCCAAGCCCACAAGTCACAGTAGTCAAGATATATCTCTCATCTACCCTACCATCACAATCTTCATCTACCCCATTACAAGCGCTTTCTAGATCTTCAGCTTGGGGTGCACCTGATGTACAATTGGTCACAATCATGCCTTGTTGACAAGATGTGGTACCTGGACGATTACAAATCCCAAAACCACAAGTGATATTGGCATCTACAAAGGATTCATCCGTTCTACCATCACAATCATTATCTAATCCATCGCAATTATCCACATTGGTAACAGGTTGACTTGCTTCACAAGTATCATTAAGCTGACCTTCTATACAAAGGCTATACCCAATGGATTTACAACTGCCTAGGCCACACTCAATCAAGGCATTTTGGTGCCCTTCATCTGTTCTACCATCACAATCATTATCTAAACCATCACATAGATCTGGACCTGTTGCTTGATTGGGTTGGCAATCAGCAATCACTCTACCACCAATACATTGACTTTGGGTTTCATTGACACAAACACCAATACCACAACGAATGGTTGTATCCATGAGACTAAAATCTTCATCGATGATCCCATCACAATCTTCATCTAAACCATCGCAATTAAAATCATTTGCACCAGCCATTCTGGGTTGGCAAGTGCTATTGGGTGCACCTCTTTGACATGATAAAATCCCACTGTTTACGCAATTCCCTGTACCACAACTTGTGACATCAATGATAAAATCTTCATCCACATTACCATTACAATCTTCATCTACCCCATTACAATTATCATCTTTTTCTTGGGGTTCACCTTCAAAACAAGAACTCACTTGAGAGCCATTGACACAAGAAATTCGCCCAGTTTGTTGACACGCCCCGATCCCACATTGGATATTTTGCATCCCAGTAGAACCAAAGCTTTCATCTGTAAAACCATCACAATCATCATCTACCCCATTACAATTACTATTATCTTCAACCATGGGGGTGATTTCTTGTGCATTACAAACCACCATATTCTCTCGACATTGATAAGTACCAGTTGTTTGGCAAATCCCTTTACCCAAAACACAAGGATCATTCAAGACAATAGGCATACCATTTAGGGTTAATGCATTATCGATTTCACCATCACAATCATTGTCTAATCCATCACATATTTCAGCGCTAGGTTCTATGGTTTGAGCATCACATTTTGGCTCAGTGCCAATAGCACTACAAGCATATTTACCAGTGCTTTGACAAGCACCTATACCGATTTGACAATTTGCCCCTACTTGCATTGCATTGCTTTCATCGATTTTCCCATCGCAATCATTATCGATATCATCACAACTGATTTCAGCTTTTGCTTCACTGACTGTTTGGTATTGCCAAGTACAAGCTTTAAGCACAGAAAATCCTTGATCAAAATCCAATTCTAAAGCTTTAAAAGGTTGATAAAAAAGGCATTGATTGCCATTACATATATCATCCGCATTGATTTGATCACAACTTGGGGTGTTTTCATAAAAAGCAAAGGCAGCATTGATATTCTGTGCGCTAAAATCAATATTACTCAACAATGAACTCTGTCCTAAATTCAAAGATTCATCTTGATTTAAAGATACTGCCAAAGCATAGGTATTTTGATCTGTTTTTAGCCACAAACACCCAGGAAGCTGATCTGTGCCTTCAAAGGCTGCTTTACTACAAGCATTGCTTTGTGCTTTGATATCTAATGCTCCTATACATTCATCTACTTTTAATGTAATGCTTCTATCCTTAAAGATCACTTCAGCATCACAAGAGATCAATGATAAAAGAATCCATGCTAAATATCCTTTTTTCATAAACAAGCCCTTTCCCAAATAGATGGCTACAATCATTTGCCTTACTTTAGCATAGAAAAATCAGAGTATTAAGAAAAAACAATAAAAAAAAAGATGAATGATTTTAAGGTATTAGATTCATTCTATCTGTCAATATTTTGAATCACCTAACTCATGAGAGATCTACTTAGATTCTTGTAAAAAAAAAGAGACACTATTAATTACTAGAATCACTAGAAGGCACAGAGAGTTGGCTAGGATCAAAACCCAAAGATTTAATCGCTTCATGCCATAGATCATCTGGGAAAATGTCAAAAGCAAAACGATATTGCATCGGTGCGAGTAACCAAAAACCATTGATCAATTCCTCTTCAAGTTGTCCAGGTACCCAAGCTGCACAACCCACAAATAGCTTTAAATCCCCCACATTTTCTTCTACCAAACCCTTGAGTGCTTCTTTGGATCTACTGACTGCGATCCCTTCTGAGATGGGTATGGTTTCTTGGTATAGATACTCATCTGGATGCAAAATCCATAAGCTTTCTGGTTTCACTGGACCACCACGATAGAGTAGGCGATCTGTTCCTGTCCATGGTAGATTAAATTGACTTGTAATGAGTGATGAATCATGTATGGTTCTGCGATTTAAAACCAAGCCAAAAGCACCATCAGTGCCATGCTCAAGCATAAGCACAACTGCCTTCTCAAAAAAATCGCCTTTGATTTTGGGCATTGCGATCAGTAAACCACTAGATGCAGAATGAAGAGTTGCCATATTACTCAGTCCGTTTTGATAAAATAAATGCCGATGTTGATGTATTCTAAGGGAAAGCAAGATAAATCACAATTTATTTTCATTTCCACCCAGATCCACCCAAAATCAAGTTGATCCATTGAAAAAATGATTTAAATGAGATGATTTTTCGCCTTGGGTTAACATGGCTTGTCTAAATTGATCGATACCACCGATCAGATAAACTTTTTTCTTTGCTCTGGTAATCGCCGTATAGATCAATTCTCGATTGAGTATGGGTGAACTTTGATGTGGTAAGATCAAAACTACATGATTAAACTCAGAACCTTGGCTCTTATGCACACTCATCGCATATACTGTTTTATGTTCTGGTAATAGATCCAAGTGAACTGGCTCTTCTACGCCCTCAAAATAAACCATTTGTCCTTCCCCCAAAATCCCAATATCCCCATTCACTAAACCTGTTGCTTCATCATTCTTTGTAATCAAGATCGGACGCCCGATATAACGATGATTCCACCCCCCAAGTTTTTGCTTTTTTAGGCTAGATTCTATAAAATCATTGATCGCATACACCCCAGTTGCCCCACCATAATGCGGAGAAAGCAAACCATAATCTTTGTAATGCATCAAAGCTGATTTGGGGTCTTTTTTGGCAAGTTGTACCAAGTTGATATAATGATTTTCCAAAATATCCAATAGTTTGGGTGGAATGGCATGGCTAAAAATACATTCAATATCTTGATAAGGTGCATTGGGTTGAGATTGCGCTTTCATCAAAGATTCAATGGGTTCAAAACCCAAACGATCGATCTCTTTGATCATGGTTGCGAATTGATGAATACCGCTTTGAGCGCCAACTCTATGGACTTTATTGAGTTCTACCACTGCAGACAAACGATGATGCGCTTGAGTGACAGGGATGCGTTCTAAGTCTAAGAGATCGAGTAATTGATTTTCATCCATCTCCTGTATGGGATAAGGACAATGATTGATCAACTTTGATAATTGTTTTAGATTTTGTTGGAAATCAGAGAGTTGATCTATGGTGATTTTTTGACCATAATCAGCGCATAATTCGTCAAAAGGCGCGCCTTGTCCCACTGGGGGCAACTGATATGGATCTCCAAGTAGAATCAAATGCTGTTTGGGGTCTTCTTTATTCCGATCGATGGCATTGAGTAGCGCACTCATCAACCAAGAATCGATCATAGATGATTCATCAATAATAATCACATCATAAGGCAAAGGATGATTTTCATCATAGATGGGCTTATGATGACTGCCTTTTAATCCCAAGAGTTTATGAATGGTCATGCCTTGTAATTCATCGAGCAAAACATAGATCTCTTCGGGAAGATCAAAGAAACTTTGTCTGCTCTTGATGGATTCTGTCATTCTGGCTGCAGCTTTACCAGTAGGTGCAGCCAAAGCGATTCTTAAAGGCATTTCTTTGTGATGATATTGCTCAATCAAAATCCCAAGAATCCTTTGAGTAATGGTTGTTTTCCCTGTTCCCGGTCCCCCTTGAATGATACAAAAAGCTTGATGTATCGCACGATGCACAGCCAAATGTGATCTGCCGATATGCTCTTCTTCAAACCAACCTTGATCGCTTCTTTTGCCTAATAACCTTTGGGCATATTTTTGGGGATTTGGTAAAGATAATACTCGTTTTTTGATCAAGGTTAAAATCACATGAGCGATTTGCGACTCGCTTTTCCATGATTTATAGGGAAAGAGAAAATCCCCATCTAATACCATGGGTCTATGGCTAAAAGGTTGATCGACATGCCAAATCGCATTGCTTTCCTTAATTCTCATCAACCAAATATCCATAGGGGGAAACCAACTAGGTGATACTTCTACAGATTGAACATGGATGAGTAGATCTTCTTGTTGCTCATAATAATCAACGATTCTTTGGGGCGCAAAATCATCGATTACCCTGCTTAATTTTAAGCCCAAATGCCCTAGTCTTAAAGCAGCATTGCTCAGTGCAATGGCAAGTAAAACCATTTCATCTTTCTCTCCATATATCCTTGAGATGGCTTTTGCAATATGTAGTTCTAAGGCGTTAATCACCCCAGCTTTTTTAAATTTATCTAGGACTAAAAAGCTCATATTTTCCTCATGTATTGATCACGATATGCCTTAGGACTACTAAAGAGTAGATCCATTGCCAACAAGAGTGATACTGGTGGTTGGTACTCAAATACCCCACACACAGAATCATCTGATAATCTCGATTTATCTCCCATCATCCCTCGGGTGAACAAGAAGAGTACGCCCCCAAGTTTTTGTCTGATCTCAACAGGATGATCTGTTTTTAGGGCATGGCTATGTTTGAGTAACCGATACAACGCTAGCGTATAGATCAATGCTTGAAGGAAATATAAGCGATCAATGACCACTTCTCTGAGTGCCAATGGATGGTAATTGATCAATTGATGGAGTTTATTCTTTTGATCTTGGGGGGACAGTTGATTGAGCAGATTGGATTTAAAATCTACGACAAAATACTGCCCACTTTCTGGATGTTTAAAGAGAAGATCGATAAAACCTTTTAATAACCCTGTTAGCTGAAAATCCTTGGGAAATAAGGCAAAACGATTTCTCTGTTCGCTGGAAAACACAAGATCATTTTCGCAATGGTTTAAAAAGAGATGGTTGAGTTGATCTGCTGTGATGATCTCATCTTTGGCGATTTGTATTTCAAATAAAAACTCATTTTGTCTATGGCGTTTATCAAGAGACATCAATTTTAAATTTTGTGCCAATTTCCCTAATGGTGTGGTCAGCACATGAAAGATCATTTGATAGAGTTGTTTGGATTTTTTAAAAGGTTCAGTAATGCCTTCTCTCTCCAAAATCCCTTCTATTTTTAATCTCAGTGTGAATTCATCTGTTTTTTGATAATCGATCTTCTCTAAGAGCAGATGTATCATGCGCCCAAATTCCAAGGGATGAAAACCCAATTGTTCTGCAAGGGGCACTTGATCGAATAATACTTGTTGTGCATTCAGTTGTTCCCGTTGAATTTGGGGGATTTGTGCGATCAAATGATTGATTTGTAAGCTTTGCTCTTCGACAGGATCTTCATCCAAAAAGTCTTTTTCTTGTTTGAGCAAGTGGGCTAAAGCACTAAAACTACTCTTCACAAACTCTTTTTGAGTAGGCATAGGATGGGGATGAACAGCTAGGGCTTTTTCGCCCAAACTCCCTTTTTTTAACATCTCAGTATCTGCAATCCCAAGATGATGATGATATTCTACTGAGATATTTGGATCTTGATCCCATTTCTCCAAAATCTCTTTGAGATGAAGATTGATCTCATTGCTTGTGATTCTCTTCTCTTCTTCTCCCCGAATTAAATCATATAAAGGCAAATCCTTCTTTGTAAAATGCAAGTAGATACAACAATGATGTACAGCCCTTGTCAGTGCCACATAGAGCAAACGCCTAGCTTCTTTGTTGTCAGCGATATCTAATTTCTCTTGAGCTTCCGATTTCAGCGGTTGTATGGATGAATCTTCTTCTAATCTCAAGTCTAAAATTTTCCCATCCCCTTCACGATCAGGGTCTAATACCCTAATGGTTGGCTTTTGGGTGGATTTGGCTGTCCATAGATCTGGACAAAAGAGAATAGGATATTCCAAACCTTTGGATTTATGCACAGTCACAACTTCAACAGCAGCTTCATCTAAATGCGGTCTCACTTGATCTAAAGCATCCGCTTCATCGATTTCTTCTAATCTCTTTTCCCTAAGCCAATTCAATGTCAGTTCTGGACTGATTTGATCTTCTAGGGCTTTGGCTTGTAGTCTTTCAGCCAAATGCATCAAGTGCGTCAGTTGTTGTGCGCCTTGGAATTGCCTTAAAATCTTGGGAATGATCTGTAATTTGGGGTGATAAAGCAAAGCATGAATGGCAGCCGCAATCCCTTGACTCATCCAGATTTGATGGAGTTCAATAAAAATGTATTTTTGAGATTCAGATGCTTTTTTGATTTGATCTGCTGTGTAATTAAAAAAAGGAATACTTAAAGCCGCTTTAAACGCCCCTTCATCCGCTGGCATTAACATCCCCCTTAAGAGATTTTCAAATGCTTTGGCTGTAGATGTTTTAAATACACTTTCTGTGCTCTTGACAGTCGAAGGAATGCCTCTTTTATAGAGTTCTTGAGAGATTAAATTCGCATTCTTATTGCTTCTGCTCAAAATCCCAATATCAGACATTGTCACTGCTCTTTTTTTATCCCCTTCCCCAATTGTATGCCCAGCATCCAAAAATTTTCGGACTTCACCAGCGATAAACTCTGGCATGGATTCGGACTTAAAGGATTCATTTTGGGCGAAATGCACGAATTTAACGGCTTTTCCAGCATATCTATTTTTTTTACCAGCATCGATTTGTATGTATGGCACATAAGGATCCAAAAAAAATCCCATACCCATTGAGGCTGTCCCTGCTGGTCGATGCAATTGATTTCGATCAAACAAACGATTAAAGACAGAGAGAATATTTGGATCAGATCTAAAATTCCTAGACATGGTAAAGCAACGATCTGCCTTAATTTGCTTTTTAACAGCCAAGTATGCATTGAGATCAGCGCCCCTAAATCTGTAAATCGACTGTTTAGGATCACCGATTAAATAGAGAATTTGATGTTCTTTTTCAAAAATACTCTTAAAAATCCCCCATTGCATAGGATCAGTATCTTGAAACTCATCGATTAAACCAGCTTTAAATCGACTTTGCAATGCTTCCTTAAATAAACCATCTTCCCTAAAAATCGCTTGATGTGTCAAGAGAATCAAATCATCCATCCCCATGATATTCTTCTGTTTTTTTCTTTGCTCTAGTTCTGCTTTTCCATAATGCACAAAGATATTTCTAAAATAAACACGCATGGATTTTTGATGGGATTCCACAATGCCGACCAGATCATTGAGCCCTTCTGAGATACTATGGGTAAACTCAAAGAAGGCTTGATTTTTTTTCTTATGGCTTTTGCTCAAAGACCCAACAAACTCTGTGGTTGAAAGCTTTTGAAGTTTCTCATAATGCGCAATCACAAGTTGAAACATCTCTGCATCACTTGTGCCTTTCACTACCTCATCTAAGGCTTGCCATGAAGATATTCTGCTTGCTGGTCCTACATTATTTTTCCATTCAGCTTCTTGTTCCATCCTTTGACCCAACATTTTAAACTGTGCAATCGCTTGTTGATCTTTGAGATGAAAGAGAACTTTTAGTTTGATATTTTCATAGAGAGATACAGATACTTGATCCCAAATTTCTACTAATTTCTCTGGATGATTTAAACTCGCTAGATCAGATACTTGAACGATATCCATAGGATAATCATCTAGCCAAATCGCATGCCAACCCCCTTTTTGTAGATAACTGATGATATTTTTTAATTCATCAGTATTGGCTTGAAGGGCTTTTTGAAATTGATTGAAAATCCTCAATGCATCCAGTGATGCCGTCGTCAAGATATAGCTTCGATAATCTTCGATAATCTCTTCATACAAAGGATTGAGATTGCTTTCGATTTTCCCAGTTTCTACGGCGCTTTCTATGGTATAATCCTTGAGCATCGAAGTGCAAAAACCATGGATCGTGGCAATGGTCGCTTCTTCGATTTTCCCTAATCCCCTTCTGAGTAGTTGTTCACCTTTGACCCAAAAATCTGCATTGAGATCGATATCTTCTTCTGATAATGCTGTGATCAGTGGGTTTTGCTTTTGATTGCATTGAAGGTATAATTCACGAATTTCATCGATCCATTGATCTTTTTCAAACCAAATCGCCAACACACTGCTTAAATGACTTCTGATTCTTTGTTTTAATTCTTCAGTAGCAGCGACAGTAAAAGTGGTCAATAAGATTTCAGAGATTTCAATCTCATCTAGGAGTAATCTTACAACCAACCAAGTAATACTATAGGTTTTACCAGTGCCAGCACTTGCCTCAACCAAAGTAAACCCTGGTTGTATCTTGTGTTTCAGGACATCAAAATTTTGAAACTGTGTCACGATTATCTATTCTCCCCTAATTTCTTCTGAAAAATCTTTGCATCCAAATGCCCAAAAATATCATAAGCATGATGATTAAAATCGGGGTGTATCCCTTGTTCATCGCTTTGCCATAAATGACTGCCTTCAAACGCTTGTTCCATATAGATATCTGGTGATACATAGCTTTTTTTCCACTGTTCTTCTAATTCTTTGATCGCTTGTGGAATTCTTCTCCAATGGAGATATTTGAAAGAAAAAGATGGGTCAAATCTCAAAGGAGATCGATTCCCTTCTTTGAGTTTTTGATGCCATTGTTTGAGCAATGCTTTGGCTTCATTAGGGTTCAGTATAGGAAAATCACTAAAAACATGATCATCTCCTACCAAAAAAGCACCTTGATATGGCATTTGATCTTGATTTGCACATAAAGCAACATGGTATACCCAAGGTTTGAGCAGTTTATCCCCCCTGTATTCTTCATCTTTGATGATCTGACTTGCTGTGCTATTGATATAGCGTTGTCCAAAGACATCGCTTAAATCCAATCTCAATTCTGTTTGATCATCAAGCCTTACATACCCATAACCTTGCTTTGCTTCCTTTCCCTCTTTGATATCACAATACTTCTGATGCAAAACCCTACTTTGTTCAAATGCTTGTTCAAAAACCACTTTCCCCATATTCCCAATGGGTAAGATATTATCGGCTTGAAGAAGGTGGTATAGATGTTGATATTCTTTGTTGATTTGATCGATATGATCTAGTTTTTGATCCTGATACAGATGCAATAATCGATCTTTGAGCACCCATTTTTGCAACTGATCTAATTCTAGCAATTCCCTTTCTCTACGAATCATCTCATCTTTCATCAAACTCAGTCCCACACCTTTTTTAAGGAAGAACTCACTTGGTCTCTTGAACAAATCGATCAGTTGATCAATACGAATCATTGTATTTTGTTTTTGATTGATCTCTTCCAAAGGTGTAGCCACAAAAGTTCTAGGTGGCAATGGATGATTTTGGGATTCTCTCCATGCTTTCGCACCTTCTAGCCATAATTGTTCATGACTCATGGTCTTTTCATCAGCAATCCCATCTGTTGAAGCCTTAAAATTACTGGGACTAAACGCATGTAAACTGTGCTTTTTGGTGATCAAAGGCAAAATCTCTTCACCTTGAGGTCCTAGGAATCGATGTTTTAATTCTTGCTCCAAAAATTGAACCATGACACTAGGAGCTGCCAAAGAGAGATCGCTATGATATGCGTTATAGAAGATCAGTAGGGCATCTTGGGCTTGATGAATGGCATTGATGAAATAGAGATCTTGAGATGCGAGCTCATCATAATCCAAGAGTTGATGAGATTGTTCAACTGGGTTGAGTTGAGAATTTTTAAAGGATACTTTGGGATATGATCCATCTTCCATACCGATCATACAAACCACTTGATATGATAAAGCATTGGATTTCTCAATGGGTGAAAAACGGATTCTATCTTTGCCCCCATTGATCAGTTGATATTCACGACCTAAACCATTTTGGAATAACCCCAGAATCATCGCTGGTGTAAATACATAATTGCTCTTATGACTGCCCAAAGCCTCATAAAGCGCTTGTTTTGCTTTTTGAACCTTTGATAAATAAGGTTCTTGTTTGACGATCATCATATCTAGGATATGGCTCAATAATTTATACCACTGTGGCGCACTTTGTTGTTTTTTGAGATGTTCTAGGGCATGTTGTAATTGATCATAAAATTCAAAAAACTTAATCAATGCCTTTTGTTGATCGGTGGTTTTGGAGAGGATCTTATTCTCAAATAATGCCTGATCCGATCCACTCATCATCCCAAATAAAAGACGATCTAAACCATATTGCCATGTATGTTGATCTTGAGCATTTAAACCCAATGATACACGATGCGCTTCATCTTGTCCCCAACGAATCCCACTTTCTTTGAGTAGATTTTCCAGTTCCAAAATCTCTTCCAAAGAGAGATGAAAGCACTCACTGACGCCACTTTGCTTGATGATTTCAAACACATCATAACGGTATAAACGACTCCCAGCCAAACGAATCAATCGATCCAATAGATCAATGCCCATATTCTTGGCATCTACTCTTTCAATACAAGCCCCTAACCTATCGTTTTGTCCATTAAATACAGCTTGAATCAAAGGGAGATGATGCTCGATATCTGTGCATAAAACCAAAATATCTCTGGGTCTTAAATTGGGGTCTTTTCTAAACAATGCACAAAGTTCATCATATAAAACTTCGATCTGTCTGGCGCTATGATGACAAGCGTGTAAGCTGATATTCACTGGAAGTTTTGCGCGAATCGGCTCAGCATAGGGGGGATGATCTTGGGCCAAACATTCTTGTAGTTGTTGTAAGAGTCCATAGCGATTGATTTGACTATTCTCAATGGCATTAGGGATGATTTTTACTCTATCTGTGAGGAGCAATGGCATCTCTAGGGCTTGACGGACAAGATTGCGATTGAGGGTATTTTGAAGGGTTTGTATTTGTGTATTGATTTTTGGGATAGGTGTTAATCCCAAAATCTCCACTTTCATCTCTTGGCTAAGAATTTCAAATAATGACAAAGTGCTATTTTTGAGCTGTTGGGTTGCCACAAAAACCACTTCTTCTACCCCTTCATCGATCAGGCAATGGGGATTGTCAATCAATTGAATCAAAGCTTTTTCAAATTGAAATTCATCCATATTGAGATAAGGATTAATGGTTTGCCAAAGTTTTTTCCAAAAATCTTCATGGCAATTTTTAGGGAAAACAGCTTGGTTTTTTTGGAGTTCCTTGATGATTTTTTGATATTGAGGATGATCGCTGAGTTGAGTGACGACTGGTTGGGATTGTTGCCAAAGTTGGAGCCAATGCTGTCTCTTTTCGATGATTTTCCTTAAACTTTGACCCATTCTTTGCGCAGAAATAAATTGTCTGCTTGATAATACAATTGTTTTTTCATTTGCATTAAATTTCCCAAATACCTTTTTCAGAAAATCCCCATGCTTAGGGATATTGATTAAATCGTGATAAGCTTCAATCATCGCCCAAGTCAATTGATTGACTGAAGGTATTTTTTGGGGGGCATCTATTTTCTCAAATATTAAATCATTGACTTGTTCCAATAAAATGACTTTATATTGTCCAAAATACCCAGTCATCTCAGTGATATCATCGATGATTTTTTGGGAAAAAGACGAATTTTGACAAATTAACCATCTGCTTTTTAAAGGTTCAGTTAAACTTGGTTTTTGAGCTAAATATTGATTGATTTCTCTTAATGAGCGATACGCTTGATATTCTATCATTATCGATTCTATGACCATCTGTGAAAAATTGATTTTCAATTATTTTCCTAAAAAACTAATTAAAGTCAAAAAAATATTTAAAAAAATTGCAAACCCTAGGAAACTTGACTTTTGTTTTTAAATTTCTTAGGCTATGGCTCTGTGACAAACAAGCGAGCAATGCTTTTATGAATATGCCATTCTCCTCACTGCTTTCCATACCAGCATCAATGACATGGTTTATTGATCAGTGTTATCAAGTGCCCCATACAAATCAAATCGCTTTTGCCCTTACCTATCCTATTGAAGCAGAAGAACTCAATCATTTTAGATTTCTCTATGCGCAATATCAATCCCGTTTGATGCAACATCAAAAGCTCTCTGAAACAGAAATATCAGCATTTAGCGAACAATTGTATCACCGTACAAGAAGAGTGATTTTGGGTTTTAAATCTGCTTTTAAACAAATATTAAATGATGAATTTTATCAAAAAATTAGATGGATATCAGATGCTTATTTAATCAAAAATCTAATACAACAATTAGAACATGAAAAACAAATATCTTGGCAAGTCCATGAGAATCTATCACAACAAGATCAACAAAGCTTGATCGATCAACTCTTGGTTCATAAACAAAAATATTTGAAGAGAACTTGGTTCTTTTGTCTCAAACCCATTTGGATGCAAGGGCTAGAAGCATTAAAACAAGCTTTATTTTTCTTATTCCCCGATCCTACGCTCAAATGGGCCATTGCTTATGCCTTATACGAAGAATGTGTAGAGTCATTGAAAGATGCACATCAAGTAGAATCTCTGGCTTTAGATCTTCATGTATGGACTGGGATCGCTCGTACACTTGCACAATCTAATACTTTGAGATTCTTTCATGTCTTGATCAAAGGGATATCATCGATTTATCCAGATCATTTGCTAGACTTCCAACAATTTCAATTTGAATTAACCAAAAATATCTTTCAAAGAGAGTTGATGACCCAACATCAATGTTCTTCAACGACCCAACAAGCCATTGAACTCTTACAAATCATCGATCACCCTTCATTTCTTTCTTTGATCCTCAATAAACTCAATGCCCAAAAACCCAGTCCCATTCAATATATCCTAGTCAAGCAAATCTTCCCCATCCTTAGGCATAACAATGATTGGTTAATACAAGCCAAATCACAATTAACCCCACTGCAAAAGCAACTCATTGATCTCTTTCAAGAAGCCAACTCCCCTTTGATTGATATCATCTACCAAGAAGATGAAAAGCGTTTATTTCGTTTTTTAAATGAACCCAAAAAGGCTTTTTTACAAACTTATTTATCCCTAGCCAGCCAAAAACAGATCGATATCGATGATCAAATCGATCATATTAGTAGGGATTTAATTAAAAATCAACCCAACCAATTTTTTAAGGTATTAATTTCATTACCACTGGATATTTTAAGGGTATTTTTGAATGAAAATATTCTCTCTCAATTTAACCCATTGATCCTTAAATCATATCTAGAAAAACTCAGCAGGTGTTTGGTCACTAAACTCAATCCTAGAACGAATATCAGTATCATTGAAGAGAAATATTTATCTTTGAATGATGATGAGAAAAGGGCGATTGTTCATTATCATCAATTGATTGATTCAAAATTAATCAAGGGGTCTTTTAGGGATCAACGGGCGATATTATTGAATATATTTGAACTTTTAGATGATTCGCTGGGGGCAGATTTATTTTTGAGAATTATGTTTTTTTATCAACCTTCTCAATTAAATGCCAGAAGACTACGAAGGATTTTTGAACTCTGTATTAAATTAAAGAAAATAGGGATATCTTTTGAACACCTGCTTGTATTGATCAATAGCCATCAGCAAAGAACACTCAAATCACTCTATGAAGAAATAGAATATTTGGGAAGAGAAGCATTATTTCATCATTTGAATCTAGCCATACTCGATCATCAAGATATCGTTGAAGGTCAATCCATACTCGATCATCCTTTTTTACCGATTATGCTTTCTCTATACGCAAATTACGCTGAATCAGTAAGGCTTTTGGAAGCATTAAAAGCGATTTTTATTGCCATGATTTGTCATCAGTACAAGGAATATAAATACCAAAGCCTAGAACAAAATCAGCAACTAAAATTAAGTACAACCCAAAAACATATATGGATCAAACAACAATTAAATATGGATTTTCAAGAGGGGATTAGCCATCTAAAACTTAGGGAAAGCGATGATTATATGGAAATCGCTCAAGCCAGTGTTTTCCCCATCGAAACATGCTTATCTTGGAGAAATGGATTAAGTAATAGATCATTGCTGAGTTTTATTGTAGATGGTCATTTAAAACTTGTGCGATTTGAAAGAGATCAGAAACTCATCGCTCGGGCATTTTGGCGTTTAAGCAATTTGAGTTTAACTAAACTCAAAATTCAAACATTGGTATTGGTGATTGAACCGATTTATGGCTTAGAAGAAACACAACATCTCTATGAGCAGTATCTAACGCATTCTCTCTCTAAGGCAAAACAAATGCATATTCCTATGGTTGCCCCAATTACTGGCTATGAAGGAGAAGCATTTGAAGACCAAAGACAAAGAGTATGCCAAAGCTTTGCTTATCAAGTGAAAAGAACTTGTGGTTTTCTCTCTTTGATTGGTAGTATAACAGGATATGAACTCAGCGATACTTTATCTTGTTTTGATCTCCCCCAAGCATTAACTGTGGAAGCTGAAGTATTTTTCTTTGAGCCGAATTGGTGGGAAAAAAACCATTATGAACATTAATCAATTTGGTAGTCACCTAAGAATAGGCATGGTAAGTTTATTATTTTTGGTATCTTCCCCATTAGAGGCACAATCTTTGGAGATCAAAGAGATTCAAAAAGCTTATCTCAATCAAAACGATCAAAGCCAAGTTCAAGTGGTGCAAACAGAAGAATTGGAACAAGAAGCAGTAATGGATAAAATCTACCAATGGTTTAAAACAGTGGTTGATCAACGTTCTTTGGATTCCTATAAGATCGATACAGATATTAGCGATCATCTCTTGAAAAATGAAGAAAACTTTAACCCTTCTCTTTTCCCTCTTCAACGAAACTCTGTCTTTAATCAAGTCAATGATCAAGGTGAAGTATTTTTGGAGAAAACACGTTTTAGGAAATTATTTCCCAAAACTTTAGAGAGTATTGTAACTGCCCATCAAACCCAAGGAAATCAAATCGATATCGATGATTTTGTGGTTTTTCATGGGAAGCTTCAAATCAAAACCTATGCTGGTCAAAAAATCAAAATCCCTTCTGTTCACCCCCAACAAAGATTTCTTTCTTTTAAAGTGAAGCAAAGCAAGAGAAATGCCTTAGAAGTATCAAGAGATTTTTCTTTTTGGGTAGATGATTCTTATCAATACTATGTTGAAGATCAACAAGGGGAAAATCTAAGATTAGAATGGCAAGTGGCTGTTCATAAAAAATTATTGATTGAAACCCAAGATTCTCTCTCATTCTATCAGTCTTTTCCCAACGATGATCGTTTTCATTTAAGATTACCTGAGAAATATAAGACAGAAGCAAAACAATTTATTGAAGAGATGAAATGGTTTGATGATGTATCTTTTGAAGAGAAAATCAAAAGGTTGATTAAATTCTATAGATTCTTTAGATCAGATCCTTTTACTGAAGATGAGATTTCTAGCTATTCTTCGGAATATCTACTCATTAATTATAGCCAAAATGGTGCATGCCGACATCGCGCATTTGCTTTTATGATCACAGCAAGAGCCCTTGGGATTCCCACCAATATGGTTGTAAATGATGCCCATGCTTTTGTAGAGATTTTAATGCCCAATCAAACATGGAAAATCATCGATTTAGGTGGCTCGCCTAGTACGATAGAATTGAGCAATACACATCAAAAAGACAAGATTCAGTTGATGCAAAGAAATGATTTTTTTACCCATATCAATCCCCAAGAAATTCATCCTACGATTTTAAAAAAATTGATGAATCAACCCAGTCAAGAAATCAGTACCTATCAAAATGCCATCGAAGAGATTAAAGCATTTCAACAAAAACAAGAGAACCTAAATCAACCCCAAGGATCAACACCCCAAGGATCAACACCCCAAGGATCAACACCCCAAGGATCAACACCCCAAGGATCAACACCCCAAGGATCAACATCACCAGAGCATCAATCAACAGA
>JACCDO010614902.1_pt1 | contig 22373 bp, 18 predicted proteins | sample 7446101 | NCBI WGS metagenome assembly JACCDO01 (sample SAMN15323440, study PRJNA562643) | freshwater metagenome | isolation source: river surface water | place: USA:Blue River Watershed | collected 2017-08-16
AAGGGGCCGGTGGTTGGGGCCCAACCGGGCACCGAGTACAGCCCCCAGTGGATAAAAATACCCAGTTTGGCTTCGTGGAACCAGGCAGGGACTTGATGGGCTTTGACCGCGGTGAGTGTACGATCGAATGGCATGAACATATCCTCCTATGGAGCAACATCAAAGACAACAATGGCACTAAATTTCACGACGGGCACCTGTACCTGCCATGCGCCAGCGTGCCCCGTCAGTGTGACGGGTGTGGTATCACCGGCCAGGTAGGCGCGGGTGATGGATGCATCAATCCCCAGTGTGACGGTGATGTCGTGCAGGGTAATGGGATCCTCCAGGTATTCCATGTGTGGGGTGGCACGGCGATTGGGCGAATAGTTGATGATATGTACCATGTAGCGGGCTGGGTGGCTGGCATCGGCCTGTTGATAGGTGATGCTCAATTCGCTACTGAGTGGCGCAGTGCTCCGTATCAGGCGCTGCGGCAGGAGTTCGGCGAGGATGGCACGACAGACGTCGCGGTAGATCCAGTAGCCGCTTTTGAAGTAGCTACTAAAGACGGGGAATGTGACTGCGGCCACATCCTGCTGGTGTACGATGGCGGCATATTCGGTAGGATGGTCGTAGGGCGACTGTGCGTGACTGGTGTAGTGCGCGGCACTGCGCTGGAATCGTGGCTCGCCCGCATAGGCACGCACATCCCGGGCGGCCCGCCACTGGGCACTCCCGTAGTAGAGCGCATATTCAAAGGCGGGCAAGTGCGGGTAGCGCGTCTGGTCGAGGAGCAAAAACGCCGGGGCAAATGGCGATTCGCCGGCGTATTCCATGGCAAGCGCTGTGCACCAACTGGTGGTATCAGCACCACGCAGCGCGGTATGGCTGGCGAGCACCTTGCCGCCGGCGGCGATATAGGCGTTGAGTTGATTGGCCAGGGTGGCATCGACCACCAGACTGTCGGGCAGTACTATCAGGCGGTAGCGTGCGAGATTGGCACCACCTTCGATGATGTCAAACTGGAGCTGAAGCTCGGTGAGGAGCTTGACGGCGCCGTAGACGGCTCCTTCTTTTTCGTGGCGACCATCACCACCGATGACCAGGTTGTCGCCGATGTCAGTCAAGGGCAGATTGGCGACGACGATGGCGGCTTCGGTGACGGGGGCAGCCCGCACCAACCATGGTTCAATCGACTTGATGTAGCCAAATCCCACCCCAATACTCTGGTAGACGGCTGGGTCAAGGCGCCCATGAGGTGGTGGTTGGTCGCCAATCGAGATTTGCGCACCGTGCGCCACAATCCCGGGGAGCTCGCTCATGAGCTGGTTGGGGTGTTTGAGTCCGCCATAGTCGGCCCATGAGCGATGGAAGCGCCCCGTCATGCCGACCACACTCTGGCCAAATGTACGCGCGTAGCGCACGTTGGTCGGGTAGTAGAGGTAGCCCCAGCCGCCGGTGGGTAGTGCCTCGATGTCGACATTGTCGAGTCCGACCATGCGTTCACCGAGTCCAATGTTCGTCTGGTTGTTTTGGTCGACCTGGTAGGTCGGGTTGATGCGGTGGGCCAGGTCGTGGCATTGCCGCATAAAGTCAGTGAGGAGTTGCTGTTTGTGCTGGCGCTGGTTGGCCACGTCGTGCGGGTCGAGCCCGTGGGCGTGGAAGTGTGCTAAGCACTTGGGGCAGAAACACTCGCCACCGATGGGAAAGGGCATGTCATACCACGGCCCGTCGAGGTCGTAGCGCGTCAAAAACTCCTGCGTATCAGCCAGCACCTGTGCCACAAAATCCTGATTGGAAAGGCACAAGGCCGTCCAACCCGGTGTTTGGTCGAATTTGGGCAGATAGGTGGTGCGATCACGTTTCCACACCAACCATTCGGGGTGACGCTCAGCCAAGTAATGGTCCCATGTGACGCAGTAGTAGGCGTACACTTTGATGTTGCGTGTGCGACAGGCCGCAATTTGCGCACCCATCAAGTCGAAGTCGAGCCCGGGGTGGATGGGGCCACGCTGGGTGGGGTAGTAGAAGTACCCGTGCATGTCTTTGGCAAAGACCACCACCGCATCCACGTTGCCAGCGAGGAGGGTATCGCCGAATTCATCGGCATCAAAGCGCTCGCCAATGCGAGGAATGTGTTGTGAGTTGTGGAAGTCAAGGTGGATTTTGCGGAAGCGCCGTGGTGGCTGTTGCAAAAAATGTGGGTCAATCCAGGGCTGTTGCATAACCGAATCCTTTGACGAAGTAGGAAGTAAGAGCGGATAGTCCCCACCCGATCGCCACCATCATGCTATCCCCAAAATCTGGCGACACTCGGCGGCGGCATCGTCGAGTGCCTGTGCGACACCTTTGGTGCCAGTGACGGCCGCCCACGTCATACGACTAAAGACCTCGTTGAGTGCTGGGTATTGCGGGAGTGCGGGCAACGTGTCGATACCAGTATGGACCTGCTCCATGACCTCGTAGTACTGGAATTGTGCGCGAATCTCGGGATCGTTCCAGGTGGATTTACGCACCCCACTGCCGCCGGCTTGCGACGTGATTTTGTCCATGGCGGGCGAGGCGGTCTCACGCAAAAACTCGTATGCGAGCGCCGGCTGTTGGCTGCCAGCGCAGATGCCCAATACCCAATACACGTTGAGGCTGGCGTGCCGACCGCCGCTCCCTGTGCCGCGGGGGATGGTGGTGCAGCGTGTTTTGTTGATGATTTGGCTGGGGGGGAGTTGTGCCACCGACATAAACCCGGCCCAGTTGAGCATCATGGCACCTTCGCCGGCGGCATAGGCCACACCGGCTGCCACACTGTCGTAGCTGAGGGCTTGTGGCGAGGTGATGCCCATGGTTGTCAGGCTATCGACATAAAACTGCAGCGCCTCGCGCCCGATGGCATCGTTGAAAACGGGATTGAGCTGGTCGTCAAACAGCCGACCACCACGGCTCCACAAGTGAATAAAAAAGTCATAGACGTTGTTGTGCCCGTCGTTGAGTCCCGCAATCACGGCGCCATACAGGCCTTGGTCGGGGCGGGTGAAAAACTGTGCCACGTCGCGGAATTCGTCCCATGTCTGTGGCACCCGCAAGGTACGGCCGTATGTGGCACGGAAGCGTTGGTGTTCGCCCACATCGTCGAACAAGTCGGCACGGTAGTGGAACATTTCTGGACCATCGTGATACGGCAATCCAAACACCTGCCCGGCCCTGTTGCGTTGCAGCTCGAGCAGTGATGGGCTCCAACCGTGTGGCCAATCGACGGGTGGGGTGGTGCGCAAGAAGTCGTCGAGACAGACCAGCCCGTGGCGTGCCTGTAGGTCGGGTAGCCAGTCAGTCAAAATGAGCATGATGTCGTATTGCCCGCTGTGTACGCCGCCGTGCGTCACCATTTCGTCGTAAAGCTCTTCGGGACCAGCATGACTGGCAGTGAATGTCACATCAGGATGGAGGCGTTGGAAGTGCGCCATTTGGGCATTGATGGCGCGCTCAAAACCATCAAACGAACGATATTTGATCGACAACGTCGGCATGCTGTCCTCGCTTTAGCGACCGCCCATACCGGTGAGTGATACACCTTGGACGAACAGTTTTTGCGAAAAGAAAAACATCAGCAACACGGGAATCAGTGTGATAATCGACACCGCCATCAACAAGTTGAACTGGGTGAAGTTCTGGCCACGGAACAGATTGAGCCCCAAAGCGAGTGTATACAGCTCTGTGGAGCGCAAGTAGATGAGTGGATCGAGCAGATTGCTCCAGTTGCCAATAAAGGCAAAGATGGCCACACTCGCCAGTGCAGGTTGTGATAACGGCAAAATGACCTGGGTGAGAATTTGCCAGTTGTTGGCACCATCGATGCGCGCCGCGTTGTCGAGGTCGAGCGGGATGCTCATAAAGAATTGCCGTAGCAAAAAGATGAAAAAGGCGTAGCCGAACCAAGCGGGTAGTACCAGCGGCCATAATGTGTTGGTGAGACCAACTGCACTAAACATCAAAAAGCGTGGAATAATCGTGACTTCACGTGGAATCATCAGTGTGGCAAGGAGCATCAGGAACAAGAATTCCCGCCCACGCCCTTTGAGTCGGGCAAAACCGAAGGCGACCAGCGAGCACGACAAAATATTGCCAATCACATTGGCGAAAGTGACGATGAGTGAGTTCACCAAAAACGTGTCAAAAGGTAGTACTCTCCAGCCCTTCGGGTAATTTTGCCATTCAAAACTATTGGGAAAGAATGAGGGTGGATAGGTGAATACGTCTTGTGAGAGTTTGAGCGACGTCGATACCATCCACAAGAAGGGCAACACGAAGCTGATTGACAGTAGACCAAGCAGGAGATAGGTGATAACTTTGAGAACGATAGCAGTACGTCGAATCCCGAGCGCACTTTTGCGCAGTGATGATTGAGCTTGCATAGATGCGCACCTTACGCTTATTGTTTCAAATCGCCTTCGTAGTAGACCCAGTAGCGTGCCACGGTGAATTGCACTGCGGTGATGATGATAATCACCACCAACAAAATCCACGCAAGTGCGGAGGCATACCCCATTTGGAAGTTGATGAATGCGGTGCGGTAGATGTAGAGTCCATACACGAGTGTGGCGTTGGCCGGCCCACCATTGGTCATCACGTAGACCAGCACAAATCCTTGAATGGAGGCAATAAACCCGACAATCAGGTTATACAAGATGACGGGCGACATCATGGGCACGGTGACTGTCCAGAACTTCTGGAATGTATTGGCGCCGTCGATTTCGGCAGCCTCGTACAAGTGGGTGGGGACGCTCTGCAAACCAGCAAGATAGATGACCATTGAGCCACCCGCACTCCACAGACTCATCAAAATCAGAGATGGCATGGCCCATTCGGGTTGGACGAGCCAGCCGGGACCTTTGATGCCAAAAAACGCCAAGAATGAGTTCACCAGACCGAAATCCTGGTGTAGAATCATAATCCACAAAATCGCCACTGCAATCCCACTTACCACGGATGGCAAGTAGAAAATGGTGCGAAACAAGGTGATGCCCCATACGTTTTGGTTGAGCAGCAATGCCAACAAAAACGACACAATCGTGCCGAGACCGACGCTCCCGATGCCATAGTAGAGCGAATTCCCCATGGCCTTGTAGAACAATGGATCAGCAGCGAGTTTGGTGTAGTTGAGCGTACCCGTCCATGATGGCGCACTTAACGCAGACCAGTTGGTGAAACTGATGCCAAACGACGCCAAAATTGCCCCTGCATCAAAGAGCAGAAAGCCAATGATCCACGGCAAAATAAACAGATAAAACGAGCGTTCTTCCTTGCGTGCCATTTCACGCATTTTGGGCTTTCCGGTGGGAATTACTGGTGTAGCAGACTGAGGAATGGACATATGTGCAACTCCGCTCTAGCGGTGGTGGGATACATACAAGGGGGCGACTGTGGATGGTGAGCCACCCACAGTCGCACGGTGAACGGAGATTAGCCGCGGTTTTCGGCCACGATCGGGTCAACAGCAGCAAAGATTTCTGCGAGGGCATCTTTGACGCTCTTTTGCCCGGCCACCACCAAGTCCCAAATCGGACCAGCGGCTTGCGTGACGCGTGGGCCGGTGGGTTGGTCAATGATGTCGTGGGTACCGATACCCTGGCTCATGGCTTCTTCGACGTTTTTGGCACCAGCTGGGGCAAACTTCGAGCCGATGTATGCCGGCCACGCCGACAGACGTGACGGGCTGCCACGACCGGTGCTGGCCCACATGTAGGTCTGCCCAGCGGTGGAGAGGTACTCGTTCAAGTAGATCCATGCAGCTTCGACATGCTTGCTGTCGCGTGTAATCATGTAGGCGCTACCAGCCGAGAAGGTGGTGTGTGCCTTGGGACCTTTGGGCCACTTGGCAATGTCCCAGTTGAACTTTGAGCCTGCCTGAATGGGTGGTGTGGCCCATGAACCCTGCAACGTCATGGCAATTTTGCCGAACTGGAAGGCCGGCCATGCCACATTCTGCAGGTCAGCGGGGCTGGGAACGGCACCCTTGGCGCGCAGTTCTTCCCACCATTCCATGGCGGTGACTGCTTCGGGATTGTTGATGAGACACTGGTCTACTTTGGGCTCGCTCAAGTACCGTGCCCCAAACGGGAACAGGTAATTGGGCGCCATCAACGAATCGCCGGGGCTGGGCAGCTCACCCAAGCCGAAGATCTTGTTGGGACCTTCACCCGAGGTCAGTTTGATGGCAACTGCCTTGAGCTTTTCTAAGTCCCAGCTATCGTCGGGATAGGCTTCGCCGGCAGCATCAAACAAATCCTTGTTGTAGTAGAGATTCCCCGGACCCTCATCGTACGGGATACCCCAGAGTTTGCCGTCGTACTGGTACGACACCATTGATGGCTTGGTGAAGTCATCAAGGTTGAAATCTTTCTCCTTGGCAATCCAGTCATCCAACGCAATGTACATGCCACTGCGAATGGTTTCCTGGGCCCACGAGAACTGCGTGTAGAGCAGGTCTGGCAACGCATTGCCAGCTGCGGCAGCCGTGTACTTCTGGCGGAATTCACCCCACGGGGTGTTTTCCGCTTTGACCACGATGTTGGGGTGGCGCTCCATGAAGAGCTTGTCGAATTGTAGCTGGCGCTCAAAGAAGACTGCATCCCACGTGTGCCCAACGCTAATTTCGACCTTTTCGCTGGGGTCGGCGACTGCGCTGCTGGGCCAGGCTCCTGTGTTGCCCGCATTGGCATCAAAGATGCTCTCTGATGCTGGCTCGGCGGCTGGTTCTTCGGCAGGCTTTTCTGCGTCGGTGCTCGCTGTCTGACCACAGGCGGCCAACAGCATGCCCATGCTGGCGGCACCCAAGCCCAACTGCAAGCCGATGCGGATGACGTCACGGCGACTCATGCCACGACGACGCATTTCGCGTGCCAACTCTTCCTCGTGTTTGCCCATTGTCAACTCCTTTGTGACAGTAGAAACAACCTGTATGCATAAATCACTGAGGAAAAATCCTCAGGGTATGCCGTCGTGAGTGGCCGATCACTACAAATCAGCCGGACAGATACTCCGCCCCTGTTGCGCTGATGCATATGCCCCGTGTACCAACTGCAACGTGCCAATGTTGTCTGCTGCACTTGTAACTGGTGGTGTGCCAGTTGCCAGAGATTCCATGAGTGCCGCCATTGGTCCAATGAACGCATCGGGAATCCACAGCCCATCAAGGGGAATCGCCACGAGTGGCTCTCCGTGTAGCGCTACTTCCAACGTATCGGGACGTCCATCTGGGTAGTTGTATAGCAATCCAATCGTCCCTTTGATAACTCCTTTGGTGCCCAAAATACGATAGGTAGCGTAGGCATCTTGTGAATTGTCGTGGTGATTGACCATGACTACCACTTGGAGTTTGCTAGGGTAGTCGAGAATCGTCACCGTCTTTGTTTCGGCACGCTCTTGTTGCCCCGGGTATTGACTATGCCGACTCGTAATCCACGCCGGATTGCCAAACAGATGGCGCATACTATCGAGGTAGTGGATGCTGTGATACATCACATCGAGGTGTGCGGAATCACGCAACCATGGCCACATGTGCCACGGCGTACGCGTCGAGACCTGGATCTGCGCATCGGTGGGCTCACCGATATAGCCACGCTGAATCAAGTCCTTGCTGGCTGCGATCCCGGCACTCCAACGCATCTGCTGATTGACTGCGATGGTGCACCCATGAGCACTCCCTGCTGCTACGATTGCCCGCGCATCAGCGAGCGTCTCTGCAAGTGGCTTTTGGCAGAGCATATGCTTGCCAGCAGCTGCTACCTGTGCCACAATCGCGCGTTGTTCCCATGCCGGTACAGCAATGTCCACAATCTGTACCCGTGGGTCGGCCAAGAGTGTCGCAATATCTGGGTAGACTGTCGTGATGCCGTGCCGGGCTGCGGTGTCATGCGCCGCTGTCGCATTGATATCAAAACACCCGACAATGGTGAGTCCATGTGACCGATATGCGGGGAGATGTGCATAATTCACAATACCACCACAGCCAATGATGGCAATTCCATGATTATGAATCGGTGGGAGCACCGGCTTGTATTGTGGTTGTGGAATGTTCATCGCCGTGTTCACCATTGACACTACTTCACTACACTGTGAAATATATATAATCTCAAAACAACTCCGTGTTGGATGCCCCTATCATAGGAAGAAATTTGGCATTTGTCAACTGTTGTAACAACTAATGACCAAAATTGTATAAATTATCCAGTGACAGGTTGACGAGTCACTAGGTACAAATGCTCACATGCGAGCACGACTGCACCGTGTTGGTTGGTGACTGTGAGCTGTTCGACCACAATTCCTACATCACTCCGTTTAGCGTGTGGGCGCTTTTCACTGATTGTGGTTACCACCGTGATGGTGTCGTTGATAAACACCGGCTTCACAAAGCGCAAGCGGTCATATCCATACGACATGGCATGGGGATTAATATCACCAGCAGTCATGCCAACTGCCACACTAAACACCAGCGTGCCGTGTGCCATGCGCTGACCAAATGGTTGCGTTTTGCACCATTCAGCATCCATGTGGTGAGGAAAGAAGTCCCCTGTTTGTCCAGCATGAGTCACCACATCACTTTCAGTGATGGTGCGGCCAAACGAGGTACGACTACTACCGATTTCATACTCGTCGAAGTATTGTTCACGAATCATGCGGTGCCTTTCGTGCTTGTGAGTGCGAAATCATGGCTAATTTGCTGATTGTCGGCACCAATGGTGGGTGCCCCCCGTGGTGACGTAATAATGTGCCCGTCAATGCGAATCGGGCAGCGCGTTGTTGCAAGACTTGCGCCATTGCGTCGGCTGACCTGTTGCACCATGTTGAGTGCTTTGAATGCGTCGTGGTCAATGAGCTGGCGCCACGTCAATACATCTGCGCACCAATAATCGGCCGCCTCGAGGCGCGCCAGCCAGGCCGCCGTGGGTCGGGTGCGCAAATGCTCACTCAGGATCTGTTTGATGGTGTCGCGCTGACTAAACCACGTCTGGGGGTCGGTGAATGCGGTGAGTGGTGGACACTCGAGCAAATCAGCAAGCGTCAGAATCGAGCCCATCGCAAGTGCCAAATAGCCGTCTTGAGTGGCATAGATGCCGTAGGGTGCGCCGAGGTAGGCGTGGGCATTGTTGAGGGTGCTGCGTTGCGGCAGCTGCCCGCCGTCATTGAGGTGAGTGGTCAGTACCTCAAACTGTAAATCGAGCACCGATTCAAGCAAACTGACCTCGACATGGCCGCCGTTGCCCGTGATGCCACGCCGCACCAGGCAGGCCAAAATCCCCTGTACCAGATGGGCGCCTGTCATCAGATCGGCGACGGCCAAGCCAAAGGGAGTGGGTGGCTGGTCGGCATTGCCGTTGAGCCAGGCCAAGCCGGAGAGCGACTGTACCAGCAAATCTTGTCCCGGTTTGTCGCGCCATGGTCCGTGGCTACCGTAGCCGGTAATCGAGCCGTAGACGATACGTGGATTGATGGCCCTGACGCTGGCATAATCGAGCCCGAGGCGCTCGATGACTCCTGGGCGGAAGTTTTGGATGACCACATCAGCCTGTTTGATTAAAGCTACCACATTGGCGATATCATGGCTATTTTTTAAGTCAGCAGCGTAGCTTTCTTTGTTGCGATTAATGGAATGAAAGAGCGTGCTATCGCCGTCGAGCGCCAAATTGCTGATATAGAGCTGACGACACAGATCACCTCCTTGGGGGCGCTCGATTTTGATGACTCTGGCACCCAAGTCGGCGAGGCGGAGTGCACACGATGGTCCCGCCAAAAATTGACTCATGTCGAGGACGACGAGGCCAGCGAGTGGGAGGTCAGATTGCATGGTGGTCTCCTGGTAGCTAGGCGTGAGTCAATGAGGCGCGGTAAAGTGTGTTGATGCGGTCGAGATAGACACGTGGCTCGCCACCGTTGCGCAAAAATTCGTGCACCACGGGGCCGGCTTCGTCTTGGAAGTGCAGGTAGCCGTTGTAGCGTGGCCGCAAAAAGGCCTCATTGAGCGTTTGCAGCGTATCGTGGAAAAAATTGCCGCACTGCTGATTACTACTCGCCGCCTGCCACGCCATACGATGCCCCGGCTGACCACCACTTGTCACATACAAGTGTGTCTGGCAGGCTGGTGACGCCACATACTGGGCATACGCCACTGCTACATCGAGGTGCTGGCAGCGTTGCGAAATCGCCAGCCCCGTCCCCCCCAAGGTTGAACGCAAGCGTTTGCCATTACGCCACGTTACCAGGTTTCCAAAGCGTAACTGCTGCGTAGCATAGTGTGGTCGCGCATAGTTTGAGTAGCCGTAGGCAAAGGGACAATAATCAGCGTCACCACGCACCAGTGCTTCGTAGGTGCGGATCGGGTTGCGTGTCAGACAATCAGGGTGGCAGGCATGTACTAGCTCGGCGAGGTGAGTCAGTGCCTGTACGCCAATCGTATCACTTACCATGTGTGTATTAGTCTGGAACGGTGTTTCGCCCAGCGCAATACACAACATATAGATGTTCATCAAACTATCGATGGGAATCGCTGGTACTGCTACGCGTCCTTGGCGCGCCAGTGCCAATAACTCATCCCACGTCTGGGGTGGGGTAGCGAGGCGATCGGGGCGCCAGGCACTTACCGGTGTGGCCGCATCGATGGCAAGCGCCCACAAATGCCCGTCATACCAATAGCTTGGCTCTGATGCGCCGACGCTGTGGGTTGCTTGATCGGCGAGGTACTCGTCATCGCGGTGCTGGTCGAGTGGGATGAGCACAGGATGTGCGGCTGCATATCCCACAAACGGATGGTCGATGACGAGCAGGTCGTAGGTTTGTGCGAGCACCTCGATGGGCGCATCAGCAAAGGCCTGGAGCGAGCGCTTTTCCCAGACGATGTCCACGTGTGGATGGAGCTCGTGGAAGCGCTGCGCACTCGCCACCATCGGTAAGAATCCCCGTGTGTGATCCCAGGCAATCCCACGTAGCGTAATGTTGGTCATATGACATAACTCCGTTGTTATCGACACGACAATGTGTGTGATGTACTAAAAATGGTCGGTCATGCTGGCTTTCTGCAGTTGATCGCGTAATCCGGCAGTGGTCTGATGGATACGGTAGCGCACCATCAGGGCAAGCGAATCCCCGTCACGCCGGCGACAAGCTGCCAGCATGGCACGATTCTCAAACTGCGATTCATAAAAACGCTCCGGCAACAAATCCATTTGCAAACGCCGATAGCGGTCACTTTGATCCCACAGCTGATTGATAATGCGAATCAGGTTACGTCGCCGTGACGCATGGTAAATGACGAAATGGAACGTACGCGTGGCATGCAAAAATTGATCGGTAGCATGTGCTGTGATGTGTTGATCGATCTGCTGAATGGTCGATTCGAGTGTCTGGAGCATCTGCTCGTCGACGTGTTTGACGGCCAGCTGTGCTGCCTGCTCTTCGAGGACCTCGCGCATGTAGTAGATGTCAATCAACTCTTCGAGTGAGACCGTCTCCACAAAGACGCCACGATGGGGCACAATATAGACCAAACCACTCGACTGCAAACGCGCCAACGCTTCACGCACTGGTACCAAACTGACACCAAAAATCCGTGCTACGTCGCCTTGATCAATGCGCGCACCTGGTGGAATTTCGCCGTTGAGTATTTTGCTGCGTAAATGTGCTAATACCTGATCTGTAATCGTGAGTGGGGTATCACTCATGGCCGTCTTCCTACAGTTTCGTTGCGGTGTCTGCGTAAATTATATATTTTATATAAAACTTGTCAATTAGGAGGGCATTGTACGGGAGGGTCTTAGACTCTCCCGTACAATGCCCTTGCCGCCCGATACCCTATGCACGTTTGAGGGCGTCAGGGTTGAGTCCTTGGAGCAGGGGCAGGGTAAAGATGCCGTTTTTGCGTACGAGCACTCCATCAAAATAGATTTCACCGCCACCCACCGCCTCATCTTGGCGACAGACAATATCCCAGTGAATGACGCTATTGTTGCCGTTGGAGGCTTCTTTGTAGCACTGGCCAGGGGTCAAGTGGAATGAGCCTGCGATTTTTTCATCAAAGAGTGTATCTCGCATCGGATTGAGGATGTAGGGATTCACGCCGAGTGACCATTCGCCGAGGTAGCGGGCGCCGGCATCGGCGTCGAGGATTTCGTTGAGTTTTGCTGTATTTGCGCCAGCTTCCGCTTTGACGATTTTGCCACGATCAAACTCGAAGTGCACATTGGTAAACAGCGTACCACGGTAGAGTGTTTCGCAGTTGTAGGTGACATACCCTTGAGCTGAGTCAATGGTAGGGCAGGTGTAAATCTCACCATCGGGGATGTTGCGTTCGCCGTAGCAGGGCACAACTCCCACGCCTTTGATGCTGAATCGCAGATCAGTACCAGGGCCTTTGATGTGCACGTTTTCGGTCTGGAGCATCAATTCTTTGAGTGGCTCCATTGCTTTTTGCATGGCCACATAATCGACGCCAGCGCACACATTGAAATAAAAATCCTCGAACGCTTCGGTACTCATACTGGCTGATTGCGCCATCGACGGGGTTGGCCAGCGTAGCACCACCCATTTGGTACTGGGGACACGCACGGCCGAGTGTACATGATTCCACCAGTACTTTTCGTAGAGCTCCATGCGCTCGCGGGGCACGTCGCTCATCTCGGTGGTGTTGTGCGAGCCGCGCATACCCACATAGCACTGCACCGCTTCCATGCGGGCGCGCTCGACGGCGCCAATGGTCTGCATTTGCTCGGCGGTGGCATTCTGGTAGAGGGCGCGCAGCACGGGTTGCTGGTAGGTGCTGACGATGGGGTGTCCGCCAGCATTGGCGATGGCGCGCACCAGGGCTACGGTCATGTCGCTGGGGATGTCAAAGGCTTCGACGAGCACTTTTTCGCCTTTTTGCACATGCATCGAGTGTTGCACCAACAGGTCGGCGAGTTTGGTCATCCGCGGATCAAGCATCTCTCGTTCCTCTATTTCTGTGATGAAGACGGACTACGTGATGATAAAGCGATTCCGGTTGAGTTTGTTGTTTGGGTCCCACGCTGCCTTGATACGTCGCATGATTTCGATGTTGGCGGGTGGGCTACCCCAGCGTGTTGCGCTTTGCCCCATTTCTACAACCACATAGCCACCCAGTGGTACGACTGCCGCCTGCAGGACTGCAAGGTCGGGGAGGGTGGCATGAAAGATGCGTACCACGCCCACTGTGGGCAAAATATGCATGCTGATATGGTCGGTCATCTGACTGAGCACGGGATAGAGCTCGGGTAATCGTTGCGGTGCACAGCCCAGCCGAATCTGCGTGTGCTGGTGGGCAAAGGGCTGATTGACGAGGTGCTCCCACGCCCCTAGATTTGTCGGTTGTGCCAACCGATTGCGCATCCGCACAAACGTCAAGTTGCGTGCGACTGCAGCAGCCACCCCTTGCCAGCGCCCCCAGAGCTGGATGTGTTGCGGGGTGGCTTCGATAAGGAGGGCGGATGGATTGTAGGGGGGCGCACGCAACGTAAACGCCGTATTATGGGCATGCAGGAGCCCAGCACAGGTGATGCGCATGACTTCATCGACTTCAGGAAGTGGGGCCACTTTGAAGGATACTTCGGTGATGATGCCCAGTGTTCCCAAGGCACCAATATGCAGTTTGTGCATGTCGTAGCCCGCCACATTTTTGACCACTTTGCCGCCACTTTTGATGATGCGCCCATCCCCCGTAACAAACTGCATGCCCAGTACCCAGTCGCGTGGCGTGCCAGCACTATGGCGGAGTGGACCACTCAGACCAGCGGCCAGCAGGCCACCGATGGTGGCCTGCTGGTGTTGGGGGGCATCCCATGGCAACCACTGGCGGTGCACATGGAGCATGGCTTGCAGATGACCCAGTGTCATGCCTGCTTCTACGGTGACCGTCAGATCCGAGGCGATATAATCTTTGACGCGGGTCAGCCCGGTCAGATCGATGGGCGTGGCGTCAGCCACGGGCGCATGACCGAGGGCTTGATGCAGCCCTGCACCCGTCGGCGTCACGGGACCAGCATGGCCACGCATGATGTCGGCGAGTTCGTGGATGGTGGTTGGTGTGTACATGTCTGTGCTCCCGCTAAATCCATGCGCCTGCGGCCAGGGCTTTGGCGGCACCACGCGCCGCTTTGACATCACCACACGAGGCGCCGGTGGGGATGAGTTTGCAGGGGTTCATCACGCCGCGATCATCGAAGCAGGCGCGCATTTGGCGCATAGCCCACAGGTCGTGCTCGTTGAAGAGCCATGCCATGTAGTCGCGTTTTTCGATGCCGATGCCGTGCTCACCACTGATGGTGCCACCCGCTGCCACACAGGCCTGCAAAATCTCTTCACTGGCGGCGATGGCCCGCTCGATGATGCCTTCTTCGCGGATATCAAAGAGCAGGAGCGGATGCAGATTGCCGTCACCGGCATGGAAGATGTTGACGATGTGCACCCGTTGGCGTTTGGCCACATCACGGGTCAGTCGTAGCACCTCGGTGAGTTTGGAGCGTGGCACCACGCCGTCTTGGATGTGGTAGTGCGGCGCCAGCCGAGCACAGGCTGCCAGCGCACCTTTGCGACCCGCCCACAGTTTTTTGCGTTGCTCTTCATCTTTGGCGACACGCAGCTCACGTGCCTCGAAGTGGCTACAGATCTGTTCGATGCGCGCCGTCTGGGCTTCGATTTCTTCGTTCATACCATCAATTTCAATCAGCAATACTGCTTGCGCATCGAGTGGGTAGCCAGCATGCACCGATTGTTCGACCAGCGCGATGCCTTGGCCTTCGAGCATTTCGAGTGCAGCAGGGATGACCCCCTGTGCGATGATGGCCGACACGGTGTCGGAGGCGCTGTCGAGGTCATCAAAGATGGCGAGGAATGTTTTGACACCCTCGGGATTAGGCATCAGGCGTACGGTCAGCTCGGTGACGATACCCAGCGTGCCTTCGCTACCGACTATAACACCCAGCAGATCGTAGCCGGGGGTGTCGGGCGCAGTGTTGTCGATGTCGATGATACTGCCGTCGGCCAGCACGACGGTGGCTGCCAAAATATGGCTGGTGGTAATGCCATATTTGAGGCAGTGTGGGCCACCAGAGTTTTCGGCGGCATTGCCTCCAATGGTCGATGCCTTTTGGCTGGATGGATCCGGCGCAAAGTGCAGGTGCCACGGTGCGGTGTGCTCGCTCAAATCTGTGTTGATGAGCCCAGGTTGCACCCGCGCCGTGCGTGACACCTCGTCGACGGCGAGCACGCGTGCCATGCGTCCCGTCGAAATGACCACGCCGCCGGCGGCAGGCACAGAGCCACCAGATAACCCGGTGCCACCGCCCCGCGCCACGATGGGCATCCCAGCGGCGGCAGCGATGCGCACACAGGCGGCGACTTCAGCGGTGCTGTGTGGCACGACGACGACGTCGGGGCGGGCCAGGTCGAGGGCACTGCCATCGTATTCGTACATCATCAGCTCTTCGGGACGCCACAGCACATAACGCGCGCCGATGGCAACGCTTAGGTCGGTGACGAGCTGTTGGTATTCGGGGGCAAGGGAAGTGGCCATACAAAATGCTCCTACGGCGGGATAGGCGTAGTATAGCATGGGGATAGACGTATGAAATAAGAAGGAGGGGCGAATACCATTCGCCCCTCCTTTGGCTCGTAATCGTCCGCATCACCCCCGCCACGAATGGCGTGGCGCATAGCCCAGCATACGTTTGGCCTTGGTGATGGAGAGGAGTGTCTCGTTGGCAGCGAGCCCGGGAGCGAGTGCGATATGCGGAAAGACCTCGGCCATCAGCTCGGCGTTGCTGCGGCGCATACAGGTGTCAGCGGCCGCAATCACAAAGACCTCAGCACCGCTCAGGGATGCTTCGAGGCCGCGCCGGCAGCTGTGCGCCACGTCGCGAGCATCCACATACCCCCAAAAATTCCACTTACGCGCATGGGGGTCGTTTTGCCAGCTTTCGAAGCGTGCGTAATCGTGTGGCTCCATGATGTTGGAAAAGCGTAAACCCACATAGGTCGCACCCGTCCAGCTGGCAAACTGGCGCGCCATTTCTTCGCTGATGAGCTTCGACATGGCGTAGCTACTCTCGGGAGCAATGGTCTCTTCGTTGACGGGTGCGATGGCAGGTGGGCGGCGCTCAAAGGGCAACCCGAGCACCGTTTCGCTCGATGCCCACACCACGCGGGGCATCCCCAGCACCTGGGCAGCACGGAAAACGTTGTAGGTCGAGCCCGTGTTGGTGCGGAACATCACCTCTTCGCTACGACCACGTGGATCCGGGTTGGCTGCCAGATGCACCACTGCATCGCAACCGTGGAGTGCTTCGATGGTTTCACCGAGCTGGTTGAGGTCGGTTTTGAGAAAATCACAGACACGCTCAACTGGTGGCGCAATATCGATGTTGCGCACGGCATACCCTGCATTGAGGAGTTCGTTGATAGTGGCGCGCCCTGCTTTGCCTGTGCCACCAGTAACTGCAATCGTTTTCATGGACGTTCCTTTGTATGCATCGCATTTCCACTATTAATTATACAAACAACGGGGGTGACAGACCTACCAGCAGCACCGCCAAAACTGTGTGGCATACCAGACGAGACCACTCACGAGATGTGCACCTGCAACACCATACAGTACAGCGTATGACCACGTAGGTGTTGCTGCTGCTTGGCGTAGCTGCTTGCCCACATGTGGGATGGCCACCGCCATACACAAAAAGAGGATAATCTGGATAGACCAGCCGAAATTCCCGTAATTATCCATCTCTGAAACACCACCACTCCCCACGCCCTCACGCATCACATACGCGTAGACGATGCCAATCATGCTGGCGATTCCCAGCAGTTGTACGTCAACGTGCTGTGTGATACGCGGCACGACGCGCCAGATGACAAGTAGGATGGCCGCAGAGGCGATGCCTTTGATGATGGCCGTGCCATACAACACTATCACACACGACCAAAATGGCTGGGTGCTTGCCATACAGGCACTCGCAGTGATATCGCTCAACGATTTGATACCGATGCTGCGTGACCCGGCATAGTAGAGCATCACAAACTGAATGATGAGCGGGATTGCGAAGGCACTCGCACTGATGATGAGCGTGGCGATATCTCGGCGCCACCATGGATGACGTTGCCACAACCGCCAGCCGACTACGAGCCCGTGGGCGGGAATCATGGCGATGGCGTAGCTGGGTTTGGCGAGGACACCGAGGAGGGTGATCCCCCACAAGACCCCCCACCAGACACGATCATCGTCATGCGGCGCGTGGGTAAAAAAAGAGATGAGCATGAGCACATGCAGCAACGCCAAGGGTTTGACCATCAGTACAGTCGGGTTGTGAAACACGTTGGTGGCAAAGTAGCCCGTGTAGAGATGTCCATCTACGGCGTATAGCACGGCAATAGGCGCTGACAGACATACCAATAGAGTGGTGCCAACCAAAAACAGCGGTTGTGGCCAGACGCGTGCTCCCATATTCCAGAGCACCAGACAAATCAACGCCATGATGAGTATCACGAGCACCACTGCTGCCAGCTCCAGCGAAAGTAGCCCGATGGAGAGATAGTGGATGCCAATCAGCATGGCTTGAAAGAGAAAATGACTGATAAATTTACCATGATTCATGAGCTGATAGGCGTGGGTAATATGGATGCCCCAATCACCGGCATTCATACGCACGTAGTCCCATGTGACAGCCCCCCACAGTGCGGCAATCACCAGCGTCGTGCCCCAAAACCAACTTGGCTCAACGCTTGGGAGATGCACTCCCAGCATCTGCCTGATGCGCTGGAGTGGCTGATTGTAGCGCCGGGAGATAGCAATGAGTGCCATGATGATGACTGCAAGTACGACGGCGACAAGGATGCGATTGCCGAGGATGCCGCGATAGCGCATGCCCACATAGCCGGTATAGAGTGCGGGCAGATAGACGATGAGACAGAGTGCGATGGCACCCGCAATCATGTACGCCCGTTGCCGATTACCGGTCACAGACCAATATGCACCCGCATAGCTGAGGGGGATGGCGAGCAGAATGAGGATGAATATCAGCACAAATTGCGACGTGTGCAACGATGGCATGGTTAGTGCAACTGCGGTGACCCCACTAAACGCCCAGTATGGTGTCTCACCACCAAATGGGTACGGGATAAACATGATGCCGCGTAGATCGTGGCGAGGACTCATGCCGTACAAACTCAAAATCCGGTAATGGCGTGGCACAAACACATCACTCGTTGTTGTATAGAGGCGCTCGTCAAAGCTCACCAGGGCATGATTCGCAGGTGTGGTTATACCATCAGCAGGGTATAGCCAGGTAGTAAATGAAATGATTGAGCCAGGCGCGTGCACGGGGACAATCATGGGGATGCGTGCATCAAGCCAGCGAAACGTGATGCCGGTATCGGTCTGTTGGATGTCGCCGACGAAATACCCCGATGTCACACCTTCAATGCTGACGTGTGTGGGTGCAACCGTGAGTGGCACCCGCACAAGCATATACATGATTGCGAGGTAGGCAATCATGGCACCGAGTGGGATCAACCAGCGCATTGCGAAACGACTCATGACAACAACTCTATTCATTTTCTGTGGGCTACATGTGCATGCATGCGAGCGTGTGCAAATCTAGTGACCTGATGATCGTTTACGCCGTGCCATGATGCCTAAAACCGATAGACTAGACATGATACTTAGCACGCTGACAAATGATGCAATTGCAAACATGCTGCCAAATGAGCCAATTGATCCGATGGAAAACATCGAACCGACAGATCCAATCGACATGAATGAATTTTTACAGCCGATACAGAGTATCGAATTGGTTGATGCAATGCTCCACTTAGATGATTGTGTCTTGTCCATATGTATCTCCTATGCCCCAAATGGTACCCACACGTTTTTCCACTGTACGGCATGGCGCAAAAATTCGTGAAATGGCATATTCAGCCAGCGCTCATCGAGGCACCAGGTGCGCTTCAAATTGCTTGCGCTAGCGGTTTCTCCCAGCAGGTGGAGTGGTTGTTCACCGACTATCCACAGGTTATCCACATCGGCGTGCTCGGCCAACGGTTTCACCAGGTTGGCACGTGTCCCCGTCACAATATTGATGACACCAGCGGGCACATCACTCGTATCAAAGACCTGATAGAGCTCGAGCAGGCTCAGCGGCGCCGTCTCGCTGGCCACCACCACTACCGGGTTACCCATGGCGATTGCTGGGGCAATCAACGCCACACTCCCCAACAGCGACGGCGCATCGGGTGCTACAATTCCCGTCACACCGATTGCTTCTGGGAGTGCCATGACGACGGCGCGTTGTGGTGTATGGTGCACCATGCCGTCGTATTTGTCGGCCCAGGCTGCTGCCGCAAACCAGCACTGGATGCTGGCTTCAACTTCGCTAGCGGCATCCTGCATGCTGATGCCGTGCTGTGCAGCGACGAGTAGGGTGAAGTCGTGGGCACGAGCATACATGTTTTCGCCGATGTAATACAAAATCTGAGCGCGGTTGTGTGCCGTCGTGTTGGCCCAGCTACTAGCTACGGCACGGGCGGCTTCGACGGCGTTGCGGATGTCTTTGCGATTGCCGTCACCCACCTCGGCCAACGGCATGCCCTGTGGCGTGGTAATGTTCCGACTATAGCCACTGTCGGGGCGCACCTGTTTGCCGCCAATATACAGCTTGGGAGTGCGGTCAATGCTGGGGATGCTCCCCATGGCTGTATCCGTCGGCACCGCAAACGATGGTGTGGGTGGAGTGGATGGCGTGGACGTTGCAACCAAGTATTCGACCATGCCTTCGCGGCCACCTTCGCGGCCAAAGCCACTTTCGCGGTAGCCACCGAAGCCAGCGGCAGCATCGAACTGGTTGGTGCTGTTGATCCACACCACACCAGCCTTGAGCTGCTTGGCGATATCGTGCGTGAAGTCCACGTTTTGGCTCCACACACTCGCCGCCAAGCCGTAGCGCGTATTGTTGGCTAGCGCCACCGCCTCGCTGGGGGTGCGGTAGGTCATGCTGACGATGACGGGGCCAAAAATTTCCTCTTGCGCGACAGTAGCTGCTGGCGCCACATTGGTCAGCAAGGTCGGTGGATAAAAGAATCCGCTCCCAGGTAATGGTGCATCGCTCTGATAACAGAGCGCACCTTCGGCGACCCCTTGTTCAACCAACGTGCGGATGCGGGTGAGTTGGCGTTCGGCCACAATCGCCCCCATATCCGTGGTTTTGTCGAGGGGATCACCGACGCGCAGCGTGTGCATGCGCCGCATCAGGCGCCCAATAAACGGCTCGGCGATACGTTCGTCGAGCAACAAACGCGTACCCGCACAGCAGACTTGGCCTTGGTTGAACCATACTGCATCGACCACACCTTCGACGGCGGCGTCGAGGTCGGCGTCGCCATGCACGATAAACGGCGATTTGCCGCCAAGCTCAAGCGACAAGGCTTTGCCACTGCCGGCGAGTTGTGTGCGCAGGGTACGCCCGACCGCGGTAGAGCCCGTAAAGGCGACTTTGTGGATGCCAGGATGATTGGCGAGCAAGGAGCCAACCTGCCCGTCGCCAGTGACAATATTAACGACACCGGCTGGTAAATTGACCGCGCTACACACTTCTGCAAAGAGCAGCGCAGTGAGCGATGTCCATTCGGCCGGCTTGAGCACGACCGTGTTGCCGGCAGCCAGGGCAGGGGCGATTTTCCAGGCCAACATCAATAGCGGGAAGTTCCACGGGATAATTTGACCACACACACCGACTGGTTGGTATCCGGCAAACTCGCTGTCACGCAGCTGTGCCCAGCCGGCGTGGTGGTAGAAGTGGCGGATGACAAGTGGGATGTCGATGTCGCGGCTTTCGCGGATCGGTTTACCGTTGTCCAGCGTTTCGAGTACTGCAAACAGACGGCTATGTTTCTGGATGTGGCGGGCGATGGCGTACAAAAAGCGTGCGCGTGTATGCCCACTCAACGCCGCCCACGCTGGTTGGGCAGCTGTGGCTGCTGCCACGGCGGCATCTACGTCGCTCGGCCGTGCCTGGGTAATCGTTGCAAGTCGCTGCCCATTCGCCGGATTGATACTTTCAAATGTACTCGCATCACTGGGCTGATGCCATGTCCCATTGATGTACAGCCCGAAATGCCGCGCATGGCTTTCAAGCCACTGATTGGCAATGGTTGGGCTCTCAGGAGCTGGCCCAAGTGCCATTGATGCAAAAATATCTGACACGGTCATATGCTTCCTATCCATGTTAGTCAACGACCACAACGGATCAACGCCACCAGCCATGTAATCATATCCCCACCCTAACCACAATATAACAGCCCATCCGTGACATCCTAAACATCAATGTTCACTCACCGTGTATCCCAGTTTATGCCATGGCATGGCGATTGGCTGCCGAATAGATGCCAGTGACGCCATGTTCGATCTGGCGCTCGATGTCGCCGAGTAAGGCACTTGCTCCAAAGCGGAAGCGATCCGCATGGAGCCACTCTTTGCCTAATTCCTCGTCAATCAACAGCAACCAATCGAGCGCCTGTTTGGCTGTACGGATGCCACCAGCCGGCTTGAAGCCGACGATGTGACCGGTCTGCTGGTAGTAGTCCCGAATGGCGCGCATCATCACCAGGCTGACGGGCAAGGTGGCATTGACAGTTTCTTTGCCGGTTGATGTTTTGATGAAATCGGCCCCTGCCAGCATACATACCAGCGATGCGCGCGCCACATCGGTGTAGGTCCCCAGGTCGCCTGTGGCTAAGATGGTTTTGAGGTGCGCATCGCCACAGGTCTGGCGGTAGGCACAAATTTCGTCGTAGAGCGCCTGCCAGTTGCCATCGAGCACGTGGCGGCGCGAGATGACGATGTCAATTTCGCGGGCGCCTGCCGCCACGGAGAGCTCAATTTCGCGCAGGCGCGTCTCAAAAGGTGTCAGCCCAGCAGGGAACCCCGTTGATACTGCTGCCACAGGTATATCACTCCCCTGCAATGCCGCAACAGCATAGGGAATCATTTCGTGATACACACATACAGCACCTACCGTGATGCCCGACTGCGCCATCCCCATGGCTTGGAGCAAATCAGCACGTACGGGCTGGCGCGCTTTGGCACACAGCCGGCGCACCGTACTGGCAGTATCATCGCCTGCAAGTGTGGTCAAGTCGATACATGTTATCGCACGGAGGAGCCACGCCAGCTGGTAGTGCTGTTTGACGCTGCGCCGTGCAGTGTGACTGGCACAACGCCGTTCGACCGCACTGCGATTGATGACGGTGGCATTGACCCAGCCAAGGTCGAGTGGCATGATGGCCGGGCGTGGATGGTGTGACATGCGGACTCCTTGACGCAAAAATACCCGTTGTAGGCATTATAC
>JACCDO010167373.1_pt1 | contig 22368 bp, 23 predicted proteins | sample 7446101 | NCBI WGS metagenome assembly JACCDO01 (sample SAMN15323440, study PRJNA562643) | freshwater metagenome | isolation source: river surface water | place: USA:Blue River Watershed | collected 2017-08-16
ACTCACTCACTCACTCACTCACTCACTCACTCACTCACTCACTCACTCACTCACTCACTCACTCACTCACTCACTTACTTACTCACTTACTCACTTACTTACTTACTTACTCACTCATTAGGTTTACTGTCGATGATAAGTTACAATCCCTCGTTGATCCAGAAACTAAAAGTGTTGTATGACATCAACGACGTATCTACAAGCACAAGTGAGGTGCCAAGTATAATCCACAGCTATTTGACAAGTGATGACTACTCACCTTACAACATTTATCAGTTTTCAACGGAATATTATAACGACTCAACTGTTCTAGCTGCAATGGATGAGCATGTCATCAATACTTGCTGGCAAGAGCTCATTGCCGTTGGTATTTCACCGTTATTAACCAATAAAACCGCATCAAGCAACACTTCTACATCCCCTCGCAGCACAACTAGCAACAGCGCAAGTAACAGTAACAACACACTAGATAACGCCGAGTTAGTCCTCACTGACAACCTCGTACTCTTTGACTCGGTGGATATTCAGAAGACTCGCATTGGTGTGGATGTGCTGATAACCGTTATAAAAGTCTTGTTTAACTACAACAAAGTAGAGTATATTGACTTACTTATCATTTTATTATGTGAAATTGCAGGTGTAGTGAAAGGTAACAAGACTTTACAGTACCTAAATAAGAAATTATCACTTGAACTTGATAGTATAAGGTACTCACTCACCTACTTACTCACTCACCTAACCACCTACTCACTCACTCACTCACTCAAGTACGAATCAAGCAGGTGGAAGTTCAAGTAACCACTTGTTGTTCATCAGTAACCTTTGCTACTCATTGCCAGCGAGAGCATCACTAGGAACAATTCTACAAATTTTGCATAATAATTCCAACTATATCACTCATATCCACACCTGGTCCATCATGTGGCGCATGCTGGCGTTACTGCGTGATTGCACTATTCTTCCGTTAAGTTTAGTAACAGATAACAATAGTATCAGTGGAAGTGTTGCAGCTAGTAATGCAGAAGATAGTAATCTTATACCTAAAGCAGCAGTTGTAACATTTGAAACAAGATTACAAGCTTATCTTCAGACGAATAATACCGGTCGTAAGCCGCATACCCCATCGTCGTTACGCTGGGATAGTGGATATGAGAACTATCACGCAGGTACTTCACTCACTCACTTACTCACCTACTCACGCTCTCACCTACTTACTTACTTACTTACTTACTTACTCACTCACCCATAGAAGCTAAGTCTACTAATGCACTCGAGAGCTCCATAGCGAGTCTGCGCGAGCTAGTGACCTCTTGCGGCATCACGAGCTTTATTGCCGACTCTCGGTGGTTGCATGAAACAATTTTAGTGAATAAATTCATTCAAAGTTTGATAGAAATTACTCACGCATCTGATATCTCACTACCTCATAAGCGAAATGGTGACGATACGAAAGGAAAAGAAGAGCCAGCTGTTGCCACGGCACCTGAGTCGATTATTGATGAGATTTATACCGGTTTACAGGGTCAATTACCAGTGATAAGTCCCGCATCTTGCGCATGGTTTGAACTGATTTTATATGAAATAACTATCCGAAATCGTGATAGATTCCATTTAATCTGGCCGGTGCTCGAGAAGCACTACACCAAGTGCATAAGTAACTGCTACATACTCTCGTATCCACTTGAAAGACGTGTTATAAGTATATTTAAAATTGCAATCCGCATGTTGTCGCGTGATGCAGTGATATCCCGGTCGATTATTAGTCTCATTGGTGGTCTATTTACACTTCCTAAGACGTATAATAGCGAGACAAGTGTGACGAGTAGTAGCACAGATCCGTTGGCTCCCGATGTCTTACTTGACCTCACGGATCATATCGCATCTTGCATGTGGCCGTTGATTACACTGAATGTTTCAACTTTACCATCTTTATTCCTAGAACAATGGCAGTTATTGTTTGATGTGTTGAGTGTGTGCTCATCCGTTGGTGGATATGCAGCAATAAAATCATTTCAATCGATGGCGTGGTTACTACATGAACCAAGACTAACGGCAGAGGTACCGCTAAGCATCGTGGTAGGGTTGAAGCCGTTACTATGCAATAACCACGTGCCAATGACGGTTTCCATCGGTACTGTTAAGTTATTAATAAGTTTACATCACCGTTTAGAAGTGATAGCTAACAGTACAATTGATGCAGGTGCAGCAGATGGAAGTCTAGTAAGTGATCAGTTGATAGATGAAGAAGGACCTGTTGCACTATGGCAAATATGTTGGGTTCCAATACTAAATGCACTAGCTAATGGTGCCTCGGATGAGCGATATGGTGTGCGCAAGGCATCAGTGCGCGCACTAGCGCTTTGTATCAATGATCGACATATTCTTGCTGTACCTCCCGGTGTCATTGTCAATATTCTTGGGGATATTATTGTACCAACCTTGTTATTACTAGGTGAGTCGTTTGTTGCGCATATTGGTAACGACAACCAACTTACAAAATCAGTAGATAACTGGGAGCATACAACACATGACCATCAAGTAGTGACGGAGTTAGCCACCAAAGATCTCTCGAATATTTTGACCCCGATAACGGATGATTCCCACACCCTATTTGGTGATCTAGTATGTGAAATTATTAATTCAATTACTAAAGCATTTATTGAACAGTTACCGAAGCTAGCAGCTTATCCTTCCTTCGATAAGCTTTGGTTGCGGTTGTTGAATGTTTGTGGGTTCTTCCTAGGAGCATCACATGGGTTAAATCATGATATGCTGCATAAAATCAATAATAAAACGAGTATTAAGCAGTTGAATAGGTACTTACTCACTCATTTACTCACTCATTTATTCAATCACTCACTCACTCACTCACTTACCCTCAGTGTTACTGAAGCATTCAAGACCAACCTAGAATTGATGCTCAACACTTTGATTAGCACGCAGGTATTCAAGACGCGTAGTGGATTGTGGATCATCACTATTGAAAGCATCACTTCATTCAGTCAATTTCCTAATTTCTTGCAGACAAAACCTCAACCTCCTCATAAAAATTAGAATAAAAAATTGTAAATAATAATTAACAATAGATACAATTATACACTATTACGCTATATAAATCGTGCTCACTTTGGTCTGAAGGGAGTGGCTCTGAAGGTGTCAGAAGGATGGAAGAATTCGGGGTGATAATCGAATTCTTTTTTCAATAACTCAATACCCTTTTGATGTCCAACCTTGGCATTCTCGTATAATGTACCAATATCTGCCGTCATTTCCTTGTATCTATTAGCAAATGGTCCTACTGCAACGTCATAAGTATCAACCCAAGCTCTATTCTTATCTATTCTTGCTTTTAAATCATTTTTCTTGGCATGTAACATTCCTAATGTTCGATCATATTCCATTTTACTAAAGAGAAAGTATATAAATGAGTAAGTGTATCATTAATTGAGTACATGCGTGAGCTAACCTCTTCTCCATGGCCTTGATATCTGCATCTAATATCTTTATTTGCGTCAAAAGCGAGTCCATTACCCCTTTAATACTACATGCTGTTTCATCCATCACATGCATCTCTTTTTTAGTTATTTTCATCATTTTATAAGTTGTTGTTCCAAATTTATATGTATCTCTAGATGTTTAGATGGTTGTTATTGTTGAATAGCACTTAATCCTTCCGCGATGGTGGTGATTTGTGATATTTTTAGCGGAAACGTTTTCTGGTGAAACCCGGCCGTAGTCAACACTCGGCGAACAACATTTTAGATGTTAATAATAACAAGTATATATTTGCAGTCATGAAGTATTAAATGAATTACTATATAGAAATATATATGCAACATGTTTGCAATAAATGCAAACGTACATGTATGATGGCCAAAAAATGTTGGTAACAAGAAACCAATGTTTTTTGGACGTCATACATGTGCGTTTTGCATTTATTGCAAACATGTTGCATACATATTTCTATATAAAACTAATTCATCTAATATTTCATGAGTGCAAATATACTTGTTATTATTAATATCTAAATATATTTTAGCTGTACTTGACGGGGGTTCTTCGTTAGCGAGAGCAGCACGTCAATCAATTTTGTATACTCTTTCTCTAACGGAACATTTGGCATAAATAAGGTGCTGCGTTTGGATAAACTATTTAATACCGATGTAATGTATTTTTTGATCTTTTGGATGCTTAGGCGATTGCTTTGGCATCCAAAAGATCACAAAATACATTACATTAGTTTTAGATAGTTTGCAAAATTTCGATATATAATCCTTCTTCATTATATACCATCCAAGCTAAGGTAAATCGTCTTTAGACCCTTCTGTAAGTAATAAAAATTGTATCTATATATTTACTTGGTACTCTGGAAATCTAACCGGTACATAGGGATTTGCTACAAGCACTTACGTCGTAACAAGGTTGGAAACGCCTTCGGCGTTTTTGTAATGGTTTTAGTAAATAGTAATGCGAGAATGCTGTTAATAATAATTAAAATTTCTGTTGGGAGATTTAATAGTTATTAATACACCGAAATAAAAATTGATTGTATTAGTCTTGTGTACGTTATTTTACCATTTATTCTATTCCCGAAATACTGAGGATTATAATCGTAGTATTATCAGGATGACTCCATCTTGAAAATGAAACTTTTAATACTACATGCCCGAATGGTGGTTGTGTCAGATACAATTCACACTAAACCTTGATTGACTTTAGCACTAATTTTTTTGTAACTAACTAACTAACTTACTTAAGTCAGCTATAAATTGCATCATTTGGTTGATTTCATTTTTACTTGGTTTGTTTGCTATTAAGCACTGTGAGTATGTAGAAGGAAATTATAGTAATTGATTTCATTCAATGTCACAGCAATATTTCCATTCTATTACTAACAGTACTACTGCACCGTCTTGCGAGGCAATCTTCCTGATTTTATTGTATTAACTCTTGGTCGCACAAATGGCTCATAATTTTGTCTATGTAAGTCATCTAATACCTAATTTTATTTTTACTATATTGATATCTCATCATAATAAGTCTTTGGATTCGTCGCCTTTGTTTGAAGTAAATTAGCCAATATTACCACAAATATCATTTAATGACATTGCTAAAACTCTACTAATAACGTTTGGCCAACTTTTGTAGTTTTTAAAATCCTTTATTAAAGTAATTTGGTTTTCAACAGCAACATTATATATAATAACCAATCCTAATAATATCTTTACTTTTTCATCATTCGTATAATATGTTTGAGAATCAGCATTTTTTGATCTGTCGCTCACTCAATGAAGCTATCAGATACCTGCAACCTGAATGAGTCATCAATCTCCCGGGATCTCTCCTTAAAGGACAAGATTCTCACTTTTAAATTGAGTCACCGCACAGAACTCCAGGAACTTCAGAAAGTGGAAATGGAAACGGCCCTTCGGGCCGTCTACATAAGTCTATAATAATTAATCTAAATAATTTCTTCTTATTACGATCAGCCTAAAATAACTTCGACAAATCATGATGTATTTAAAAAAACTCAAATTATGCACACAATAAATAATTCAAATATCACACTTATTATTTCATTAAATGAAAAAATAAAAAAAAGTCCCGGCGTATTCGTATTCTTAATACTATCGTGTAATTAAAGTTCATAAAGATTGCGTCAAACGTTCAAAAATTGGGGCGTTTTCATCTCAGTTTTATTCCGATACCTGCTAAAATCCCATTTTTCAAGATACTATTTCTCATTCATTTTTTGTCGGAATGTAATAATTCTTTTTGGAAATGAAGTGAAATATCGTTTTTACTTGTTGTATGAAAATTTTAAAGTGTATAAATTTATACAATCATACTTTTCAATAATCACCGGTACTAATTTTTCTCCCATAATAACTGAAGGAGCGAAAATTCTGCGAAAGTTCAACAATCAATTAGGTTTCGCTCACTCACTTACTAACTCACTAACTAGCTCATTTTCTTCCTTTGATAGATAATGTATTCTTGGGTAACCAATCTTGGCTCTCCAACCGCTGGTGCATATGCGATCGTGATTTGTCTCACAAGTACAGTTGCTGCGAAATTGTATATGTCAATTGTATGGCGTTCAAAACAACTCAGTGGCGGTAAAGCAGCTGTGGCTGTTGAAGAAACAAAAGAATACAGACATGACAGCAGAACTCAACTCAATGAGGTCAATTTGACTTTTTCACTCTTTCATTACTCTTGTACTTACTTCTATTCTTTGCAGGCGGAATATTCACCACTAATCATCGCGGTTATAGCTGCATCATTAATATTATCCGAACTATTCAAGGAAAAGTTTAGTAAAGTCAATTTTTCTGTTCCATTTATGATGTTAGCCATCGGAAATGTCTTTTATTTTTGGTCACGAATCATTACTAGGAAAACTCTCACAGGTTCTCCTGGGGCATCAGCTAGATTCATCGGATTATTCTGGATAGCATACCTCATTGGTAAAGAGTTTGTGTAAATATAAATAAAAAGTACATTAACTACACACTCCCTTAATCACTCACTCATTCATATGGTTGTCGTTGATTGAACTATTTGTCATGCAGCCTTGGTAGTGGACACTACTCCGAGACCAAAACCAAGTCCCAGTAAAACATGCACTGCAACCGCTAATTTGTATTTGTTTAATAACAATTTCTATATATAAATTTAAATAAAATCAAAGTCAATCGCTTGATGTCTTTCATGATCCAAGACACTTGTGTCAGCCCCATGACGAAGTAATACTTGTATCAGTTCACTTTGTTTTTTCAAGCTATCTTTAATACTACTAACCGCAGTCTCGTTCACTTTATTTGGTGGCATATATTCGTTATATTTCTTACTCAATGTAGCAATTTGATTTTTTCCGTTATATGCAAACATGAGGGCAGTGTGGCCATCAATATTTTGTTGATTTATATTAATTTCTGCTTCATTTAGTAAGACGTTTATCACCTCAAGCTGTCCTCTAACGGCAGCAGCCATTAAGGCAGTAGTACCGTCTTTATCAACAGAATTTGCTTTATAATTTGAATCAGATAGTAATAAACGAACTATTTCTACATGGCCTTCAGATGCTGCAGCAAGTAGTGGGTTAACTGCGTCATCGTTATCCACACCCGCCTTTGTTGTTTCGGACGGTTGTTTCACTGTGGAGTCATTCTTCTTAATACTATTAAGAATTGCTTTAACCATATCTACCTTCTCATCACTAGCTGTTTTATCTTTACTATTCATACGTTGTAATATTGCTTTTACTACTTCTTTTTGACCTTTATATGCTGCTAATGCAATCACACTTACTCCATCATCATCAATATACGATATATCCACACCTTTTTGAATTAACTTAACGGCAAATTCAAGACGATTATTCACGATACAATCAATAAGCACGTGAACTTTCTTACCTAAGTCATTCGTGTAGTAAGTATCTGCAACTATACCTGGTTGAGTGAGAAGGTACTCTGCTATCTGATAGTGTTTTCTCATGATAGCCGTTACTAACGGAGTCAGACCATCGACATCAACTAGGTTTAATTGACATTTTGCTTGTACTAGTAACTCAACAATTTCTAAATAACCGTTTTCACACGCACTATGTAAGGCGGTTGTTCCCTCTTTGGGCAACTCCTCCATGTTATTCTCACTTGACTGAACCTTCTTAATATACTCAAGACTTGATTTTACTTGTACATCGAGGTGTGGATTATGTAGTAACAATTGCTTTACCACCTCGACATGGCCACCACTAGCAGCGTAATATAGACTTGTTGCACCTGCATCTGACACTAAATTAATATTTACTTTCTTATTAACTAATAGTTTGACGATATCAAGATGACCACCAGCTGATGCAGTATGTAACGCCGCGATTCCATCACTATCCACCACGTTATAGTCAGCTCCAGCGTCAATTAATGCTTGGAAACAAGTGAAGTTACCGTTACTAGCTGCCTCGGATAGTGCGCTACCACCCTCCTTATGCACACGATTTACACTTGCTTTATTTTTAAGTAATAATTTCACAACATCAGTGTAACCTCCAGCTGCGGCATACATCAATGCACTTAGGTTCTCCGGATGCTCGATGTCTACCTCTGCACCGTGTTCTAACAAGTACTTGACTACGTCGTAATGACCATGTGCAGCCGCAACAATTAATGGTGAAAACCCGCCATTTTTAGATAATAAATTGACTTTAGCACCGTTAGTTACTAGTAGCTCAACGATAGGCAACGAGCCATTCTCTGCGGCCATGATTAACGGAGTGATGTTGTCCTGATCCGGCTCATCAACACTTATTCCTTCATCTAACAAAAGCTTCACAGTATCAACATGTCCTCCTTCACAAGCAACATGTAGGATACTCTGACCATCGTACTTTTTATTATTGATATCTGCGTGATTAGTAAGTAATAACTCGACAATTTTATGGGATCCACTGTTAGCTGCCAGCCATAATGCATTGACACCGCTGGTTGCTTGCATATTGACATCAGCACCGGCATTGATTAAATATTCCACGATATCAAACACACCCTTGATACAAGCCTCCATCAAAGCCGTTAGGTTACTCTTATCATACAAGTTAACCTGAGCCCCGGAGGTGATTAAATATTTAATTATTTCTATATTAGTCGTGGTAGCAGCACCTATCAATGGAGTGACATCATCCCAATCTCGACAATTTACATCAATATTATCGTTACTTATGTAGCGTTGTACTAGCTCATAATTGCCATCAATAGCAGCATTAATCAGTTTAGTACCTGTATGAATGAGTGAGTAAGTGAGTGAGTAAATAGTAATTGGGAAAGGTAATGAATATATCATACCATCACTATTCATTTTTAATATGTTATCTTTAGTAATAAATTCAATTTTAAATGTTGTATATCCGTTATTGTCACATAAATCAATAATAGCTTGTTTACCAACACGTTTAATGCAGTATTTATTATTACTTTGAGTTATGACACTACCTAGTTCTGTGTCACCAACAATATTCCAATCTTTAGCTCCACACGATCTACAACTACCACTAGCTACAGTGCTATTGATTGTATTGCAAACAGAAGTACTTAAGCAAGTATCAATTTGCTCACTATTATCCTGACCTCGCGCATGTATCTGATACGATCCAGCTTTACCTGTAACATACCATATCGCATTAATACCACACCTAATGTTGTAATGAGTAAAACGTGATGAAAGAGTAACTAAGTGTACTTTACCTGCCGAAACCATTATTATTTGTATCACTTTCTACAGCACTATTGCCATCAATAGCTACATCGGATGTAGCAGTCGATGAAGTAAGAAGGCACAATCCATCAACTAAATCTTGCAATATAAAGAAAGTATGACCACTCTTAAGACCTTTACCGACTACAGGGAGTACTCCAAACAGGAATACTCCGACAAATAGGAGAAATCTGACTATCATGACTCTCCCTGATTATTATCTACCTACTTGCGAGTGTGTGCGATTGCGGCGAGGTACCGACATTACGACGGATGTAAAAATTATGTAATTTATGAATAAAGAATAGTATATAGTGAAGCAGGCAAATAATCGCTTTGATATCCGCACATTCACCGAGTTGTATCAGTTGTATAGGTACGTGTTTCGACCTTGGTATGACTGCCGGTCCTAACTTTGAAAATGGTTCAACACATCACAAAGTACGTAAATTCCGGATAAATGCGCGAGCATCTATAAAGGGACGGAGGACTAGTCGATTGATTGAACAAAGATTGCTAGTGATTACATTATAGTAGCAATGATACAGTTTCGCATCTTTATCTTGTTCCGTGTGCTACACCGTATATACTATATGCTAACAGGTCATCGCCATCACTTGAGCTATAGACCACGAGAAGAAATGGATAAATTCGTCGCTGAACATGTGTCTGCATCTAGGTACCTTTTTATTCATTTGCTTATTTACGTATGCATGTACTTATACACATAATCACTCTAGTATTCACGAATTTAAATGTAGTAGAGATCGCGTACTATTGAGGTATAGAAGACTTGGAAATGGTAAGAAAGTTATACTATTGTGCAACGGTGTTGGTACTGGATTTTTTATGTGGTTGCCAATATTACAAGAATTAATAAAATTAAATAAAAATATTTGGTAATCATATCTACTCTTTGATTTATTCATTCATGAATTTACTTACTCATTCACTTAGGTCTGAAATAACATTAATTGCGCCTGAATATCGTGGATTATTTGGTTCTATAGCTGAAAATAGTAAAAATGATGTAAATATAACGACTGATGAATGTGTCGAGGATATAAGAGAGATAATGAAACATGCAAAAATTGATACATTTCATATGGCCATGGGATGGTCATTAGGTACATCCTTTCTCACTCTTTCACTTACATAATCACTTACATATTTATTAACTAGGTGCTCAGACACTACTCACCTGTCTTGCAAAATACCCTAAAATAGCAAAAAAATTATTCTTATTGAATCCCTCAACTGGTAAAACCCTTCATTCCGTGTTGCAACCTGTGGTAGCGATGCCACTTTTCATCGGTAAAGTAGTTAGTTATCTAGTTCATTTAATCATCGGTTTACTTCGACCTCTAACTCACACTTGGGTGTGGAATGGTCTTAAAGTATTTGCATATTCAATAGTATTTCGGTTATGTTTAGAATTTGGTGCATTTTTTGGTGGTTTTCCACCTGAACAACCAGTTTATTTCCACGAGTACATGCGCGACACCTTTCAGTCTTGCTATCACACACGTGGTCTATTAGATCTCATTCTATCACTCGATGGCGATATCCCTAAAGAGGCTCATTCACTACCACATCAAACTGTTATTATATCAGGTATTCCAGATATTATGACGGGTGTTTACCACAGCCAGGCTCTCGCTAAGACGATGCCGAATGTGAAGCATGTTACCTTCACGATGGGCTCACATTTTTTGTTGATGGAATGGCCAGATTTAGTTACAAAAGAACTCTTCAACTTACTACAGGAATAAATTATATGTACAAAAATATAAATACAAGTGTGTTACTACTTACTCGTCTTCTATATACGCGTGCAATCAATTACTTCGGTTAAACCGTAAAAGTTCTCACCATCGTAGCCTCCGAAGGACATTATATGATTACTTGTGTTGGCTATATGGACGTATTTGCATCCTCGTCTACCTGGCCATATACTAGGTGCGTCACTAGTAGCACTTACAACGACTTCCTCTAGTGATACTTCATTGCACACCCCATCGTTCAGGTCAATCACAAAGCAATCGTCTAGGTAATCCACGACTACATCATCTACTTCCTCATCCATACTATCTTCGGGAACTTCATTGGTTGAAATATTTATTCCGTCTATTTGCTGTACTAACGCAGCTACTTCACCACCCAAGTCGCTACTAGGTAGCTCAATAGATGGTGCGTTACTACCGCTATCCCCGCTTGGCTGAGTATCCACAGCGTCCTCAATATTGTTATCATCGTCTTCATCCATTTCATCATTGTCTTCATCGTCATCATCTACACCTACATCTTCACACAAACCATATCCACCAAGGATTAATAGCTTGTCGTTAACGCACACCATGCCGGGTAAATCGCGAGGGGATGGTGCCAGTCCGTTGAGATTAACACAAGACCATGTCCATTGGTCGCAGTTGCTGTCACTCATTCGCATAAGCCATAAGTCATTCAGATGAATCACTTCTCCTGATAAGTAAGTGAGTAAGTGAGTAAATGAGTATGTTAGAAAGTGAGCGTGATAAAGCCGTACCTGGGCTACTTTCATCGGTTGTAAAACCGCCGAATAAAATAAAACTATTAGTATTTTCGTGGTACACAGCAGAATGTGACGACCTCTTGCACGGTTTAGGACCATTTTTCCCTATTTCAATCCAATTACGCGAGGGAATATGATACATCCTATAAATGAATGAATGAGTGAGTGGATAAACGAGTGAGTGTGTGAGTAATAAAATTCATACCATGTATCATCATGTAACTTTTGCATTAATTCACCTCCATGAATGATAAGGGATTGATTATAGGGACTTGTATCATTCAAAACACACTTGCATACGTATGAATTTCTTTCTGGCACAGGTGTTTCTTCGTACAAACATACCCATTTCATATTTACAATATTATATACCCATAAATCATTGTATATTAAAACATCATCATTATTATCTAATTGTACTCCGCCGAATAAATAAATATTACCATCACAATAGCAGCAATCTACATCTGTACGAGGCAGCGGTGACTTGCGAGGTGCAATCAGCTTGGTCCAACGCGCATCTATTGAGTTATAACAGTAAATATCACTCAATGGACCTGTCTCATCATAACCACCAAGCAAATAGAGACCACGAGGAGTATTTAAAAGAGAATGACCTGCTCGAGCAGATGGTGGCGTCGATGATGGAGACTTAGCAACAGCTCTCTTATCAACAAATTTTGACATTTCTATTGGTTTCCAATAGTATTTTTTGCTCTCAAATTTTTTAGCGATAATTGCATACCGGCAGTCGATTTCATTTAAAAATTGATTAATTAAAGATAAAGAGTAGTCCCATGCTTCTAGATATCTCATTGTCCCAACAATATTCCACGTAACGCAACATCTTAACGGTTAGAAGCATGAGTAAAACTTTTGAATTCATGCGGTACCGGCGATCGAAGCGAGAAGAAAGGAAACAGAACTAAAAGCTAAGTTCTAGTACAGGTACCTAGGTAAGGTATAAGGATTTGGAAAAATGGGTGCTGCTATATGCTGTGGGATAGTGAGTACGCAGCAACACGACGAAGTCTTGTCACCAGAGGAATTATCTGCTAGAAGAGAAGCAGCAGCAAAAGCTGCAGAGGAAAGATCAAAAAAATTTAGCCAAGGTATAATAATATAACATTCATTTACTACTTACTAACTAATTAATTTATCCATTTACTTGTTTACTAAAGGTGGTGGAGGAGAGAAGTTAAAAGCAAAAGCAAAGCGCCTTGAAGAAGCTGAGAAAAAGAATAAAGAGTTAGGAAATGGCTCACCTCCGGCCTTAAAATGGCAAGTATAATTATAGAATATCCTACCATTTTTGCTTTGTATGTGTTGGTGTAATTGTTTGATAAATATGCGTTTGAAAAAATAAATATATTTTCTAATTGTTGTTATGATTAAATGACATTAAATAGTAGATACATTCGATCGAATCGATGCGACTAAATCTTTACTGACGGTGCGTTTATCGTCAACATAAACTTCTAACAGCCTCTTTTCAATCTCCGGTAGAGCAATATGCTCACGCATTACATTATTTTTTGCTATACGCAATCCACCACCTTCAATCCAATAGAATTCTAATGTGTCATTTTGATTCAAATCTACACCTCCTAGTGACTTATCTAGTGATAGTTTAAATAATATTATTGCGTCTTTGTTGCATCCTACAAATGCATCATCAAATGCAGATACTATCTTATCTTTACCAACATTACGAACAAATTTTAATGTGACTGAATAATTAAGTAAGTAAGTGAATAAGTAAGTCATAAATAAGTGGACAGATTAAAATATTAGCGAGTACCACTTGCTCTATAGTCATTCGCAGATGCACCTTTTCGTGCAGGTAATGGTTTTAGTATTGCATCTGCAATTGAGCCATCTGCAGGGAGATTACGAATATTTGCTAATCCGTTTGGAGATAAATTTAGACCACATAAATATACGTCGACTTCCGTAATATATAAATTCTTCTTTCTCATACCGACACCAACATTTGTTAATACAGTACTTGAAGATACTGGAGTAAATGTCGCAGGAAGTCCCTAAAGTATTATAAATGAGTTTAATGAAATGAATCGTTGAAAGAAAATGTGTATACCTTAGTGTCAAATGATAATCCCGCATTGAATGTAACAAACATCTTGGGTATTATTCCAATATTCAATGAATAACTATTCCATAATTGACTACCCAATACCTGGCTTTGCCCTACGTAATTACTCGTCACCGATGAACGAGTCAACTTAAAAGTATCAACAACATAGTAAACACCAAGCACCGATGCAGCTACTGGCGCAACCCGTAGCGCAAATTTATTAAAATGTGTCATTCAAAGCCACTCGCTTCTCTCCCTTTTCGGTTGAAGATTTTCACAGATCTAAAATGGTACTGTACCGGTAGTACGTTCGTGTAAAGTTTTATATATATTTATATATAATCATTAGAATATGATGTTTTATACGATCAAAAGTATATTTAACATTTGGAAAGAATTTAGAATATTTTTTTTGTGGAAATCAATAATGTTATAAAAAAATTTTGCTCGATTAATTCGGTTATTAATAAAACAATATCTAATTAGATAGACTTGTACAGTGCATCTCAAATGACCATCAATGTATAAGTATAAGTATCATCAACATTCACCGGTACAGCATTCCCAAGTCAAGTGACTCATGTTGGTGACACGCTGTGACTCACTTTCAAAGTTTCAAAATTCGGTAAATATGCACACGTGACAAGAATGCGTCTGTTGAATCGCTTGCTTCATGTCAATTATAAAGCATTGAGTGATCTGTCATTTGATGATCGCTACGAACTAGATATTGTTTCATCGCCATTATTGGTTCCTGAGACTTCAATAAACCAGTTAGAGGGAGCTGGAAATCTTGCTGTTTTATTGTGGGCATTTGTATTATATAATGGATTAATAGGACTATTGAAAGAAAGACCAGCCGAACTTATACTTCCTTCCTTAAGTAAAGTTTTGTTCTTTGAAAATGATCAATGGTTCAAGGATTTTAATGATGGATACTCATTTACTGTACCCCCTACTGTTGAAGCAGCAAGAGTTGGGATATTCCTTGTCACTGGATACTATCTCAATGTATTGATTACTAATTCATTTGATGGTGATGCATTTTGGGGATATGCTATTGCTGGTTCACTCACTCACTCTTATTCACTTACACTTACTCACTTTACTCACTCATTTCTCTTCATGTTTGTAGGTGCAATATCCATACCTAGTGGTTTATTTTCTCTTGCTAGACCAAAGTTAATGACACGTGAAAAAGCATTAGTTATAACTAAAATGGAAGAAGATTTCAAAGCTTTTGCAGCAGATAATCTAGTCCTTAATGCAGTTGGTAGTAATAATAGCATCTCTGAAAGCACTATAATTATTGCATTTCGACGTAAATTTAAAGATTATAGAGACGAGAATCAAGTAAGTGATAAAGAAATTAGAAAGATTGTTAGAAGATATATAGGTAGCAAACCAAGTACTATCGACTACATATATAAAGGTGTTGAACTGTTGAATACACCCAAATCATTCAAAAAAATGAATGAAGAAGCTATAGCAATGTCAAAACTGGCAGAAGAACAGTATCGCCAACAAGTGCAGGATGAAAAAATAGAAAGCACATCATCTGGATCTGATTTTATTAGATAATATCACATCGTTTCCTGGTTATTTTCAATGATTTCAAGAAGAAAAGGCTTTTCACTGCCTGTGTAAGTGGAGCTAATAAGGTCTCTATTCATTTCTTTAAAGTGAAAATAGTGGAAGTAGTGCGAGGCACTCCTTCGGTATGGATTACCAACCTTTAATTAGTTAACCATGTATATCTGTCTTTTGTAATTAAAGTATACATATTAATTCAGAGATGACAAGTACGCCTGTTGTGATGGAGGTAATTTAAAATATCGAGAAAGGAAGAAAGAAAGAATAGGGAGAAGAGAAGGCCGCGGCCCTAGAGCTGTGCAAAAGGAAGTACCTAGATAGAAGCGAGGGTCTCGCAAAGATCTGACTCGACGATGGCATCATTTCTGTCGTGGTTATCGCTGCCACGCGAGCTGGTCATCCAAGTTTTTCAATTTCTTACAATTAAAGACTTGGCATTTTTAGATACTGCATTATGTGTTCATCAAGATAATCTTCGAAACATTTTTTTAGGAATTCTTTCATCCGAAGAATTAGCTTTTGCATTAGATCCTATGTTCCGTACTCGTTCAGTGTTAACTGGATGGTTAACTACGGAATGTTTAGTTTGGTTAAATAGAAAGAAATTTACAGTTTTTTCAATAAGTTATATTTTTGATGATATCCCAAGAGTCGCAAACCAAGATGTAGACGACGATATACATATTAGCATTTTATTAGCTTTACAATTTAATCCTAATCTGGCTTTTATTAATTTTGAAGGTATTAAGGATGTTCATGATGGCCTAGTTGATCTCATTATTTTGGATCTTTCTGAAGGAAAAAGATTGTTGCATACTTTACATTTTAATTATTGTGGAGATTTACAAAATCGCAGTGTTATTACCGATTATTCAATCAACCAACTTTGCAATAATTTTAGCTCTTTTGTTGAATTATCTTTATGTGGTTGTAATATCACTGACAAGTCTATCAACCTCATTGCTGCAACACAAAATCATCTGGAAAGATTTTGCATCTCAGATACTTCTGTAACTGACGTGGGAGTAAAAATTATTGCGAAGAAAATGGTCAAGTTAAAAGAGTTGTTAATTGCATCCTGTAAGCATGTTACCGATGATTCTGTTATTAGACTTGCCAAGTTACCTGTATTAGAAACAATTAATTGTGATGGAGTAATGATATCTGACAAATCCTTACTTGCGTTAGCGGCTAAATCCCCGCCTTTGTTTTATTTAAGTTTTACTTTAAATTATGATGGAATGACCGATGCTGTTATCAATAGAGTCAAAAATGCTATTAGCGAGGTGTGTATTCATAACAGAGAATCTGACGACGATTCCGAATTAGTTGATGAGGACCATGGCGATGGTTACAATTCAGAGTATGAGTATGATAGTAATGGGAATTTGGAAATGGCACGTAGAAATCGTTTTACCTTCGATAGAACGGGTTTTTATTTCAATTCTGATGATGAATATGATGGATTTTGAGGAACAGGAAAAGATACCTTTTACCTTCAACTATTAGATTTGCTATTTCTTTCATTTAATTAATTAAATTTTCTTTCTTTCTCCTCCATGAATTATTTCCCCAAACTACTAACTACTAACTAATAAGCCTACTACTGGGTGTGGAGCTCATACGGCATCGCAAATTTGTCGGTACTTCATAAGAAAGAGTCATCCAAAAGTTGATCCAACAGGCAGAAGAAGAAGCTGGTGTAATTGCATGAAGCGAATGTTAGCACCACCATCTGTCAGTCCATATGTTGGTCGCCTTGCCCCCACACCTAGCGGATTACTGCACATAGGCCATGCAAAAACATTTCATACCGCATTTAAGCGATGTCAAGTTAATTCAGGGGTTTTGATATTGCGCATAGAAGACTTAGGTATAATTTACTCACTCACTCTCCCACTCTTGCACTTACTCCTATTCCTATACTTTAATAGATTATCAACGTTGTAAATTCGGCTTTTTAGATAATATTATGGAGGATTTAAAGTGGTTAGGATTGAATTGTAACGCAGGATATACAGAAAATGATACTCAATTAAATCCTAATAACCAGTTACGAATGTCCAAATTGTTGCAGGACATCATGTATATTAAAGGATGGAATGATATTATCCATATTCCACAGTCATTTCAAACTATACTACAATGCTATCGCCAAAGTGGAAGGACAGAAATATATCAAATTATATGGGCAATATTGTTGAAACGTGGCTATATTTATCCCTCTGCTCATACAAGAAGAGAAATTGAGCGACTTATCGCACCATCAACTACAAGCAATAATGAAACAGGTATTGAAATTACTCTTACTTACTACATGCATGTACTCACTCACCTAACTAGGCATTGAAATCAATGACAATAACATAGACCCTGTGTTCCCTACTGTATTAAGACCCGTCTACATGCAAAATAATGAGTTATATGGATGCAACAACAACACTCATTACCCTCCACACGTGGCAGCACTCACAGAAGCTGCCGCAACAGTTGATAATGTAATTGTAAATTGGCGTTTTCGTGTTCCAGATGGTAAAAAAATAGAATTTAACGATGAAAATACAGGTTATCACAGCTATGAAAGTGGCAAAGATTTTGGTGATTTTGTTATTTGGACCAAAGAGAATTACCCATCATATGAGCTTGCAGTAGTAGTTGATGACGCATTGATGGGTGTAACAGAAATAGTACGCGGTGAAGACTTGCTTATATCCACAGCCCGTCAATTACTCATCTATGAGGCCCTCGATATAAGCCCACCGGCTTTCTATCATTGTCCGTTAGTTTTTGATCCTGTAACAGGTCGAAAATTTAGTAAAAGAGAGAAATCACAGTCATTGAAGTACCTACGTGAGACGGGTGTGTCGCCAACGGATATAATCCCGGAGAAAAAGTACCATAAAAAAGCAAAATTACTACTAATCCCTGGTGAAAACACGTTGGAAGATTTATATAAAAACCATACCAAATGTAACTTTTATTTAGAAAAAAAACGGCGGTTATGTAATTTAGATCGCAATCCAAACAGTCATTACTGCGGGGTTCACTTGAGCGCAGCAAGTGGTAATGAGGAAGATGAAAGAGTTCCATGTCCGTTAGATCCAACGCATTGTGTGTATAAAAAACGGTTACAAAGTCATTTACAAGTATGTAATGTAGTGCGTGAAGAGCAAGAGTTAGCAAAGGAACCCTTCTATAAGAAGAATTTGAATAGTGGAAATAATTGTATAGATGAGAAAGAGTTGGAAGTAACCGTTGATCCCGATGAGCTGCTGCAGAAGGTAAACAGCTGCTTTGCTGACTTGCTTAGTAAAGGGATTGTCGTACCAAGCATTGTAGATGTTGATAATTGGGTGATAAGCGAGCAAGCAGCAGCAGAATATCAAGGGTTAGAGGATACTATACTACCTGCTATAGGTGGTAACAAGCAGTCACACAAGCAGTTGCGACACATTAAACAAGATGCGCATATCATCCAACGCATGATGCAGCATGGACTACTTGATAACAGCGATGACAATAGTGTGTATGTGGAGTTAGGTGCAGGGAAAGGTGAGCTTGCTTATGCCATGTCATCTGTGAAAACAAATAGTAAAATTGTGATGGTTGAAAGAGCTGGTAATCGTAAGAAAGTTGATAGAAGTTTGCGTCGTGCAAATAATACTAATTTTCATCGCGTACGTATGGATATACGTCATGTTTACTTGCCTACTTGCCCAGGGATTCGCCCAGTTGATGAGGTGTGTCATCCATGTAGTGAACCACGTAAATTAGTGATTATTGCCAAACATTTATGTGGTTTAGCTACTGATTTAGCTATTCGCTCAATATTACCATTTCAAAATAATAAAGAAGAGAAGGTTCATGAGAGAGTAGAAGGCTTAGCTATTGCCACGTGCTGTCACCATGCGTTGTCTTACCAGGACTACACAGGCATCGACCTACTACGTCAGTATGACATCACCTCCAAGGAGTTTGATGTCTTGAAAGCATGGTCTGGTTGGATTAATGCATCAAGAGCCGTTGCAGGTGATACAAAAAATGAGGTAGAGAATAAAGAAGAAGAGGAAGAAGTAGAACATACTATTACAGAAGGAAAGCATCACTCCACTCGACCCACGCATATAACCACCGAGGAAATGGTAGTAATTGGGCGTAAGATCAAGCGGATATTTGACGCCGGAAGGGTGCAGTACCTGCAATCGCTAGGGTTTAACTCGTTGCAATTACAATACTGCGACTCTTCGCTGTCACCAGAGTGCGTCATGATCATTGCTAGTAGAAAAGAGTTATAAAGTGAAATAATAGTAATTACAATGTTTACATAACTTAGTCGGAATCGGAATCTTCATCCCAACCTTTCTTCTTCTTTACTACAGTCTCTCTAACGGTGTTGTTGATAGGTGTTACTCCTCCTATACAGCTGCTACATTGTTGGACATGAGGACAAGGGAAATCTGTACAACTACATTCTGGGGCAAATACTGTCTTGCAACCCTGACAGATGAACGTGCTTGATGCGCTGACACTTTTACTAGGGATAGCGGTGGTATTCACCGCGGGTGCCGGAGGCGCATGCACGACTGCAGGCTCGGGTGGCTTGTTATTTACCACTGGATTAGCCTTAGGTGGTGCCTTGCTATCCTTGTCTAAACTCATCTTAGATACGGCGGCGGTGATGTTATTTTGGTTCTTGTTACTCACTACTTGACTCTTTTTAGGTTCATTAGACTTGTTATTGCCTACGTGGGTTTTGACGTGAGGTGGCTTGTTGGAATCTTTATCTATATTGTGAGTTTTAGTTTCTGGACGTGATATTGCGGATCTATCTTTATGAATTTCATCCCATCGATTTGATTTTGTAGGAATAGCTGTTGGTATAGTACTTGGTGTCTTAGTAGGTATCCCAGTGGTTGATACAGATTTTGTTGGGATATTAGTATGACTAGGACTAGGTACAGGCTTCTCTTTTACAACTTCGGGAACTTTCTTTGCAACTACTGGTGGATTACTATCAAGATTAATGTCTTCTTCTACGGCATCATACGACTTATACTTCGATGCTGGTGGTTTATTGACTGGTGCACTATTATTCGTGGTAGTTTTATGACTAACTGGTATTCTATCATCTTTCTTCTGTACAACTACAGGTGCAACAATTGCAGATTTCATGACTACAGGCGTGCTAGAAGCATTATTAGCAGGTGTCGCAGATAGCTTGACTTCAGGTGCTTTCTTTGCAACTACTGCCGGTGCGGCATTATCTAGATTAATATCTTCTTCGATTACGTCATATGACTTATACTTCGATGCTGGTGGTTTATTGACTGGTGCACTATTTGTGACAGTCTTACTATTATTTGGCATTCTATCATCTATCTTCTGGACCACTGGAGCAGCTTGGAATACTGTTGTTGGAGTTGCAACTTTGCTAGCAACATGAACGCTTTTGGTAACTACAGGTGGATTATCATCAAGACTAATGTCCTCTTCTATAACATCATACACTTTGTACTTACTCATTATAGATATATAAATGGAGATCCTACTGATTCGCAGTATTATTGTGGTCCCGTATTACCTCACTTTTAGCTCAGTCAGGGACCGGCTAAATCGGAAAAGCTTTTTATATTGAAAAGACGTAGACAAAGAATGAGTCAGTCAGTACAAATCGCACTACTTTGCCCAGATACACCCGTTTGAAATTAGTTATTTTACTTTGTTAAACTTGGTTTTAGGTGGGTAGTTCCTTCAGAGGAATTTTCTTGAGAACATCCAAGAGACCAGTTGCAGAAAATCAGGCAAAAGAATCATCGGGAAATCGTTTGGAAAGAATGAATTTCTTGTCACAAGAATTACAGCAGCGCACCGCGTTGCGACCCACAGTGACTAAGGGTGAAGGCATTGATGTAGCTAAATTAATAGCATCAGAGTTACCAACAACAGACGAGGATGCGACGAGAGAATATTTCTTTCAAGCAGGAGTCGATGAATGGTATAATAGTCTTGAAGGATTTACATTCCCGAGTAAATTTGTGACATTGTCTCCAGAGGTATTTCCCCCACTCCCTCAATTATACACTCACTAAGTATTACTTGCATTATATTACCAACTTACTATATATAGGAAGCAACTGAAATAATCAGAGTATACGAGGAGAATATACAGCTTATTGGAAAGATACCCATACCAACCTCTCTACTATCTCTATGTGAAAAGATTCAAGAGTGTATGAGCACATTTCAGGATACAACGAGTTATTTTGTTAAGTTATCAACTAGGTCGCCGAAAGATTCTAGGAGTTTGTTTAAACGAGCTGGAGATTCATACCTTGATAAAATAAAAGATAATAATTTAGATGAGAATAATCGTTGGATATTGTTAACTGAAGAGGTAGCAAAAGCAGGTTCGTCGAGAAACGCTATCGAAGCAATTGAGATGTTCTTAGACAGCGAACGAGTAGCTGAAGACTTGAAATACGCATGTGAAAACCCCAGTAACTGGAATCTTTCTGTTGTTATTAGGTCATGGGACCCGCGGGTTACGCTACAAAGTGAATTTAGAAGTTTTGTATGTCCCTATGCACATACTTACTTACTTACTTACTTACTCACTTACTTACTCAGTCACTTACTTACTTACTCACTCACTTACTCCCTTGCTTACTTACTTACTTACTTACTTACTCAGGTATGGAATAAAAAAATGAACTGCATGGGACAATACTTCCACCCCTTGTATTTTCCTGAATTACAAGATAAAAAAGAGCAAATTGCAGCTGATTGCTTGTCATTATTTGACAAAATCAAAGATTCATTACCTGTTCCTAATGCGTTAGTAGATTTTGCTTGGGTAGGACCTGGCCAGGTA
>JACCDO011867601.1_pt1 | contig 22363 bp, 11 predicted proteins | sample 7446101 | NCBI WGS metagenome assembly JACCDO01 (sample SAMN15323440, study PRJNA562643) | freshwater metagenome | isolation source: river surface water | place: USA:Blue River Watershed | collected 2017-08-16
CCGTATCCCGTTATCACCCGAACCAGGAACTGTTGAAGTTGATCTTGTGGTAACATTCCCACAAATTTATCGACTATTTTACCTTTATTAACGGCGTATATCGTAGGCAAGCCCGAGACTTCTAGCAGCTCAGACAAGGCCCTTTCTTTGTCAGAGTTCACTTTGGCTAATCGAAACATACCACCAGATTTCATCGCTGCATTTTCCAACACTGGTCCTAATTGCTTGCAAGGTCCACACCAATCAGCATATATATCGACCAATACAGGGACTGGACTTTCCAATACAAGTTTTTGGAAATTACTTGCATTGATTTCAAAAACACAGTCTTCTTTCTTCGCTGGTGTTGGTTCATTACTGTTGCCACTGGCACCGGAAGCTGCTTTAGCCTTTGTCTTGCCACTGCTAGAACTATCGGTCGTATTGCTTCGTTTTAGTGAAGGCTTGATATTTTTCAACACCTGGGCATCTACGGTATTGTTCAGACCTCTCGCCTTGCGTTGATCTAAGGACCATTGGGCCATAAGTGCTTGACGCGCCACAATCTCATCCCATCCATTCTCAAGCATACCTTTGACGGCGGTTTCAAACTCATTCACTACTATTGATTCTTCTCTTATAAGCATCTCGTTAGCTAATGTAACATTATTTTTTGATTCTAAAAGTGCTGCACGTGCTGATTCGTCACTCCAGTCACCAATTTTACATAATTCTTTTGTTTTCTCTGCCAATTTTTCATCATTTTCCTGCGATTCTTCTAAATATGTAATCGCTTCATCTATATTATAATTGAACTTCTCTAAAACTTTGGTTGCTTCAACCTTATCCCAACCCAAATTCACTATTGAATTAATTTTTTCTTGATTTTCATTATTAATATTCGTATCATTTGTTTTCCCGCCAGACATTTTCCAGTCATCAATAACTTGAGACGCTAGATTGCCGTCCTTTGGTTTGATGCTGCAAACACCGTCTTTGCAATCCGGCGACGATGAATCTTCTGCAGGAAGCAGCAATGAGGAAGCCGCCAAAAGCGATGGAAATCGCCGCGATCTGGCCATCGCAAATGCAGACAAGTAGACCAGAAGGGTTAAAATAAGCAGCGTTTTAGGCGCCATCCCGAGTCGCTTCGTAGCACTCGTTTGGTATGAATGGTATGTCGAAGTCATCGGCGAAATGCGTAGGTACCTGTTCCTACCGGTACTATGTCATACCAGTCAATGACTGGCAGTCATACTTGGTTCATATTCCACGGCTACGTTTATGGTACTATTTTGTTTTGTTTGGTGAATAGGTTAAACTTGGCATGACATTTACCACACTTGTTCGTTTAATATAGATGAAGGACCGGTGCAAAAATAATGCGGTACCGGTATTTTAGAAAATTGAAAAGAAGCAAAAAGCGAAGTTAAGTTAAGTGGGTTTGGTTTGGACTGTTGATGACGGCGTTCGCCGCCCAGTATGACAAGGACCTGCTCGCGACGGTGCAAAACCTCGTCGACTTCTCGTTGACTTGCCGCCCCACGGATGTAATTGCATTTGGCAAACGATTTTATAATGATGAATTACAAGGTAAATCAATTGATGAGCGAAGCGCTTTACATGCAACTCATGCATTGCCATACCTTTTGTGCCAATCGACATCGTTCCAGTCGTTTCTATGCACTCTGTTTTGTTATCATAATTTTATGGCGTTAGTCGATTCCAAATCAATGAATATAAAAAAATATCAAATATTAAATTCAATTTATAATGGTATGCGCTCGGACTTTTTCCAACCGATCCCTATTATTGACAACATAGTCTCCAAGCTTTGTGGTATGACAGGATCTATTCATGAAGATTATAAAATATATGGTAGTGTAGCTATGGACGGCAACTTCAATGAGTATATAATCAATGACTTTCAATCGTTTCAATCATTTTTTGAGATCCCTATCGGTAGTTTTTACGTAACACTATGGCTAAGGTATGTTTTGAAAGAATTTGATGAAACAAATTATGTGTTGGGTAATGTAGTTAATGTTCAAAAGACTGGTGGATCACTGGGATCTGACAGCTCATTTGTTTTTGGAGAGAAAGTTGAAATGAGTAATAAGCCGCTATTAACAGCTTTTATAAAGCGTAATAGTCTTATTAATAGTGAGCTAAATAAGAGGATCCAAGTGTACTGGAGTGCGGATAACCATAAGAAGTGGACAGCACTATTATTGCAGGTGCTGGAGGGTAGTAAGTACACCAAGTTCAATACGTACGGAGACTTGTTCAATATACTAGTTTTAGAGTATATTGTTAGTTTGAAGTAAATTAGGCATATAAATCGACTTTATTTTATTGTATTTTCGTTGCTTATTGTTGAAATTAATACATGTTGTTGAAGTGTTGCGTCGACGTCAAGCGACCACACTCACTTTTAAGTCTATTATTTTCATCTGTTAACTCGTGATTCTTGTGTAGCAAGTCCATGTAAGACATGACGACTACTGCAATATTGACATTTGTAATAATTTCAATGGCGGCATCTCGTATTGATGGCAGCACTTCGCTATCTGATGCTAGCTTCACAATCAGCGGCAGCAATACTAGTAAATGAGCCTTCTTACTAGTTTGCTCGTGTACGCTGTCGCTATTATCAATGCGATTCGATCCGTTACTTGGCGGCGTGCTATTGTCGTTGGCATTGGTGGCATTCAACCTATTACAACCGAGCAATGTATTGAGCCATTCATCTGCTATATTATTGAACGAAATATCAATTAACGCAGAGAAATTGGGCGGTAAGCAATCCCAGCTGCTATCAAGCATACTTATCAGCTTCAGGTAGTGCTTACTTGCCCTCTCTAGCTCTGGTCGATTGACAATATTTTCTTTGAATTGTAGTGATATTAAACACAAGTCTCTCGTGATGGTGAGTAACGTGCCAGTAGCACCGGTGTAAATATAGACGGGCAAGTCGGGTGTTTGAACAACAGTCTCTAGCGCGGATCCTATTTCATTTATGATGGAGCTGAAGTAATAACTCACGGCATCATTACCGTCCATATCGGTGTATTTTTTTATCTTTCCAGTGTAAAGAGCGTGTATAATCAGCCTGGCAGTTGAAGCAATTATATCGAACAACGACTCGGACCAGGAGGAACATAACTTCGCCAATATTTCAGCGTGCATAATTCGTCTTAAAAGTGAAACTGCCGATTTTAAAACACCTTTTTGAACACTGATTGATGCGTCAACAGCTTTGACTTCTTGAGGAATTTCGCACTTCAGCCAAGGTGAAAGGATACAACCTAGTACTTGCAATATATTCGACCACGTAATAGGGGACATTGAATCTATCATATTTCTGGTAGCAACTGGTGCAGCAGTCGTGACAATAATACGATCATCGGGGAGGTTCAGTGCTAGCAATAGAATATTCAACTCGATAGCTGACGGAGTGAATATGGTAAACTCATTGCTGTCACTGTTAGCAGTATTAATACTATGTATTGTAGCGTAGTGCTTGAGTCTGTGTAAATCCCCAACATATACGGGGGCTTTGAATGATACCTTGGGAGGAATAGTGACATTGTCAACATCTGTGGAAGCAGACAACAACTTGCTGATGGAAGAGAATAAGCCGGTCACGCCAGTGGTGGCGATTGGGGCTTTGCTCTCTTCTGGTTTCCCTTTATCTACACTTTTAGTCGATGAATTTGATTTTGTTGAAGAACCTTTTTCAAATTTATTCGACGATTTATTAAGCCCTTGCCTGATGGCGCACCGACGTTGCACGGATGGAAAGCACACGTCATCGACATATCGCCGGAATAAAACTTCAAGTATGACCCCATTGGTACCTTTTGGTAATTTAGGAGCCACAATGAGTGAATTATCAGTGCTGTTGCTAAGGGCTGGAGAGAGTAGCTGCCCCAAGTAGTCGCTGGCGTCCGACCTCAACTTGTCAGGGCACTGGGATAAACAAACGAGTAGACCTTCATCAAAAAAGGGTGGTATTTGAGCATGTAGAACTGCAAATAGTATTTCAGCAAGAGCTGACACTAACAACCCGGCCGAGATAATGTCAGTAGGACGTATAGACTTGAGGATACTTATGATCGATTGATATAATCTCACTTCAGCCACGCGATCATTCCCTGTAGCTACAGACGGAGTTGGCATTATAGGAGAGTCATGAGGAACCGTTGTATTGACATCATGCTGATCGACGCTATTGCCATCAAGCACCGGCAATATCATTCTTGGGCGAGAAAGCACTGTTATCATGTCTAATAAACCACGGATATTCTCAGAGTAACGAAATTCGCCGTCTAATCCCTGTGAGTATAACGTCGACAATTGCTGGCAAATATGAAATGGCAACTCTTGAGATGGCGCATCGAAACGTGATATATCTTTCACTGACGTCCAAGCCATATACCACAAATCTTCTCTTGCTGTTGCATCATTTGCAACATGTTCGTCTTGTTTTATAGCACCATCTTCATGCTGCTCAGCATCAACAGAGTCGTTTATTCCACTGGCTCTGGTACCACCAATTATAGAGGAAGTATTAGTGGATGTGCTCAATGAAACCATTTTCATCATACTGAATAACACATCAACTGCAGCAAGCGCTACTTCTTGGTCAACTACAGTGGCTTGAATGGCATCCTTACAAACTGCAATAGAATGTATCCATGTATCTTTAAACCACTCCTCGAAGAGCAATGACTTCGTACACGTTTTAATCACTCGCGACAGTCCTCTAAGCGCAGTAGATCTGGTCTCAGCCCACTGCTTATGCGCACTATCACGCGAATGATGCAACGCCATTTTCACCCCTTTCTTAAGTTCAACTGTTTTCGCCTCTTCTTTATATTTTATGGCTTTTGATTGACGCTCTTCGGTCCTTATGAACAGTGGGAATATCACCTCATCAAACACTTGTTTCCACTGCGTACTCGTTAACAAAGAAGCATTGGCAGTTACTGCGGAGAATAATGTGTTCATTCCACAATTGCGGATTTCTGGTCTTCCATCGGTGGATAGTACCAGAAGACGCTGCATCATGATTTCTAGCACAGAAATATTTGATAATCTATCCCCGGCGCTGCCACTCAATCCTTCGGTGTGAGGCCTGGTCAATGATAAGTCTCCTACCTTCCATAGCATCTCCACGCTTGTTAGCGATATGTTCACATCAACTCCTTGTGCAGCGAAATAGGATAATGCCATGAGTAGTGCCTTGGTCACATCGAGTGGTATCATATCAAGAAATTCATCAACAATTAACTTCATACAGTTGAACGAGTTACTCAATGCCGTCTTGGGCCATGGTCGCTGACCATTCTCTGCTCCTTCATCTCCCATTTCTTCAGCAAGAGCGCCAAATGTTGGTAAAGAAGCAGGTACCATCGAGAGCAGATCAACGATTGGTGCCCAACCTGTGTTGATTAGCTCCCCAGTGTCTTGTAGCATACGCAGTAACCCTTGGACTATGTCGTTACGAATATCGTCATAGCGAATATTTGCAAGTATATTCAAGGATTTCAACAATTCGTTCTGTGATAATGGTAATATAGAGGGCGAACTACACCTTCTAGTTAGAATTAACTTGTGGTAATCCCTAGGAATGAATGCAGTGTCGAAGCTAGGCATCACTTGGTTTTGAATGACATAATCTGTGAGCAATATTGAACCCTTGGTTAGGTATTCCTGGTTCTGTAATAAATCTTCTACCGTTTGAGGAACATCGCGAGGTAGGGGCACTATTAGGTCATTTTTCATGTAATCAAGAGAATTAAATATAATATCCTGGGTAGCTGCAACCGCAATAGACCTAATAGAGGAGGACTTCAAGGACGCGATCATGCGTAAGTGAGACGACACCATTTGCCACACTGTGGAAATACGATGAGTATTTCTTTTGGTTATCTCGACTGCTGCTTGCAAGGAGAAGTTCACTTCTCCCAAAAGTATGGCCTCCTGCATGTACGATGGCGCTGATAATGTGAATTTAGCTATATTACTCGGTATCGATTTTGATTTCTTAGGTGCCCCACTAGTCCCCTTTTTAGCTCTTGGTGTTGGTCCCGCTAAATTATTAATGGACAGAGCTACCAGGGATGTCATTAGCTTCACTAGTGCATCATCAGATAGGAAGATTGTATACGACTTAAATCTTTCGATACCTTGAAATATTTTTTCTATTTCTGATAGGGAAACATCGCCGTCGCTGACTCCCATAGTTAGTGTCGCCCGGACCAGCTGCTCCATAGTATCCACTATAGTATCCCAGTCGGAGATGCTATCGGCTAGCACATGTATTATCTGCACGAGTCTAATGAAAGCCGCCACATGCCGCCAGCGAACCAAATCAGTAGAACTCGCAGCTTGCTCCGGCTGCAACATTTCTTGACCGTGCCAGCGGGGCACCGTGAACTTACAAAGCGATGATATAATCACCTCGCATGGTCTACGCAGCCCTAATATTCCCGAGCTTAATGCAGTTTCACTTAAAATATTTAAAGAGCGTCTAACGATAACTGCATATTCACTTCCTAATAAAAGGTTCACACAAGCTTCCTGTACATGCTCGTAAGACGACTCGCAGTGCTTCAATATCAATGAAGACAACAAGTCCTTGTTCTCAAGTGATGCGGATATACCTACTGCAGACAATGACTGATTTGGTATAAACAAAACAATATCTCTATCACTAACGAAATTGCCTCCAACTATTTCGTTTCCGAGACTTTGAGAGCTGGTTGATTTTTTCATGGATGTAGTAAGCTTCTCCGCTTGAGTTTGTAAGGACAATTTGACCGTCAGTCTAGTCAGTATCTGTAGTAAATGCACCGACAATGCCACTACTTCACTTGGTTTTATGGACGTAGAAGACATTATTTGTTCGTGAATGGAAATAATGGTGTAGTTGACATCACTCTCGGTACCACTCAGCAAAGCTTCGATGATGCTTATCAGCTGAGAGCTCGATAGGCTATCTTCGAAATCCTTTAGATTTGATTCTATACTCAATGAGCCGCATATTAAATTACAAACACACGCGACGCAAGTATCAATTAATGCCAAAATAGATTGAATGCTAGCCGGCGAAGCGAGACATAGTGATTCGGGGATAGGCGACAGGAAAAAAGAGATTAAGGCTTCCAAGCATACCCCAGCTGGATGCGACGGTATCTCAATACCAGAGACTGCGGAGTCCGATGATTTACTGTGAATAAATCGTGACGCCGATAAAACAAGCATTTGCATCGGAACTTCTGCTTGGTTTAAATTAGCAGCATTACTTCCTTTGACAATTGCTGGAGGTATGGGTATATTCAAGGTTGACATAAGTCCACCAACGCCTTTATTTAATAGGATAGAAGCATCTTGGAACAGACTCGTAGTAGGCGCTTCTTTGGCTTTAACCGGACTTGCGTGATGTGACCCGCTTATACTGCTAGTGTTACTTGTTGATGATGCAGATTTTAGTATTTTTGGATCACTATTCATTCGATCAGGCTGTAAAGAATGTGTCAGTAAGGTCATAAGAAATGTGCATTCATTCACTATATCACTAGTAATAAAATCGAGCATGATACATCTAGCAATCCTTACTACGCGGGATGTTAATGCAGCGGATGCTTGCACCGTGCTTTTGCCACAACTATGTATAAAATCCTCTTGCAATTGTTGTAATAACGGTTTCAAAGCCGGACAAATTGATTCTTTTATTATAGCCTTATATGGCTCTAATGTTTGAAATAATTTCTTCCATCCAGTCAGGGCATCATGCATCAAGTCTAGTGCAAATGATTGTGGTATAGTCACGCCTTTCAACCACTCACCCGGTAAAGATCGCATGAATAATGAGATATCTCGGATAAGCAATAACGAACTTTGAGTAAAACTTGTATTTATTTGTGCTGGCGTAGGTACTATAATTTCCACATCAACATTACAGAATGTTGAAATAGAGTTATTACTCACATTGGTTTGTTTAGGTCCAAAAAATACGGTATATGCACCATCCATAACAATCGCCAGTACTTGTCTCGCCGTTGCTAACGCAGTCGATGAAACTGATAGCGATGGTGAAGATCTGCCATCGCATAGTTGTAATGATAATGTCAGGAAGCTGCATACTGTCGCTTCAGTTAAATGCTGTGCTGATGCTGCTGACTTAGATAATGAATTAACTAATTGTAATAATATTTGCAACAGTTTCAATTGTTGCTCCGATCTTCCCGAACTGGCTTGTATACTAAGCACCCGCAAGATATTCTTTGCGTCATTTGCTGGTATAAGATCATTATTAATTAACATTTGTATCCCATTTAAAGCCATTCCAATTAATTTCGGATTAGCATCAGCGTAATTACATAACAATATATATGGCGCCGATATATCCGCCGATTGATGAGACTTTCCCGAATGATCCCCACTGCTACCTTTATTCTTCATTTTATCTGAAACATATTGATCTCTTATCGCCTTCAAGGCGGTGATAGCGCGATCAGTTGCCTCTTTCACCTCAGGATGTCGCTTCTTCGCCTCATTCCCGAGATTGCGCAGATCCTCCTCTACTGCCACTAGGTAGCTGAAGGATTGCGGATTCTTGGACGCCATTGCGCGCGTTGCGGTGAATTTAGTTCAATTGAATTCATTCGTGAAAATGATCATTGCGTACCGGTATTATAGTATAGTATTATACCAAGTACGATGATCAGAGACACACACGGGTACACTTCAATATGGTACCAAAAAAAGATTAATCAAGAGAGAAGACTAACGACATATATAAGCTAAATTAATAGTATAGTACACATTTATAATTTATTTTCTATCGAATTCAGTTGATGATTCGCCTTCAGTGGAATCATCAAGAGACACATCTGAGTCTTCACCTTCTTTCTCCTTTTCTGACAAATGTATCATTTCCTCCCAATTAAGAACAGATTGACCAGCATCCTTTAAGCTACCGCGATAACAAGTAAAGCAAGTGGGGAAATATTTCTCTTCAGCTCCTAACTGCACGGCAGGACCAGTGCAATCGGCTCTTCCGTTCACGTGTTTTAGATTAAAAACAGCTTTTTTATTACAAAATTGACACGTCGTTTTAACCTCTTCGATTGCATCTGCAACTTCCATTAATCTTTTACTGCCTGGAAATAAATTCGTACGAAAGTCAGTGCGTAAACCATAACAAATAACTGGAACATTCCACAACAGTGTAATAGCTCGTAATTGATCGATTTGGGATGGATCTAAAAATTGAGCCTCGTCTACTAAGACACAATTAACTTGCCTAATATATGTAATACGATTGAGTAAAGGTTTCAATTACAATAACAAGTATGAGTGAGGTACCTTTGGGATAATGGAATATCATGTAATAAATTAGTTTCATTTCTGATTAAGATATCAGCCTCTTGATGTAAACCTGCTCTTGATTTGATTTCTTCCTTTCCAAATCTAGTATCTAAAGCTGGTTTCAATAGTAAAACTTTTTTCCCTTGCTGCTTATAGTTGTGTGCAACTGCAAGCAGGTTGAGTGTTTTGGCAGATGAGACAGCGCCATGGCGGAAGTACAGTTTTGGCATGATTATTGCGCAGGATAGTAGCAAAAGCAATGAAATCAACCGGATTCCGACGAATAACGACGAAATTTTTGTATTAATGTGGCGTTTTTTTTTGAAAATTTAAAAAATGAATTAATGTACCGGTACTTTGCGGCCTGAATCTATGGTCGTTAAATACGGTGTGAGTCATATTGACACTCGAGGTTTGAATCCCGGTTCCACCTACCAATTCAGGCATTGGACTATGTATACGGTTTAGATATTAGAATATTATTTGATTAGGTGATACCTCTTACATTCTAGCTAGAGAATTCACACTGAACTATGACTGCACTTAATATCATTATACCATAATGTGAACATTCCCATTGCGTGATTGCAGAGTGTAGAAGAGTTTGGTCCCTGTACGAAATAGATGTGGATCAATTAGATGAAATGAAAAAAAAAAATGATTCTTAAAAATCTGAAATTTGAAACTCCTGAGTTTCCTCAAACTTTTCAAACTTTTCAAACTTTCAAAGTGTGTTCATATTGTTAGTTTCAAATTAATTTCAATGGCATATGTACCGCATCACGATGAATCGCGGTCAAAAGTAAGTCAAACTGCATTTGGAGTGGCAACGTTTCGTGCGCTAGAAACTGCAAAGGGTAGTGATGGTGGAGCACTTATTAATGATCCATTCGCAAGTCTTTTTAGTTGCCCTGAAAGTGCAGAATGGATTCAATCTCTAGCTCTATCGCCATCTAAGTTTGATTCTATGGTAACAGGTATTGGTATAAGGACATTAAAAATCGATCAAGAGATCGCCTCGGCTCTTCATCAAGCAATTGATCAAGTTGTTGTTCTCGGAGCGGGATTGGATTGTCGGCCATGGAGGATTCATAATAATCCAGATATTAAAGATATCGATATGCATCGTGTAAAATGGTATGAAATTGATTTCGCTGAAGTATTTGATTATAAATTGTCCGTTTTAGCCACTGCTAATGCAGAGACTCCGTTTCAATACAGCAGTGTTGCGTCAAATGCTGCTGTAGATAATTGGACACAAAAACTTCAAGAAGCAGGATATGATTCGTCCAAACCAGCGATATGGTTGTTAGAAGGTTTTACTGGTTACTTGACTGAAGAGGAGTTATCGAAAACTATTGAAGACATTGTATCGCATACTTCTAAGGACTCTGTCTTAATCGCTACCTTCTTAGGTAATGGTTTTTTTGCAGCAACCAGTATGCACAGATTTCTCACGGATAAACCATTGGAATTTTTGGAGAAATGGTCTTGGGGAAATGGGAAGCAAGAAGAAATGGGCCAGATCTGCAAATTGCATAATCGGGTAGCTCAAGGAGAAAATTGGAATGCATACTACTTCGTTGTTGCGTCATTGCTATAGTCAATGTCTGTAATTGAAGTCACCTTCTAATCATTTATAGAAGTTTATCAAGTGATAGTAGCGTCCAATTAATTTCTCCGCGCTTATTTCTTCATAAAGCGTGTTCGCATCGTAGGTCGTCTCATTCTTTGGCGGATGTTTTAAGATATAATGACACTGATCTATCGATAGAAGTTGTCGAGGAATTTTTCGTAGATTATTTTTCTTAGGCAGGGTATCAACAATCTCTCACAGTTATAATAACCACCTTTTGTCAAAACTGTATATTCTTGACTTTAATCTGCTCCGCTACCCATTTGTACACTGAACCATCTCTGAAGGCCCTCCTACCAAGGCAAGGTATTCCTTTGAAAATCAAAATCACACCGACGCAGGATGCCATCCTTGTCGATCGTCCTCAGTGAAGACGCACGCAAGAAGAAGCCGGCGTCGTATTTCTCGCTGCCCGACGACAAAATCAGCCGCACGACTGGGAAGAATCCACATCAATGGTTCTCGTTCGTCAAAGGTTGCTACTATCCTATTGCTATTGTGAATAAAACTAGCAACGATGAAATACACGATCCGTCATTGATTCTCACTATGACAATTGAGATGAAAGAAGGAACAACAGTCTCTGTACTTGATCAGACTGTGCTAACAACTAAACCAATTAAAGGGATATATTGGTTCGGTGCCATAGAACCTCATGTAGGTGGAACGTACATTATTACAATTTTTTGTGAAAGCAGAAAAGATATTAATGCATTAAGTTGTACTTTTACTGTGCCGTACTCTAGTGAAGAGCTAGAATTGTTAGAATTAGTAAAAACTGTTGAAAATGAACCAAAAAAAAAGAAAATGAAACTTTCAAGCACACCAAGTAAGAAAGGTTCAATTGTTGAAGCGGAGTCTCCATCACAGTCATCTTCTTCATCTCAATTATTTGATGTGTTACCTTATCCTAAAAATTCATTTTTATCAGCAAAAGGAAGATTACAAAGGATGAAAAAGTCACATACTATTATCGGGCCAGTGATGCAAGCAACTTTACCCGCATCACTAGTAGTTGCTCTTTTAGATGACAAAGATTCGTATAGAGCGTATGTAGATAGTAAATGTGGTGTATTTAGTGCTCAAAATTTAAAACAAGATCCAACTGTGAATGAATTGTTCCAACGCACACAAGTAAGGTTGCACAAAGTGATTTTAGATGTTGAATCTCTTATTGATACTTTACGCACTTCCTTTGAATATGCATTCGATAGATCAGTACTATATGAGTATGAAAAACAATGCTTTCAAGGAGTGTTAAACGACCTGAAAAAACAGGAAATTTGTTGTGCTGATATATTTGGTGGAAAATACTTGCTTCGCTTTTTGATAAGTATGTTATCGCTTTCAAACGTCATTGAAGGGGGAGAGGAAGAGGAAGTGGGAGCGAAAGGATCGCTACAAAGGCGGAATGCTGTCCACTCAAAAATATCAAAAACTAAATTTCAACCACTTGAGCGTGTGATACATGAAATTATTAAAGAATTGGATGAACATTCACATTACATATTTTAAATTTACAATTTAATGTACATTAATAACAAAATAATACTAATAAATATGAATCTTTTATTGTTAGTGCTTCGTTTGTTTGAACGTTGTATTTGGTTCTACACTAAAACCTCTCACTAGTTGTAACTGCAAAGATGCCATACTCTTATTCAACTTACTCTCATCTATTCTTCTGCTATTTACTATATTCTTACTATCGTTCATGATACTCTTCTGATCTCGATTACATTGCTCCAACATTTTTAATAAATGTTCTCGCCTTTGCTTCCCCTCGTCTAATTGCTGGCATAAAGGATTATATCGTACATTAATCCGTTCAATTTGCTCATCAATTTTGGCTATTTCTTTTTCGTCACTTTCTATTTGACTCAGACAACTTTTACGTTTTAATTGTGATGCTTTCGCTGTTTTATCTAATTCACCAACTTGTCGCTTCGCGTGCTCTGAGGGGTCGCGTACCGTTGCCTCTTTCGCGCGGTCCATCAAAGTCTTGCGCTTTACCTCCTTCTTCGCCTCCATTTTCACGCTTTCTACTCCTAAATTTGGAATAACCACCAATTTAATGTACGTGGGTTGAGTTTTAGTATTACTTTTACCGTTTCTTGACAATTCTTGATGAACCAGAATACCGGCATTAGAAGGAAATTGAAATAAGAAGATATGTTGGTGATTATATAATCAATGAGTGAGTGAGCGATAGTCATTAGTTTAGTGCGGTCATCCTTCGATCACAGTCTAAATTCATCTACTCTATCTGGCACCTTTCCTTCGGTTTCAAGAAATACCGACGACAATGTTAGTTACATCTACTTTCAAAGTTAAACATTTCACACAATAAATCTGCATAGCAGGTTTACCCGAGTAATTTAGAATTACAATATGTAACGTCGTGATCGTCGCTGTGACGCTGCCAGCTTGCTGGTCCTGCCGGTACTATTCAGGGATTTGAAAAATGGATTGTTAACGGTTCGATGTGCACAAATATACTGTTGTGGATACAGCGAGGCGAGGTGGAACAGAGAAATGGACGAAGCCAACTACGAGGACGACGACTATACGAATGAGTCCTTCGAGTCCCTGGACAGTCCCAAGGCTATCTCTCCTCCGAAGCGGGCAGTTGTCGTAACTGAGAATGTGGTGAAGAAACAATTCAATGTTGGTTCTGCTGCTGCTGATGATGATGATGATATTGATGCTGTTGCAGCTACAGAGCAGTTCAAATCGCCAACGAAACGCAAGTCTACTCCAATAATGAAGAAATTCACTCCGGATGAAGAGGAAGATGTTGAGGATGTTGATGCGGATGAAGGTAATGGAAATCAAGAAGCGTTTGACGCGGATATGGATCTTGAAACATTCATGTCTCGTCATGTTCAACAAAAAGAGGATAGTAATAGTAATTCTAATGATGGCATCGATAACAATGATCCCTCTTTGCGACCTCTAGATGGTTTAAGTCCAAATCCAGGTGACAAAGGGCAAGCTATTCTTAGTAAGAGACTCGGTCATATCAAAGACACTCCAGATAATAATATATATAATTCAAGCGATACTACTGATGATTTGGTGCAAAATATATTGAAATTGAAGAATCAGCAAGAGAAAAAAACGACTAATAAAAAGGTTCAAATGAAAGTGCAAGATAATGATGAAGACTTAGAAGACGAAGACGAAACCGGTGATATAACCGAATTATTTAAAGGAAATAAAATGAAAGGTTCGCATCTAGTCTCTTCAGCAACAAGCAATGGGATAAGCATGCCTCCTCCTGACATTGCTGCATTACGCGCATCTCTAAAACCTAATATTTCACCCACAAAAGATTTAAAGAATATCAGTGACATTGAAAAAGAGAATGCGGCAAAAGTCGATTCCTTGCTCGCCAGCTTGAATCTGTTGCCCAAAGATAGAAAAAATAATAAGACTAACTTCAAAAGAGTTGGTGCTACTCCACCGTTACAAGAAGCAAATATGAATATGAAACATCCCAAAAGTAATAAAAAAGCCGCACAGGTGTATGGTGTTGGCGCTACACCAGTGATTGATGATCCAGTAGAGGCACAACGTAAGTCGCAACTGTCTCAGGAACAACAGATTTCAGCATTAAAGAAAGAATTAAAAATGCGTGATGAACGTTTATCTAGATTGACGGAACATACCATGTTACTCACCTCTACGTGTGACGATCTGAAGGGTCAGGTTTCCTCCCTAACGAGTAAGCTTAATAATTTTGAGGGTCAAATGGAAGCAAAAGACCAAAGGATAGATGCAATTGCAAAATCAAAGAAAAAAATGCAAAAGAAATTAAAATTTTATATGGAAAGTGTAGAGGATGTAGATGCCATGAAGAAGGCATACGTGCGTCTACAGGAGAGGGAACAAGCGCTATTAGAGGCGGTAAATGAATTATCAAATCAGAATGAAGATTTAATTTCCAAATTAAAGGGATCAATGCAAAGAGAGTTAGAGCTGGCATCCATTCGGTCACAAGTGGCGAAAGGTGTGAATAATTATTCGGACTCCGTTGATGAAGGTATTGATGGTTCCCGCGCTCAGAGTGACTCCATGCTGCAAAGAAATGGGAACCAATCAAATAAAGCCAAGAAAACCAAATCAAAGAATAATGAACATAAGAATTACATGCATGATAACTACATGGAAGAGGAAGCTAGCACCTATGAAGGTGGGGGAGGGAAAAAAGGTGTTAAATTCTTACCTGAACTAAGAAGATAATGTGATAGATGGACATACGAGAGACAGTGTGCGGATGTCAAGGTAGATGGCAAAACCTGTATATATTGTATTTTGTAATGCGACAATCGGTTAATTATAATAATGTACAATCGGTCTAAAGCTGCCATTAGTTTCATCCTTCGACATGTCGTGATCGAGATTAATTCTTTTCTAATTTTTCTATGCGACTTAGTAGTGCATTAATTGTCTTATCGTGTTCATATTTACTTACATAATCGTTGACAAGCGACTGCCTCAAGCCATCCAAACTGGATGCGACTAACTTTGCTAATACATCAACTTCCACGTTGACTAAATCTCCTACGGCTTTTTGAGGTATTATGACACTCTGTTGAGTGTGGGATATTAACATAAAAGTAAACCAATTTTCATTTGTATTCACATCGCATATTGTTAATGATGTACCATCGATGGCTATAAAACCTTTAGGTACAATGTAACTTATATATTCTTTAGAAATCATTACTTTTATCCATAACGATTCACCATCACGCCATTTGTCCATGATTTTACCAGTACAATCAACATGACCCTGTACAAAGTGACCAGAATTTCTACTACTGGTCTTCAATGCTCTCTCTAGATTAACCTTTGATCCTTTTTGCAGTTTCTCTAAATTTGACCTGCGCAATGTTTCAGGCGCCAAACCAACACTAAAAGTTTGCTCTGTTATCTCTGTCGCAGTTAAGCATACTCCATTGACTGCTATACTACAACCGATGTAAGCCTCCTCTAGCGCCTTCTCTCCTCGAACCGTTAATACAACGCCATTACCGACTGAACCATCCCATAACACTAGGTCATTCTTTACTTGCAATGATTCAACTACCCCCATTTCTTCAATGATTCCCGAAAACATTTTCTGAGACCAAGTGCTTAGTCCTCGCTGTTGCAACGCCGAATTGCGGTGCAATCCACTGCACGTGGCAAAGAGCATCAGAAGGAAGAAAATCATTGCGCAAGGCACAACTCACTGATACTTAATAAATAATCAATAAGTCTATGACTCGATGGGACTCAAATATTCACTCAGGCAAGGAATGACTTAATAACTCATGTGTCACATGCTGTCTGACAAACCGGTACAGGATGCATATGCATCATCGTGTTTCCACACCTCGGAGTCATTGAAGAATTTAGGTAGCTAAATACTAACAAAATGAAGTAAGATGACATACTAGAGGCGATAGAGAAGAGGCTGGGCGAGTTGTAGTCGAGCCAGTAGGTTTCTATACATTCGAAATATATTTCTGTACATAATAATTATATATTCTTGGTAGATGTTACCATTTCCAAAAAATAGCGATGGAATCTGGTGTCGTCTGTTAGTTCGGGGTGAAATGCGGTTGCTAGAATGTTACGTTGCTGCACTGCAATAATAATTTCGTACTCATCACAACCTCCATTATCTCCAAATTCCCTTCTGATCTCGTCTATTGCACATTTATGTGGCCTTGCTTTCATTTTCGATAGTATTGTTACATCGCTGCCAACCTTCAATATAGCTGGAGCTCGAATGAAAACTCCCCGGTATTGATTTGAGGGTGTAACAAGTGTCTCAATATTACCCGATGATAATGTACTTATTTCAATATTCGTTTCTTGACTTTGCAACTGAGAACCAAAATAATTTCTACATACATGAACATCCAGACCTCCTAAAAGCGATTGCCCTCCTTCGCATTGCTTAATCGCATGATCGGATAAAAGGATCATTCCAGCGCATGTACCAAATATAGGCTTACCCTGCTGCACCCACTTCTTTAAATGAGGAAAGAGTTCTCCCCCTGCTATAGCCATAGCGGTGCTCTCCCCACCAGGAAGGATAATGCCATCAATATCCTCCATGTCGTGGGCATACTTAATAATTTTAACACTCGATGCTCCTACAGATTTTATCATTTCAACATGCTCTGCAATTGCGCCTTGAATTCCCAACACTCCAATACGCGCCATAACTTAGTTTTTCCCTTCTATCTACAAGTTTGTGTTCAGAATTCCTCCTTTTATGTAACCTTCCCCGCAACAAATTTGTGAATTTCACTATTCGAATTCCTTGCGTCTCTCAGTGACTCAGCATGAAGAAAATCAGTGATGAAGTTCCACACCCAAAACATATCACAATTTGTTCTTCTTTCTTTTCTTAAGGTACAATTTCGCATAAATATACAAATTTAAGTTTCGTTAGTTGCAGCAACGCTATCGTTACCACTGGGTGCCTCAAAAGAATTATTATCCATTTCGAACGACTGGACCTCGTCGGGTAGAACAATATCTGGATTATCATTCATTTCTTCTAAACTTTGCTCTAACGACGCGGCTTGTGTCTCTTCCGACTCCATGGCGCCTCCTACAACAAATGTCTTATGGTTAATACGCAACTTTTTATCCAACCATTCTTTATTTTCTTTCTTGAACCGTTGCCATGGATGAGTCTCCCAGTATACATCTTCGTCTGCAGTAGCTTCTTGTGCACGCATAAGTGAGATAATTTGGCCCATATCAATACGTTTCTTGATAGTAAATTGTCGAGCTAACCAGCCGCGAAATTGCCGTTGGACACAAACTGCGGCAGATGATAATAAGTAATACATGGCGCGGAACTCATTGTGTTTAAGTGCCCATCTCTTGGCCGCCTTCCTTCCTATATGCCCACGATACAGCTTTTGTATCATAAGTCCGGCTTTGACCTCTTCAGCCTGTCGCCGCACTATGGCTTGTAGTGTGGTGATCGCATCTCTATGCTCTTCTCGTTCACGATCTACTCGACGGGCATCACCTACATTCTGACGCGATAAAATCAAATCAATTTTCTTCTTTCTGATAGCATTTTTCTTTTCTAATGCTAATTTTTGTACCGTTTCATCGGTTATTAATGCTCCGGCATTTTGATCACTGACTGGTTGAAGAACATTAAATTTTCTACGTAAGTAAAAAATCGCACGAAAATACATAATAGTGAGGCAGAACAGACCAAAGCGGATATTTCCTTCGGTCTCGTTGAGGATGCGCTCGTGGCGGTTATTATCTCTAGCCACTTTCAGTCTGGTTTCTTTCGCTTTCGATTTCGTTTCTACGACATTGTCAATTACAGTTACTGCCTTTTTCTTGAATTTATTGTTATTAGTAACCAATTGACCGGCGCTGCTTTTATCGTCCTTGTTATCTATTGACCCCGCATCGCCTTCCACTACTGCCTCATTCGTGCTTTCATCCTTTAGCTTCATGATGTATTCCTCTTTCGAAAGCAGCTTCTCGTTGTGTCCATCGATGTGATCTTCACTTTTATGCAATAATTTGGTGTCCATTTCACCGAAATACCAACCTTCTTGCATCCAATCGAGCATTTCACCGACCGTATCACGAGCGACTTCGATCGCAATCAATCGATTGTGTTCAATACCAAGCGCCAGACGGGCATTTTCACCCCAAAGCATCACAGGGAAACCATGCAATGAACGCAATTCAAAATATTCATCATTTGACTGTACAGCGTCATGAAACTCTTTATCTACCTCGATCAAATGCATCTTGCGGTGCAACTCGACGCTTTCCACCTGTAATTCATGGAGTAAATCGTGTCTCGTGAATGTCGTGTTACCACCGTTAAACGCAGACCATGCTATCATACTCTCAAATATATGCTGGTCCTTGGCCAACTTCACTCTCGTCATTTCTTTGTCAACCGATTCTTTGCGCTCTTTGCACGCCGCGTGGTCATACGGAGGCTTCCACGAACAAGGGTTTGTTCTGCATGCCATGCATCCGCCAACACCTAACTTTTGTTTAATAATGGCTAATTCTAACTCGACACCAGATTTATTTGTTAAATTAATCATTTTCTTAGCCTTCAATACCTGTTCCTCCACACTTTCTCCTTTGAGTTTCAGGTTTCTTTCACGGCGACGAAATGCGCGTCTCTCGACTTTTTTATCCACAATAAATGACACGTCCTTGTTCTCTGCTTGGGCGATTGATTCTATCTGCGCCTCGTACTTCTCATCTTCTTCAACCTCTCCTTTACTGCGCTTGGCGCGTTCGGCCCGTTCTCTATCTTTGATTTGATCAATTAATATAGTATCCAAGGCCTCTTCTAAGTGCATACGCAGTAGCTTGGTAGGGTAACGTTGCAGTGTGCCATGTAAGATGTCGCTATTCATGTGCTCATCTTTGCAATTCCTTACACGGTCGATTTCATCGAGTAACTGTCTCGCGCGAATATCAATGTCAGTCGATATGATCTTGCCACCATGCTCATACTTGATATGGCTACCTAGTTTTACGGCATGCTTCTTGCGGTTTAGAGCATCTCCATTTCGCTCCATGTACGACAAATACGTACCACTGAACTTCACCAAAAGCTTATGCACGTGTCTCTCTTCGTCATTAAGCAATACCTCCGTGGGACCTTTCCAGCAACGTACGATATCTTCTTTGCTTAAAGTACACTTCCATGATTCGACCTTGCTAGTAGCCGTTACTTGAGTATTCGCGGGATCATCACCACTGACATCTGCTTTTTCTTTAGCATCAGCTTCCAGCACATTCTTCACTCTTACTTTATCCCATTTACTTTCCTTTTTGCTTTCGTTTGGAGCAGGCTGTGATTTATCTTCGCTCAGGCTTGTAACATGCACAGTGTCATCACTCTTGCTATCACTAACACTGGTATTTGCAGCGCTTGGAGTATGTCCGCTTCCGCTTGTACTACTCTTGATAATTGCGCTGGCATTAGCAGTGTTTTTATTTTCAGCAGAGACTTGTGGCGCATGCTTCCTGCGTTTCTGCAGGTTAGCATTGGTAATTTTCTCGGGGGCTGGTGCTACTGCAGTAGATGGTGGTTTAGTAGCTGTTGTCAAGTCCTTTTTGCCACCACCAAACAGACTAGAGAACATCTTTTTTGCACCTCCAAACATCGTCTTGGCTGACTGTAACTCCTCTATAACTTCATTGAAATGTTTTACTTTTTCAAACTTTTTAGGCCGAGACGATCCAGCCAATTCCACCGGCTTTTGCACATAATATTGCCATATTTCCTTATGCAAAATCTTATCTATGGACGCCCAGTCCGACTCCTCTCTAGTCCACGTGGAAGGATGCTTTATTCTCACCGATTCTGCCAAGCCTTTATTGTAACCCATAGCCATATCTGTGAGCTTCTTCTGCATGAGTTCCGAATCGTCGTGATATAAACGAGCAATTTTCCGTATTTTTATTTCCCGCAACGTCAATAAATTGCTAGGAGCCGTTAAGATGTGATCAATCTCGTACTTTTTAATTCTGCACATCTCTACCGCTGGTGAGTACTTCTTGGCAATGGGTAATAACCCTTGCTTCATGCGACGCTCATTCTCCTCTTCCTCTTGTGCATGCAACCATTCATATTCTTGTGGATGCATCGCTTGATCCAGAACACACCATTGTTGCTCAGTAAGTTCTAACGACTCAAACCCTTGCAGCTTGAAACGTCGACGAATATTTTGTGCCGGGGTCAATAATTTAGGAACACCGATTTCAACTGAGGAATCACCAGCGGTTACTACAGTATTCAGAAGTGTCGCAACCCTCGAGGCATCTGGGTACGACTTCAATGCCGCATAACACGCCGGTAGCATCTTCCGATACTCTTCTAAATCTTTTTTAATTTTCCGTTTCTCAACTTGCCGCTGTCGCTGAAACTCAAATATCATCTTGATCCCTTCCTTCAAATCGTCCATCTCTCGGCATCTGCAAGGGAACTTAGCCACAGCCTGTCCGTACTCGAGTTCATAGATACCCATTTCACGCATCAAATCTTTACGTTCATCTTCATATAAATTCAACTCTGTCTCATCAATATCTAATTTTTCTGCTATGATAGCCATAAATTTCTGGCATTTCAGCGCCTCTAATCGTGCTTCTTCGACCATTCGTTCACACACTAAAAGCTTTCGTTCGATCATTCGCCAAGAGTCATTGAGGGACTCCATTTCCGATAAACAAATCGGGAACCTTTCCTGCATCTTCAATGCTATTTCCAATTGATCATTTACCAAAGGTTCCGCTATTCTTGATGTTTTACTAGTGACCTCTATACTGTACTCAGTTGGTGAAGCACATCCTACGACGATTTGAAACCTGCACGAGCGAATGGGTCGTGAGTACGGCTTATGCAGTATCACAATACGCCCAGGGACGTGGTGTCCATGGTCTAAATAATTCAATGTTTGCATCGTGTATGGAGAATGGCCTACTGGGATAGGCATTGGGGCATCTACGCCATCTTCTGTATCTTCGTTTTCTGGTACCAAATACATGGCAGCTGCGAGACGACCGACCTTTTTACCGACAGTCCCCTGATACGTAATGACCACAGTCATGTCCATGATATGTGCTTCCTCGTTATCTACCGTCTGAAACCGATGTGACCTAGACTGCCTAGTATTGAGGGTAGCATTTGTAACTTGATATATGACTGTAGGGTCGGGATTAGGTAAAATTACAGTTTTGCCCCGACATTTCTTTGGATCGATCATCGATAGATCCTTGATACTATCCACCAGGAACCACTCGCTATTGGGATCATTGGGATGAAAGTCGTCATGATGATCAACGGCAGTAGCTTTCACTCCGCTTGACATGGATGAAATAGCTTCATCAAGATGATCAATCACTACGTTTTCATGTACCGCATACGCAGCTGGGTGAAAGGTAGCGGAGTCATGTAGTGATCGAAGAAACACCACTTCTTGTGAATTAACACCAGCAGAAGCCGGGTGGACCTTTGACCAGGACCCCCAAACTCTTACCACTTGCCTCGTATCATCTAATTGCTTCTTGTCTTCCGCATCTAGTGAGTCAAAATTGGCCGTCGGATCCATAAACAAACTTCTATCAACACTGCTAGTTCTTTCAGCATTCGAGATATCGATGGGTGTGACAGATTGCTCGCTTGTTGGTGCTTGGACAACTACGGTTCTACCTTTGTTGACTAAATTTTGCATTCTAGCCAATGTTTCTAGCCTCTTCTTCTGCTCCATCTCAAAGATTCCATCGATTAAATCTTGTATTTGTTTACTCACTTCGAATAACACTTTGACTCGTTCGCGTCCTAACAGTGAC
>JACCDO010161832.1_pt1 | contig 22357 bp, 32 predicted proteins | sample 7446101 | NCBI WGS metagenome assembly JACCDO01 (sample SAMN15323440, study PRJNA562643) | freshwater metagenome | isolation source: river surface water | place: USA:Blue River Watershed | collected 2017-08-16
CCACGAACTGCCGATACAGCTTTATTAGAACCAATACGTCTGCTTTCAGCTTGTTGTGCTGTCAGAGTACCTTCTTTTTGCTGACGCTTGATTTCCTTTTCTACTTCTAATCTTTGTTCACCAACACGACCTATAGCATCTCTTTGTTTGTTCAGAAGCTCCGCACGTCTAGGATCATCTTGTCCTAACTTCTGTATTTCTTGCTCTAATGCACGTACTTCAGCCTGAGCTTCTTTCAAACCTTTAAATGCTACTACATAAGGTTTTGATGCTTCTTTTCGTACATCTATAATAGCTCTCTGGACTTCACGGATTTTCTGAGCATTTTCTTCTATGGCTTGTGTGTCACGTGGGTTTGCCAATTGTAGAGCTTTAGCTTTAATCCGTAGGTCATCTAACTGTGCTGATAAACCTTGAATAACAGATTTTGAAATATCAACACCTGTTATCTGTTGTAAAGCTAAACCGAAATTTTTCAACCCAAATACAGATTGTCCTACAAGCTTACCTTGTCTTATTAATCCTCCGTTGAACAGATTGTTAAACACATTGATACTAGCTAGCGTACCAATAACAGATATAGCTGCACCACCTAACGAACCAAAAAATCCTGTTAACTTACCAACAGCATCAGCAGCACCAAGAAATAGATTAGCTAGACCTTGGACAATAGGATTGCCAGCAATAGCTTCTGTTACAGATACAAACTTAGCTACAGAATCGATAGCGCTATTTGTAAACTGTTCATAAGTACCTGACAATGAACCTACAAGCTCCTCAGCTTTTGTGGTAATAGCTTTGAGTTTGATCGTAGGGTCTTCTTGCACTTCACCAAAAATATCACTTAGTTTCTGAGGCGAAGATTGTGATACTGCTTCTAAAGATTGTGCAAATAAAGAGCCACCTTGTGCCGCTAATGCTAGTGCAGCTTGTAAAGCACGAGATTCAGGTATAATTTGTCGCAGCACCTCTACATTGCCATTAGCCGCTTTAAAAACGTCTGTGAGGGCATTTCCTAAACCTTTAGCTTGTACTGTTGCGATATCAAATCTTACACGCTCACCATTTAAAGAGAGTTCTGATAACGCTTTTGTTGCTTGAGGCGTTTGGTTGGCTAATGTACGCAACAACGCTTCAATACCAGTTAAAGCTTCAGGGGTTGATGAACCTTGGGTAGTAATTGTTGCAATAGCTGCACCAAGTTGATCTATACTTATACCAAAAGCATTAGCTACAACAGCAGTTTCACCAAAACCAGCAGCAAGTTCAGGTATAGTTGTAATACCAACTTCAACAACAGCATTAAGTTTAGCTGCAATATCTCCTGCTTTTGAAGCTTCAAGACCATAAGCTCTTAATGATTTAGTAACTAAATCCGCCGTAGAAAAGAAATCATTAAAACCTACTGTAGCAAGTTTACCTGATGCTTCGGCAATAGCACGAGAGTCAGCAGCTTTGACAAAACCAGCAGATGCAATTTGATATTGACCTGCGATAATGTCAACTGAAGAAACTGAACCACCTAGATCCTTGGACAGCTTACGTGCTTCTTGACCTACATTACGTAACTCTTCTTTTGAAGCTTTAAGAATTGTGTTTAGTTTTGTGAGGTTTAATGTAAAATTAACACCAGCAGTTTGTGATGTTGTTCTGAATGCTTGTAAAGCTTCAACATTACCAAAAATACCAGCACGGAACAATTCTAACTTTTGTATACCAGATGTATCAATACCTATAGATTGAGCAAGTTCAACACCTTTTGCACGATCTGACAATGCACCTAATGCATCAATAACACCTTTTAACGGTACAGTTACTAATGAAACCCTCTGTTGGAGGTCAAAGAATGAACCTGATACAACACCAATTGCTGTACCAACTTGTATAAGTTCTTTAGCTGTACCTTTAACAGTAACACCTAAAACGTTAATGGAACGATCAACAGCTTTAACAGATTTAACAGTATTGTCAGATGCCTTATCTATTTTTAAAAAACCTTCGTTGATTTTTTTGAAATAATTTTGTGCAGCTTTAGTAGCATCTGTAAACTGTTTTGTGAGATCAGCCGTAGGTGCAGCAACTTGTGGTTGTGGTGTACGATTAGCTATTAAATTATTCTGTAAAGGTGTTACTGCCATTGTTTCAATATCTCAATCTCTTCTTGTGTTAACTCAGCACCTGCTAAAATACGTGCTTGTAATTCTGGTGGTATAACTTTCTTTTCTATGGTTTTTTCTTGTCGCACATGCACAAGCATTTCTTCATAAGTTTTGTTTATACCACCGAAGTTTAATGTTAAATCAGAATCAACAATTTGCTGTAATAATTGTTTGTAATTTCTGTTGTTTTCTTCTTGTTCACGTTCTTCAGCAGGTGTACGCATTTGCATTTGGATCTCTAACATATCTTGTAGTAATATATGGTCGTATTTATGCCAAAGATCCAAAGCACAAGAGGGATTGATTTCTATTAATTGACCTAAGAAATCTGCTTCTGGATTTCCGCTTGTAAGTCTAATGCCTCTTGTTCTGCAAGCTTCTTCTTGGTAGAGGCAGTTACTAACTCCCCCATTTTACCAGCATAGTCAAAGTGATGTAATGAAGCTAATACCGAGGGTTCAAGCTTTTCATAAGTACCATCATCTTTGATAGACCGAGAACAGAAAAACCGAGCTAATTGTTCATAGTCATCTTCCAACCGTGAAAAATCAACTGGTGTGCCATCCATAGTAGGCAACATAGAAAAAATAGTTTCCATGATTGCGTAGGCATTATCATCCATAATCAATGCTGCAAAAGATAGATTAGCATTGACATAATACTCTAGCAACTGTTCTTGGAGTTCTTGTAAATCTGCCAACTGTACGCGAGGTACACGTTTTACAAATACAGAAGAACCGTCATTGTAAGTTAACTTCTCTGTACGTTGGATTTTATTATTTTTGGTCAGTGTTGAGGACATAGTTTTTATATGAAGATAATGGATCTGAGACAAAACATGAAAACAAATCTGTCTTGTTGTTACTATTATACTTTATTTTGTAGGTAAAAGTATAACCTGTACCATAACTTGTAGCATCAGGGTCTGGTGCTAAATAATTATTGATATATAAGATAGCTATACGGTTGTCATACGTTTCTAGACTTACAATTAATTTACACGATATATAATCAAAAGTATCATTATAATTTGTATAACGTAAAACAACCGTATAGTCACCATCTTTTTGCTGCAATAAAAAATCTATAGGTGATTTTACATAAAAAGGTTCATCTTCTGTTGAAGGTATAACCAATATGTTACCTATAGATTTATATTTCTGATCAAGAATTTTGATCATATTATGCAGGATCTACACGAGGCTTACGAGCATTACTTAAGTAAGAGTCAGTATTGATAAAGAAAGTACCAACAGGAACAGCCGTTACCGATGAAATAGTAGTAGAGTCAGTACCAGTACCAGTTGCATCATAAGCTAAAGCACCTGTTTGGATATATGCACGTATAGCAATGTTCAGACGATCAACAGTAGTTGCAGAATGAACAGCTTCGAGATAATACAAAACAGAATGAATTGCTTGTGGTGTGAAAGTCAAAGAACCTGAGACATCAGTACCAGTGCCAGCAAAGTTAGCGCTTAAAGTAACCTGTCTGGTTGTAGTATTCAATGCCGAAATACGTACTAAAGGAGTTATAGTAATCGTAATAGGGCTACCTACTAATGAAGATTCAGTACTAGCTACTGATAGATACACTGTACGAGTTGCAGTATCAACACGATTAACTACAGCACCAGATCCGATGCCAGTACCACTAATGCCATCACCATCTTTAGGTAAAGTCGAGGAACCAGTAAGAACAATAAAGTCTAAACCATGATAAACATGGGCTGTACGAGTATACGTAGAAGGAGAAGGGATAGTAACTGTACCAGCAGATACTGCTGAAACAACATCACCTACTCTGAGTTTTGCAAAATCTTCAACTGAAGGAGTGAAAGTAGCTGCACCAGATACAACAGTTTGTCCTGTCAGAACAAAAGGAGTTGCTGTAAAGTTACGATAAACAACAGGTAAATACAAAGAATCTGTGGTGTCGTTACCAACTGTAGGTAAATCACCAATGTCAATAGTTACAGGTACAGACAGAGTTGCTGATGTACGAGAACCAGTAGTAGAAATAGAAACGGACATTTAACACCTCTTCAAGGATATATAGTTATTATAGCGCACTCGTGTATATATTACACGTTGCTGTGATAAACTGCATCACAGGCTCATAGTTAGCATTTAATTGTGTATCATATTGTATTACCAGAGGGACTGATAGATCCAATTGCACACCTGTTTTTTCTATGAAATCTGGCATTAAAAGACACTGTGATATAGTGTTGCCAACTTGTACACCATATTTTGCAAGATCAGCATTAATAGGATATGACATACAATGTTGTATAGCGATTGCAGACGAAGCCCATAAAGTATTTGGTGCATATTGGTCATTTTGTCTGTATGCTTTTAACAAAGGATAATTGTTTAATGATTCTTGATAACTGTTATAAGCTTTATATGCTTTTACAATAACAATGGGATCAAAAGCATATATCAATTGTTCATAGATATACTTCACAATAGGTTCAAGATAAGGATCATCTATAACAGGCATTTGTGGACTATAACCTGTTACTGATCTATTTGTTTGTACTTGTATAGCTACGGACATCTGTATGACCCTGATTGATATGTGTACCGATCTTCATAAAAATCTATTTTAACACGGCTACGGTCATTGGACTCCACACCAGAGTTGGTTTTATTTTGATCACCAATATAATAAGACTGTGGTGTTTCTGTATTCAACCATAACTGTGTATCTTGACCTTCAATACCGATAGATGGTTTTAGAGTCTCACCTGCTAAAGGTATAAAGCGTGTCTGTAATTGTTGTTGTCCAGGGTTATTTTGAGGAATAGGTGTAGCACCAGCTATAGTTATACCAGTACCCATAAATAAAGACTGAAATAAATCTAAACCAGCTAATCGTGATGATGCCAATACATTAGAGTCACCTGATAATTGTATAGCACCTTCAAAGTAATAAAACATAAGGTCAGCTATAACAAGTTTCTTAGCTATGTTCTTCAGTATATAGTGGTCATTCACCAAAGGCATTTCATATATAAGTCTAAGGTGAGCATCCATCCATTCTTCAACTTCGTAACCAATACGCTCTACAACACGATAAGACACGACATTTTGACCACCAATGGTAGGTACAGGTGTAGGAGAATCAGCAATAGCAAGACGAGGTGCTAAAACTTCTCTAATGTCATCAATATCTGTGTACTTGAGCATTATAGGTCACATAGAAAAGAAATTGGGCGAGAGTAAGCAGCAGCAACCAAACGACCTGTACGTGGGTCTTTTGTATATTTCACTCTCAGAGTTCTGTTATCAGCTATAGATGCTTGTGATCCACTTTTAGCAAAACGGTCACTAGAACCACGATTAATTTGTCTTGCTGATCCCTCTGTTAAATTTGTCCTTAAAGCTGCATTTTCTCTGAGTTTTAAAGACTTATCAAGATCAGATGTTCGTTTACCTATGGTAGATTGTAAAGCGGGAGCATTCTCAACACCAACAGAACCATACTTACGTCGTGCCATAGCTTCCGCTTGTGCATTAGGTGACATTGGTTTGAGCCTTTGTTTGGCTACTGCTGCTGATCCTTGCACTTCTTGTTTAGCTTTCTGTGCTTTTTGTAACCAGTTTTTAGCTTTATCAACTGTTGACCCAAGCTGTCCTGTTACACGGCTTAATACACCAGTTTTTATTCCTGGTAATGCACCTGCCATAGCAAAATTTGCTGTATACTTTTGTTGTGTTTTCATATTATTTACCAAATAACCATCCTAGTTTATTAGCTGTATTTAACCAACCTTTAGCTTCACGGGAGACGTTTACAGCAGTAGATACGTTCTTACGGACATCATCTACTGGTCGTCGTTTGTCCTCACGTTGTAGACGTTCTTCTCTTGCCTTAGCTTGATCTAAACGCCGCATCTTATATTCGAGTTCTTCTTTTGCCCTCTGATTTTTTTCATAGTGCATTTCTGCTGGGGATAGATACCGCTTTTTGCCAGTTTGAGTGTCAACTATATAACCAGAGACCATTTTGCCATTACGTTGATAAGGTCTAACTTTCTTTATTTTCTTTCTACGGTCTTCTTGTGCAAAGTCTATAATCATAGAAGAAAAACTGTTATTGGATAATCCTTTTTTCTGTTGCCTTATATTTTGATAAGCGCCCAAAGCTCCTAACCCTAATGTACCAGCAGCAGCACCAGCAACACCATATTTAGTTTTAGCCTTATTATTTTTATTTCTAGCTAAATATTCGCCTATTAAAAAACCAGAACCTAAACCACCACCAATACCTGTAGTAGTACCAGTAATAGCAGCATCCTTAAGGTCAACTTTTTTCTTTTCTTTCGCGAAGCTAGCTATATCTTCTAAGAAATACATATAACGAGACTCTTTTGTTTTATATATTTTACGGTATCTTATACCTTTTTTTGCTACAGTATATTTACGAGTTATACCATTCCCAATAGCTGTCTTAAGGTCAGGTTTAGCAACAATAAGACCATTTTGTGTTTTTATTTTTAACTGACCTGACTTTTGCAACATATTAAGGTAGATACACTAAAGGGCTGAAATTAAGAGAAGCCACCAATGGATTCCAAAGGTCTTTTTCTTCTTGAGTAAAAGTGTAATTAGAAGTGGTAGTTAAAAGTTGGAAAGAAGCCGCTACAGCGCTCTCAACGCGAGTCACTGCAACCGCTTGATCTAACTTACCAGCAGCTACAGCGATATTGTTGGCATTGGCTATAATTGCGCCGTTCTCTTCTGGAGTGAGGAGAGGATTGTATGCTACAAATTGAGCCGCAGTTAGTCGCGCATAAATATCATACAAAGCGCCGCCCAGAATATGATCGGTCAACGCTTGCCAGTCCGCTACAGGTGTGATGGGACTGGGATCTATAGGTTCGCTACCCTTCCCTTGCTCGTACCAAGCTGCAAGGTTTTGCAATTCTGCCCATTGCAACCATTCAGCATCCGTAAGAGATTCGCCAGTGCGCTGATTATAAGCAGTGCGAACTTGCCCCAATCCTTGTAGCAACTGAGCTTGTGTGTACTCAATACCATTAATGATTTGAGTATCTGCGATTGTGATTGTGAATTGAATAGGCATTAGAAAGCTACCTCAGAAGCGAATAAAGCTAGATTGACTCGGACTGTAACGCCAGCACCATTAGTGGCTGTAGCTGCTAATCCCCCGATTGTTGTGTCAGCAGTGAGTGTTAACGTCCATCCACTAGCACCAGCATTGGAACCAATGGATGTCACGGTGGGAACCCCAACTAAGGCTGTACTAGCGGCATTAGCACCCCGTTTAATGCATCCTTTAATCTCCCACGCGGCAGTATCACCACCACCAGTAATTGTTGCAATGCCCAGACCACTAAAGGCGATTGCGCTATTGTTTTGGAGTACTAGTTGATTGAAGTTACTTGGTGCGACACTATTGCTTTTAAGAACGGTAGGAGTAGCGTCTGTGGTAATAGCGCCAACATTTAAAATATTGGCTTGAAATTTACCGTTTGATAGATTTACCGAACTTCCTAAAACAAAAAGATTTTCTATGTTTTTAGAGTTGCCATACCCTCCAACAACAAAAGATGCAACACCACTGGCTACTCCTGCATTATTCGCGGCAAAACTATTGGCTCCACTTGCAGTAGTGCTATTGTTTACTGCCATAGCGGACTGCCCACTAGCAACTACTAGGAATCCCATTGCTGCCGCTCCAAGAGCGCCAGAAGCGATATTCCCAGTGCCAGACGTAAAAGTGAACGTTCCGCTAGCCGTGTTACTCGATCCGCAAGCAAAAGAGTTCGAGCCACTAGCGACTTGTGAAGCACCAGTACGCTGTAATTGCAAATCTATTGCATAATTACCTCTGGCATTGCCACCTGTAGCCGTACTGTCAGCGACTTGCAACTGAAACCCCGCAGTACCTAAAGGATTGGCTACAAAAGGAATATTACCAGCACTTCCAGAACGGAATAGTGGAGAAATGGCAGATCCCGCAATGGTTAAGGTGTCTGTAGTTTTGGCATAAACCAATCCAGCGTCACCACCAAAAGCGCCGCCGTCATTAAACTGAACTTGAGTATTAGATCCCGATGGAGTACCGCCAGTACTAGGAGTAGGAATAATTATTTGAGCCATTAGACAACCTCCGTAATACGAGCAGCACCATTAACAGCGCTCCAAATCCCTCTAATCTCACCACTATAATCTTCGCCTTTTAGGATTAATTGTGATGGGATGCCAGAAGATATAGGAGGCAACAGTATTGAATAGTTGGTGGTACTAGCAACACTAGCGTTCAAGTTAATGTAGAGAGTAGCTGTCGAGTCATTGACAATAACTACAGTTTTCCTCGCGTTGTTCGCATTGAGGAGTGTTGTAGATGATGTTGCAGCACTAACATTAGCTAGCGTTGAAGTAGCTGCATAGGCTTGTGTGACTGACAGCGAACCAGTTGATGCTTTAGCCCCTACGGATGCGGGTAGCTTGGTATTAATATTACTTAAGCTTGTATTACCTGTATCTTGCTTACTCTCTGTAGCTGCTCCTGTTGGTAACGATATAGTACCAGTAATATTTGTTAAATTCCACGTACCACTTTGCGTAGCAGCAAATGTTGTATTATCTATAGAGCCAATAGAATCTTGATCAGAAGCAATAGTAACAGATATAGAGTCAGCTTTTAACTGTTGACCGCCTGTATTGAGAATAATATGTCCATTGTTGTCAACAGCTATTGATCTTATTTCACTATCATGTTTACCACCAACTAATACAGTTCTTGTAGGTAGTGATCCGTTATTTAGTGCTGTTGTGTCGCTTATTTCTTCTATATTACCACCAGCTTCTAATGCTAAAGCTGAAGTATTAAGATTTGTACCTGCATTTGCTGTGATTTGACCTATAGAGTTTGTACCAGTTGGTAATGCTGTTGCTATAGATACATTGGAAGCTGTTGATACAGATCCAAGGTCAGCAGGATCAGGTGTAATAGTAGCACCTGTTCTTGCATTTACATATATAGGATTAGCAGGAGGTGTTTGCTGTAATACAATAATATCGTTCAATAAATAACCTGTACCAGCATCTGTTGCTTTGAATACAGCTAATACAAGTGTGCCAACATCTCCACTAGAAGAACCAAGTTCACCTAGTAAAAATCTTATTGTATATAATCGTCCTAATAAAGAATCACGCAAATTCTGTGTTGGATATTCTGATTCCAACAGTGATATAAGTGCCTCTTTTTCTGCAAGTAAATTATCTGATAATGCCATTTTTTATATACCTTTATTCTTATACTATAACATAAAATCTTCTTTTGTTTTTATTTGTACAGGCAAACCCAACCCATCTATTACAGCCATACATACACCTACAAATTGATAATCAATAATATCTTTTCCATCTTCTTTAGCAAACAATACAATTATATTTTGTGGACGAGAATAATAATGACCGTAGAAAAGAATTTGTCCAAGTGCGTGTTTGATGCCCGACCAATGTTTAGCTTCGTATAGTGTGTTATCTGTCAATACATCTATATAACCAACAGGGGTAGGAACTTCACGTTGGTACACAACTCCTTTTTCTTCTAAGGTCTTGCATATAGAATCCACAAATAAACGTTCATGTGGTTTTTTCTGTTTTTGTATTTTTATGCGGGGTGGTTTGGGCAAATTAATCATAACAACCTAGTACCAAATTTCTCAGTATACAGATCATAAACAGGATCATTTACAGCTATAATATCAATTTTTCTTGCTCCAATTTTTTTATCTAGACTTTGAACAGCACCTTTAAACTTCGGATCTTTTATAGATTTTGGATTATTAACTAAGAGATCAACAACAACTTTTTTAGAATCTTTTTGAGGTATAGCAGCTATACCTGTCACAAGTTTTCTTTGTTTATTTGTTTTTGGGTCTTGATATTTCTTTTTTAAAAATTCAAATTTTGTACGACTATAGTGAGTATTTTTTAAATCATTTAGAATCTTTAATCTATTTTTATTTTTAATCGGACTTTCTAAATTAGAATATTTTTTAGATGTAGCTATCCATTTGTCTAAAACTTTACCCCATTTTTGGTCTGTCATAGGTACAAAACTAAAATCAATCAGTAAATACATAGTCATCACCAATTGTAACGGGTTGCGTAGAACGCTGGTGACATAGGATCATTCTTAGCCAATGACCCATCTTTCTTTTTTATACCACCAAATCGTTTTTGAAAATTATCCCTGCGTTTTTTGTCCTTATGCACTAGATAATCTTCACGTGATGAGTCACCCCAAGCTACAGTCTTGCGTCGTCCATCAGAGCGTTCTACAACAACTTGATATTTTTTACCTTTACGATCAGATCTAGAAGGTTCACTGATCTTATATGTTTGGTTGTTGTATCGTACAGTTTTTGCTTTAGTTGTATTAAGCTTATCCACACCAGCTATTTCGGCGGTGAAGTCCACAATATCACATAGAAGAGAAATCATTCACCACCTCTTTTCTTTTGTAGTCCCGAACTATTTTGTGAGAACCATTTGCGAATACCTTTTTGTTTCGGTTTCTTTGTTATGTAATCTCCACCTTGAGCTTTGTATTTACGTGTAGCTATAGATGCTTTTACAGCCGACCATTGACCAGCACCACCACCTTTGTCTGATGCTTTGACTTGCGCTACAATAGAACGCCATCTTGTTGAATCTTTTTCTTTACCAAAATCCACATATTGACAAGCTTGCCGATATGCTTCAACCAAATTACCACTACCTTTTCTTTCTATGGTACGGATTTTCTTACGCAATCCAGGAGGTATTAACGACCACTTTTCTGTTGGAATATTAACGTGGTCTTTATGTCCTGCAACAAAATCAGATAATAAATACATGTTACTTTTTACCTATTTTAGAAGCTTCAGACAATGCTATAGCGATTGCTTGTTTACGATTTTTGACTACACGACCAGTACCACCACTGTGTAATCCACCAGTTTTATATTCGTGCATCACACGTCCAATTTTATTTTGTTTCTTTTGTTTTAAGCTTTGTTTAGCAAAATCTACAAGTAACCACATATTAAATCCTCTTATAACCTATAGTGTCGTTGTATAATTTATCAACTGCTGGTGTAATGGCATCTATCTCAACTTTCTTCTTACCTGATCTCTTTTCTATGGACTTCATAGCTCCTTTAAACCTATCATCTTTCCTTGAAAAAGGATTACCTACTAGATTATTCACTATCAAACGGTCAGGTTTTTCTTTTAATTGTGCCATACCAGTCACCACACGTCTTGTCTTACCACTAGAATCTTTGTACTCTTTTTTCAGTAATTCTAAACCTTGACGATTACGCATAGAGTCTAACATCATTTGTCGGTGGTAAGCTTTTGTGTCATTGAAAGGTTCAATCTTCTTTGAAACACGCAACCATTTATCAAGAATTTTATTGTAGTTAGGTGATTTGTAACCAAAGCTACAAATATCATGCAGCAAATACATCAGGTTGCTCCTTACTCATATGTTGTTTTATTTTAAGCCAGCGCTCTTTAGTGTATTCGGGTTGGTCAAAATACCATTGCCTTACTGCTCGATTACCCTTGCTGAGATTACATGAACGACAAGCTGGAACTAAGTTTGAGTACTCATCAGTCCCCTGTTTAGCAATGGGAATTATGTGATCTATAGTCATTTCTTTATTTCGTTCCTTGACTCCGCAGTAAGCACACTCATGATTCCATTCTTCTTTTAACATCTTTTTTGCATACGCTTTGTGTTGTTTAGGGACATACAGTTCAAGACCAAATTGGGACATATGATCACCGTAGAAGAAAAGTTTACATCAGACCGAGAACCTTACTGAGGAAGTGCTTCGTAAAAAACAGATTCTCTTTGTTTTCCATGACTAACCTCGTTTATAAGTTCTACTGTAAATCCTTTGTGTTTATTTGAAACTGTTTGTCCTTTAGCAACCCTATGTAAAGCTGCTGAATGTAAGCCTAAAGATATAAGATAATCACTTCCTAAACCTATTGAACAGAAGGATGGATGATTAGCACTAGTTAATAAATACTTATTTGCCTGTGCTATAGCATTATTATAAATATGGAGCTTAGATTTTTTTACACCTTTTAACCTACTTCTAAGTCTTTCACTGTGTTCTTTAGAGTATAGTCTATTAGATTGATCTAACACCTTGCCATCAACCTCTAAAACAGTCCAATCTTTATGAGATCTACATTCAGGTCTATTTTTTGATATAGAGAACATTCGTCTTTGATCTAAATTATTTTCAATACAAAAACGTGTTAAAGAATCTGTCCTTACAACTTCTTCCGTTTTTAAATTCTTTAATAAATAACTATGTGGATTTTTCTTAGTTGTATAATTACAAGTTGTCCCATCAACAAGGTTATATCCTAAAGTTCTATCTAAAGATTTATATTTCTTTATAAAATATTGCTCAGAGAAATTTAAGAATTCACAATCTTTGCTATTCTTAAAATCAAAAAATGAAAATTCAACTAAAACTTCAATATTAAAATTATCTCTACCATACTTTTTAAAACTTTTCAATAAGTATTTATTACAGCATTGACTTTTACTTGATGTAAAAGCTACCTCGTACTCCCTTAATCTACGATCTAAATTAACACTCTGACCTATATAAACTTTATTATTTATAAGATTAGTAATTTTATAGATGCCAGCTCTTGCCATAGTTATTTCTTAGCCTTATTTCCTATACCAAAACGCTTATCCACCTGCAATAATCCATCATTTTCGCTACGTGTTAACGGTGCAAGATCACGTAAACCACCAGCTTGGTATTTCTGTTTAGCACTAGAGCGCATTTTACGGAGTATCTCTTCTTGCATAGCTTTTTTATTTTTGGTTAATTCTTTTTCTATGTTAGCATCATTAGCTTTGCGAAGACTTTGTTTGACACGGTTTCTAGCTTCAGCATAACCTCTACCGAGATCACCTTCCCACATAGATTTAGTACGTGGATCATTATACACTTTCTTGCTAATAACATCTTTAGCAACACCTTTGATTGTTTTCAGACCTTCTTGCCCTTCGATCAACATTCGTTGCCACATAGGGACTCCAAAGTCGGACATCAGGAACATAGAAGAAGACATGGTTGCCATTTTCTTTTTCTTTTTCGGTGCTAGACTGTATTTTCGATATTGACCATTCTCATCCATGTAGATCTTTGCTTTACCCATATCTTTTACTTCTGCTAAAAATGATTGTAAACTAGCCATCAACTTGTCCTAACAACAAACCAGTGTCACTCCAGCTTTTGCCAAAGGAAAGTTTGAATACTTTATCCAAATCTTCATAACTAGAGAATGTCTGACCTTCTTCCAAAGCTTGTATCAATCGCTCAGCAGTTTTACGAGATACATATGTCAATCCTGTAATTTCTTCGACAGTAGCTTGTCCTAATACAACAGGTTTACGTTCTTGTACAACGTGATCAGGTGAGTTCAAATGCTTAAGGTCAACTTCAGCTACAGGTTCTTGTGGGATTTCAGCTTGATGGTACTTAGGTTGAAAGTGGCTAGATACAACGTTAGGATCAGTGACAGGGTTGTATACAGACTCAACTACATTTTTTTCTATGGTCTTTGTCTCTGCAATAATAACGGTTCCATCATCCACAAGAGTAGCAAAAGCTGGTTGTAAAGCTAATGCAGGTAGTTCTGATTCGTAATAGGGTTTGTTGCGTTGTGGATAGACTGAACCATCTTTGCTGACAAATGTGCGATGTAAAATATATTGTTTCATGGTTTTGTGTTTAAAATACGGTCAACTTCTTCTTTGTCTCTTTTTCTTTTAGTGCCACCAATGACTTGAGACATAATGTAGGCACGGAGACTTTGTTTAGCTAATTCTCTTTGATCTTCTGTTAGCCCAAATTGCCACAAAGCTAATACAGCCTTGGGGAGATCACGGATACTTGCGATTTGTGTTTTGAGTGCTGACACTATTTGTCTTGTACCAGCTTCCATGTTGTACCTTCGTATCTATATAGCTGTGTTGGTTGTTGGGTTTCTTCTAACGAAGAGATTTTACGGGGTAGTGGTAAACGACATAAACCACCTTGAGGGTAAAAGATAGTAGGGAAGAGATACTGGTCTGACATAGTTATTTATATATACTATCTTTATTGTACCTTATTTTCGGTATTTATAGGTTGTTCAGTGTTTCTTGTAGCACCACCTTGTGTTCGTACAGGCGGCTTTCTGGATGGAGGTGTATAAGAATCACCATCACGATTTGTAAATTGGTTAAAACCGATATATGTACCTATCACAGCTAAAATAGATAAAATAGTTGTGATTACTTTTTTTATTCTACGCATACTTTTATTTTTATTTTAACATGAAAAAGAGGTGATATTATACACCTCTTTGTATGGTTTATTCTGGTTTCAGTTTATAACTTGGATCAAAGTACATATCATAAAATATAGATAGCTCTTTATGAACTAAAAGATTACCAGAGTCATCATAAGTGAATGGTAACTTATTCTCATTGAAACAATTCAGAATAAGTTTTTGAACTCCTTTACTTGCCATCCAATGAATCAACTTGTTTGTATCTTGTTCTTTGGAATCTAGACGAAAATAGTTAGACATAGTTGTGTGTTGTTGTTTGTTTTATTGTACCACAGATGTGATTTCTCGGACTATATAACCTTTATGTGGTTTACCTGTTTTTGCAGCTTTATAGAAACCTGAATGATTTGCTCCTAACTCTTTAGCAAATTGCACAAGTTGTTTAGTTATAATCTCTTCACCAGTTGGTGTTGTGATAATAAAAGTACGTTTGCAATGACCTAAAGAGAGATTATTAAGTTGTTCATCTGTTGGTTGCCAACCTTTTCTACTGGCGCTTCTTTTTGCCAAAGCTTCAGGTGTACGTGCAGCATCTTGGATACGTTGTCTGTCTTCGACTGAAATAGGTTTGCCATTAGGATACTTGGCTTGGTACTCGAAATTAGCTTGTATTTCTGCTTGTTGTTCAGGTGTGAGCTTGGCTAGTGTCTCAGGTGTATAACGGCATAACCATCCTTTGTATTGTCGAAGACGACCTTTAGCTACATTACGCATAGACTCTTTACATAACCCTTGTTTATGACAAAAATCACCTAAACTTTCAGCAAAATATTCAACACCTTCTGGACTTGTACAAATAAAGTGTTGAGTATTTTCAGTATTAATTTTTGGTTTTTTACGTGATGGTAATGGTTGTAACTCTTGTCCTTCTTTGCGTACTCTATATTGTTTGTGGTGTGGTAATTTGCCTGTAGCAACCTTACGCATTGATGAACCATCTAATTCATTTTGTCTTGCATACTCATAAAGATTAGTTGTCGTTTCTTCCGTGCCATTTGGTTTTGTAACAATGTACATAGTTTCACCTTTGATGTGAAAAGTGGATGAATCTTGCACTTTATCTTCTGTAAAATCTTCTACACGGAAACATTGCCAACCTTTGTGATGTCTGTATTCACCCCTGGCGCATGATGCTAGTGCTGATTCATCAAGTCCATGTTGCCGACCGAATACTAACAGCCCATCGTTAGCTTCATATATAAGACCTTCAGGGCTGACTATTATATAGTTATTGCTGTTAGCTTCTCTCAACTTTTGTTTAGTTTCTTCAGTATGTTTATTACCAAGATTAGCTAAACCACATTTCTTTCTATGTTCTTCAGATTTAGGTTTACCACGTAGTGCATCACCAATCTTTTCTTTAATAGATTCAGTCATCGAAGGTTTGCCAGCAACTTGACTTACATTATAGATAGGTTGCAACAAGTTGATCCAATACTGTTCTCGTTCTATTGTTTTATCGTGGGCAGTAATTTCTAATAAATTGAACTCAAATGCGTGTTCACCATGTTTATTAAAAGAGGCTTGTAAATAAGGTGAGTGATGAGCATTGCGTTTCAACCTATTATAGTGATCTTGAAATCGTCTTCTTAAATGTATAGACGAACCAATATAAAGTTTACCACTCTCAATATTCTTTAAACAATAAATACCAGCGGAGGCAAGTTGTTTTTCAGTCAGAGTATTTTTGAAAGGCATAAAAATAAGATAGAAGGACATCTGTTTACCCCTCTATCTTACCTTTAACTACTGAGATTGTCAAGTCAAATGATAAATTAATTTATCAAATCACTGGGATCATTATAGAACGCGGCGGGAGAATCCCCAGCGGCTGCACTCGACCGAAACGGGAATCAGCCTTGCAATCACCTCTGAGACATCCTTTGTTTGAACAAGAGGATCTTGGTAGGTTCTTTGGTAGATTCCAGATTTGCCTTGTTGCTCAATAACTCCACCCATAGCCTTGATGATCTTACCCTTCTTGATAAAGCAGTATCTGTCTGCATTCAAGAAGCGAATATTACCACCGCTAGTACCAGGAGTTACATCCATTTCAGTACGTTCATCGAAGGTGCTGACCTTGGGAATACCACGAGTCTCCAAGACAGCTTGTAAACGCTCAGGAGCAACAACACCTTGCAAAGCAGTACCACCATCGAGGAACAACGAAGATGCAGCTTCCTTGGTAGACTTTTGTTGGAGTAACTCTTGCCATAGTTTTCTCGACATAGCGATAGCATCAGGTGCTGTACCATTGGTATCATAGTATAAATTGATGTCATCATATAAGTCTTGAATACCATTGGCAGTTGCACGGTTAGCAGGAGTCCAAGGTACAGCAACAGTCGCAGTAGGGAAGTGATCCCCAGCAGTAACCAGCGAAGGATCTTTCCAATCGAGGTCAACAGTCATACCAGTACGGGGATCAGTATAGTTGACAGCACCGAACTGAATAACTTGCCAAGTCATGTATTCTAGAAGCTCACCAACAGAGCGTACCAAACCAGCTAGATTACCGTACAACAAAGCAGCTAAGCTATTGTTGCTACCTTCGATAACCTTACCGTCAGCACCCATCATATTTTGTACAGTGATACCACGAGCTTCCGCCAAAGCGATAGCATCCCGTAGTTCCCACTGATCTTCTTCATCATATTCGTGGCGAAGACCAACTTTGAAACTCTCTGCGGTAATCTTACGGAACTGTCCCTTACGAGTCGAAGGAATAGCACCGTTAGGAGCTACAACAGAAGCCATTGTATTGATCTGCTTGGTAATATAAGCTAAGAAGTTACGATTATCATACATCTTAGTCTCTACAAATTGATCCAACCATTTGGATCGTTGTTGAAGTTCCCACAAAGTTTCGTCAACAACCATGTCAGCTTGACGACTTTGTAGTTCTTCATTTAACCAGGTGGCAATATAAGCCATTTTTTATTCTCCTTTCAATTTAATAAAATACAAAGCGGTTGAGACGACGCTTAATGTCTTCGTCGATATATGGGAGATTCACGGTATAGATACCAGTGTCACAACCAAATACAGGTGCAATATCCTTAGAAGGTATAGTATTGAAGTCGATACTATGTTCAAAAACACCAAGAAGCTCAGTAAAACGAACACCTACACGTGCGCCAACAGGAGCAGCTACCGCAGCATTCCCTGTTAAGGTAATAACACCAGCAGTTGATACGCTAGAGATAACACCCAAAGGAGTATTGCTATAAACCAAAGCTGAGTCAGATGCAGTTGAAGTACCAGATGCGGATGCACCAGAATCAGCTGCGTTACGTGCTGCGGTTGTCAGAGTATGTGCGGTTACACCGTCCTTACCATAGATATAGATAACAGCCCCACTTGCGATTGCGCGAACCAAAGCTGATTGATTAGGATCAGCGTTGATAGCAGCAGCTACAGTTGCGGCGATAGTAGCATTAACAGTAGAACCAGTGACAGGGGTTACGGCATAACCACCGATAGTTACTTTAACACGCTCAGTTGCCAAGAAAGTACCACCAATAGTGACAGTTGCAAATGGTTCAACCAAATACAAAGAGTCACCAGCTTTAAACGTATTAAATGGGGTTGCCACAGTACCAGTTGCAGCACCAGTAGTAAATGCAGCTGTAACGGTGGAACGTGCCAAGAAACGAGCTACAGAACCAGTCTTGGTTACAAAAGAACCAGCAGGGATGATCTTGTTGCCATTAGCATCAGCAGCAACATCAGTAGCAGAAACAACAACAGAACGAGGATATTGCGCCCCATCTTTGTTGAATAAAATAGGGAGATCCTGTACAATAGGAGTCTCGCGCTTGATATAAGACATTTTTACCTCTTATGTTTTATTTGTTGAACAAACCGATAGCTTGTAAAGAACGCTTGGCAGCAGAATCAACATTAGCTTGACGTTCAATAGCTTCATGGTCAACTTCTTCATTGACATATTGGTTGAAATCTACTAAACGACCACAACGCTTGAATAGTTCAAGAGCGAACTCCATAGCATGTAATTGTGTATCAAGGTCAACGCCATTCTTATCAGCCAACATAGAAAAAGAAGCAACCATATCTTCTTCACGGTTAAAGTTAGCTACTAGAGCTTCCTTAGCAATAGGAGGCAACCAACCTTCTTGAACACCGAACTCAGCCTTAGCATTGATGTTAGCTAAGCGATCCTTAACAACAGAGAAGGTCTCAACAGTTGCTAATCGCGCCTCAAGTTCAGCTATACGTGGGTCTACAGGAGCAGAGAAAGAAGCGGTACGTCCACGAGATGCTGAATAAGCACCTACATTTTCTTCTACGGTCTCGTCTTGATCTTCGTACTCAATTTCTTTATCTTCGGGATCAGATAATTCTTCATCGAGGTCAATCAAACCAGATGCATCCATAGCTGTCGCCAACAAACCATTATATACATCTTCATCTTGGGTTTGGTCAAAAACAGATGCAATAAGGTCGAACTGTTCTTGTTCCAAATCTTCAATTTGATCTTGTTCAATCAAAGCTACAATGTCTTCATCAGTAACATCATAACCTTCTGCTTGGAAAGCTGCGGCGATAGTATAAAGACCATCATCAACAGTTTCATATTCATCAACGATCAAGCCTAGTAAAGCTTCACCGTACTTATTTTTAGCTTCGATATTATACATTTTTATCCTCGTTCTTGACGATTACGTTTCATAGCACCACCAATGGCACTCAAACCAAGACCAGCAGCACCTAGACGGACAGCTTTACCAGTCAAAGTACGACCTGCGATTGCATTACCTGCTTTACGTAAACCAGTAGCACCTTGTTTATAACCAGCACTTCCAATTTTTTCAGCATTAGTTGCAACACTCTTAATAAACTCATTTTTAGAGTTTTTACCCTGACGAATCAAAGCACGCTCAGGGCTACCAGCAGTGGCTAAAGTACGACTAATGTATTCTCCACCCTTTGCATTTTTATAAGCATCACCACGATCAGCAGCAGATTCAAAACCTTTCTGTGTCTTAAGGTTAGTTAGCTCTTTTCTACGAGCTTTACGACTTTCATCACGTACTAGCTTAATAGCTGCATCAGCGTCAGCATTACCTGTTTGGGTCATAGCTTTAACTGCATCTTTCTTATCTTTAGAAACAAAGTTAGCAAAAGCAGATTGAGCAGACATATTTGCATTACGATTGTTGTAAGCAATAGCACCAGCAGTGCCTAAGCCAGCTAGACCTAAACCAGCACCAATAGCAAGATTACGATTCTTAAGAGTTTTAAGTTTACCTAATTTTTCAAAACCTTTTTCAGCTTGTTTACCTTTTGTAACTCTACGTTTTGATTTGTAAGGCATATTAGCTACAGGTTGCTTAGGAGAGGGTTTAGAAAGAGCCTTAATATTATCATCCTCAATAGGAATAACACGAGGCGTTGGTTTAGCGGCAGGCATTTCAACCATACCTGATACTGGATTTGATTTGATAACAGCATAACTAGGAGTATCAACTTTCTTCTTGCCTCTGGCAAAATCAGCTCCACCACTATATTTTGCGAATGTACCTAATGTACTCATTTTTGTTTATATCCTCTTAACAAGAGTATTTTGTTTTGACGGTCTTACCTGTTGGTTTGACCTTTTTCTTTTTGTTCAGCATATTAGCAAATCCAAAGTTAGCAGCTCTGTATTTACTTGCTCTATATGTAGGCATTGCAGTGCCTTGTGTTGATACTTCTGGTGCATCTTCTGTTGAGTCAAGATCCATCAATTTTTTGATTCGTTCCACAAAACCATAGAGTGTAACGTCCATAAGTTTTGCTGGATCTTGTCCTTTTAATGAAGCTTCATCAGCAGTATAGATATTACGGAGATATCCCCATAATTGTTCAGACAATTTTTCGTACTCTTCTTCTTTTTCTTCAAGAACATCTTCATTTTCAGCATCATCATCCCAAGTTAAACCACCAAAAGTAGCTGTCTTGTTTTGTTTACTGTATAAAGTGGCATGTTCCCAAGCAGGAATACCTACCAACGAAATCTCTTTCAAGCTATCGGTCAAAAGATCCAAACCCATAGAAACAGAGCTTGCTGTACCTTCAAGTACTTTTTCAACTACTTCAGGTGTTTGAATTACAACATTGCGTACAAACAAAGCTGCTTTTCCTAGCAATTTCTTAGCTTTAGGGTTGATTTTAGCGATATCCTCTTCTGTTACTGTTTTTACATATAGTTCCGCGTTGTTCGCATTACCAACAGTTGCTAAAGCTGTCTTTTCATGTTCTAACAAAACAGGTAGCTTCACACCTTCTTCCAAAGCTGTGTTTGTATTTTCTGCTATCTTTGCTAATCTTTCAGGTGTAAATGTATGTACAACACCTTTAGAGTCTGGTAGAGTCCCTTCAAGCATTAAGATTGCATCTTTTGTAACACAACCTGTTGCATCTTGTGAACTAAAACCAAACAAACTAGCTGTCGAAGCAGTAAAATGTGTTGTCTTATGTTTTTTCATAGTGACTTTTATTACTATTTTTAAGATACAATAGTAATATAAAGATATAGAAAAAATCGATAAAAAATCGACAAAATGCCTGACCAAAAGTATTCTGTTAATGCCAGAGTCGCTCAGAAACTCAAGCAGACTAGAGAAGATTTAGACCTCAAACAAAAAGATGTAGCTCAACAGTTACACAGAGCTATAGACTTTGTTTCTATGTCAGAACTTGACAAACGCCAAATATCAGTAGATGATGTAGTAGCTTTTTCTCGTGTGTATAAAAAACCAGTTATTTATTTTTTTAGTGACTTATAATGTATTTGTTAGTAGATTTCCAAAAAAATGAAAAAGTAAAAACTTATACCAGGCTACAAAAAGGTCGGTTAGTTACTGTTAATCAATATACAAGAGAGGGTGGAAAACAAAAACAGTTAACCGAACAACAAGATAAAGACCTTAGAAATAAAGTAATAACAGGTGTTGCAATAGGTGGTGCATTAGCTTTAGCAGGTTTATCTTTGGTTGGTATATCAGCCGCTACAAAACAAGCAATACAAAATAAGTACGCCCAGAATATAACAACAGCAACCACACGAATACAAAAAGCAACACCAATAACAGATTTTAAAAAGTACTCTAAATACAATCCATCTGTCTTAGCTGATCTAGATAAATATGATAACATCATAATTACTACTGGTGGTTTTACAGGTGCTTTAGGGCATAGTGCTAATGACCTCCGAGCTGGACTTGCACGTAAATATCGTAAATCTTTGGTACTTGCTGTTGAAAACAAAGATTTTGATACAGCTAATACAGATTTTTTACAAACAGCTAAAGATACACCTGAACTCTTATTTAAATCTGCAATGAATGGTAACAAAAGTGCAGAAGACCTTGCTGAAGTGGCGTATAATATAAGACAGAAAACAGATAAACCTATCACATTTATAGGTACAAGTGGTGGTGGAATGGCAATCAAAAATGCTCAGGAAATCACAGATAGGTTAGGTGTAAACAATATATCTGGCATAGGTCTTGGAAGTCCTACTTTTGCGTTAGCTCAACCTAAATCTCCTTACACATCTATCATGTCAGGTAATGATTTGTTTCAACTTACACCTGGGATCAATAAGAAGGATATTGTACGTGTTCCAGCAACATTTGATACTTCTAAAGTATATGGTATCTCACTTACAGAAAGACTGAAAATAAAAGCTATGGAACATAATCACAGATCTTACTTAAGAAATCCTGAAGTAATTAAAATATTAGATAAGGTAATTAACAGATGATATTTGCAAATGATCTCAC
>JACCDO010878220.1_pt1 | contig 22351 bp, 20 predicted proteins | sample 7446101 | NCBI WGS metagenome assembly JACCDO01 (sample SAMN15323440, study PRJNA562643) | freshwater metagenome | isolation source: river surface water | place: USA:Blue River Watershed | collected 2017-08-16
AGAGAAATCTACTTAAAAGAAATTAAGGATTATAATGATTCTAAAAAGATTACCCAAAATGTTAATTCAGAAACCACTGTTAAGGAAACGAAAGAAAAAAAGGAAAAGAAAGAAAAAAAACCTAAAAAAGTAAAGAATGACAAGGTAACAGATGAAAACAAAGAACCAAATCATGAACAAAATACGGAAATAAAAGAAAAAAAGGGAAAAAAAGAAAAGAAAGTAAAGGATGAAGTAAAGGATGAAGTAAAGGATGAAGTAAAGGATGAGGTAAAGGATGAGGTAAAGGATGAGGATAATAACGAAGAAGCTATCAAGGTTGAAAAAAAGGAAAAAAAGGAGAAAAAGGACAAGAAAGATAAGAAAAAAGATAAAGAAGTTATTATAAAAGATGAAAAAAAATCTGAAAGTGTAGATAATGAAGATGATCCTGGTTTTGAAACTTTTTGTAAAAAGAAGAAAAGTAAATTTGTAGAAGAAAATGCCGATATGAGCGAAAAAGAAGTTATGAAATTAATGAAAAAGAAATGGAAGAATCTTTCAGCTGATAAAAAACAAAAGTATATGTAATTTTTTTTAATTCTTTTTTAAAATTTAATAATTTTAAAAATTAAAAGATTTAATATAATAATGATAGATGAATTTTGAACATCATGTAAAGTTTATAAATAGAACTTTTATAGGATTTGAAAATATTAGAAAGACTAAAATCTGCATACATAAAAATTATACCGAATACATTAATAATTTCGACAAAATAAGTTTTAAGTTTTAAGTTTTAAGTTTTAATGCAAAAAAAACTTGTTAATAGTTGTTAGTAGGTAAAACCAAAAGTAAAAACTAAAACTTAAAAAAATAAATTTATAAGCTATTACAGATTATAAAATTTTTACTTTTTTTAATACAAAAAAAAATCCTAAGGAAATTAGTACTATTAAAAATAATAGTGTGCATATAATTATACCATTATTTTTGCCATTATTTTTACAATTATTTTTGTATTCGAAATTTTCCTTTATATTTTCCAAATTTATATTTGCTTGATGTGATCCGTGTATATAACCTATATTTTTATCTTCTATATAATTTTCTTGTGGAACGTAATATTTTAACAAATATCCCCAAATTGGAAGATCTCCCCACCTGTTTATAAATATACATTGTGTATCATTTATGTTCGATAAAGCTTCCAATATTTTCATATTTTTTAAAAAATATGGTACATACATTATAAATAAATTTGTATAAGGAAATTTTATATTTTCATATTTTTTTTCATTATTGATATCTTGAAAAAATTGTTCCATACCCATTGTATAATCTATAATATCATATCCTTGAAAATAGGGACTTGAATAATATATTTTATTTTTTGTATATTCAGTTATTATAGAAGGAGATAATTTTTTTATTACACAATCTTCGTCTATACGAATAATATATTTATAATCTTTTGCGTATTTAAACAAATCAACAGACCAAAAATGACACATATTTTTATAACCATTTGAACAACCTTTAGCTTTTTCTGTCAAATGACAATATTTATTATTAGGTTTAATATTATTATTATTAAAATTAATAAATTCTATACTTTTAAATATCAAAGGTAAATTTGGAGTTTGATTTTGTATCCATTTTTGTTGTTCATTTGTTATGTTACCTTCGTGATATAAAACTATGTCATAATCATTTTTGTTTTGTAATTTAGAATAATAGACATCATAAATAGATTTATTTCTGTTTATTAGATCTTTATATTCTTCATTTGTTTTATAACCCTTCGTCAGAACAATAATTGCATTTTTATTCATTTATTATAAGTATTAAAAATATTATATAAATTAAAATTAATTTTTATATAATATTTTTTATAAATTATATTTCTCGATATTTATATTATTTATTTCAAATATTTTACTTTTTGTCTCATAACGTTCTTTACAAATTTTCTTTAATTTGGGTATCAATTCTAATAGAAATTTATCTTTCTCACTTCCTTTTTCTGTAAATTCAAAAGGTTTTGCTAAAATACATCTTTCCTTTTGGCAATTATAAACATCTTCTTTATAATCATCTAATATAAAAGTATAATCTTCTTTGTAATTTTCTATCTTAAAATATTTCCATAATAAAGATAAATCTTTGCTTTTGCCTTTATTTTTTTTCTTTGATATTCCACAATGATAAGAAAAAAATATATAATCTATCTTCCTATCTTTCTTTTTTAACAGTATCTTCTCTATTATAAAAAGAGCATAATCTTTACTTGCAGCAGTCCATACAGAAACATTAAAATTCTTAAAAAGAAAATTCAAAAATTTTTGTAAATGAGGTCTTTCAAATATAATATAATAATCTTCCATATTTTCGAAGTTAAATTTTTTTGCTTTTTTTTTATTTTTATTAAAATCATAATTTTCAGTTGCTTCTCCTGAAATTAAAGTTTGGTCTAAATCTAATATAATTGATGGTTTTTCGTTATTATTTGTTAAAATCATTTATTTATAAAAATATAATTATTTAAAATAAATTTAAAGTAAACAAAATTATGTATAAATAAAATTATGGATATAAAATTTACATGCTTGATATATAGTAAATATTCTGATTTTTCAAAGAAATTATTAAATATAATGGAAACTTCAGGTGTTGATTTCGTAAATATATTTAAACTTAAACTTTTATGTGCTGACAATGAAAATGTAAGAAAAACAATATTAAAATCTAAAAATTTGGACATAAAAAATGTTCCATGTATATTATTAATTTTTGAAGATGGTAAAATTGAGAAATATGATGATAATAATGCCTTTAATTGGGTTGAAGAAATTATTCAAAAAGTAAATCAGCAAAAACAATTAGAACAAGAACAATTAAGACAACAACAACTTCAACAAGAGCAAATTAAGCAACAACAATTATTACAACAAGAACAATTAAGACAACAAATGGAAATTCAGGAACAACAAAAAGTTCAACAAACAAAAAAAGTTCAAAAAAATATAAATATAAATAAAAATAAAAAGAATTTAAATCATAAGGCAACCAAAAAAACATCTATAGATGATTTAGAATTTGAAGATAACGAAAATGATAATTTAAATGTAGAAGAAGATGAAGAAGAAAATGATAACGAAGAAGAAAATAAAGAAATAGAAACAATTGACGACGAAGAAGATAATTTGGAAGATTCTGAAATTGAAGTTAAAAAAATGATAAAAAAACAAGAAAATAGACAAAAAGAAAAACCTAATGCATTAACAATAAAAAAAAATGATTTAATGGCATTAGCTGCTTCGATGCAAAAAGGTAGAGAAAAATTAGATAGTAAAATACCAAAATCTGTTATAGTTTAAATATTTTTTTATAAAAATTTTATAAAAAATATAATTTATTTTGATATCAATAATTCATATTAAATTCCATTGGATTTGGTCTTCTTTTTCTAATTTTTAATTCTGGATGACTTCTTAACATATTATCATTGAAATCTCCTAATACAGTTACCCATTTGCTTAACTTAGAATTATTATATTCTACTTCTAAGTTATTTTTAACATCGCTATATATTATTTCTATAACTTGATCTATCATATCTTGTACATAACTTTCAGTTGTACTTCCGGTAGGGACATTGTATCTTCCATATATATCACCAGTTGGAGGTCTATAAGCTTGGTAAACAGAATCCATTACATATCCTATTTGTCTATCGGTGACAATAATAGGTCTATTTTGATGGTCAACTCCTTGCAACAATTGCGTTAGTTTTTTGGATATAATATTAATTGTCTCTTGTGAAAAATATTTTTGAATACAATCATTATAATCTGTAAAACCAACAAATTTTGTATTTAAATCTGACCCAACTAAAGGTCCATGCACAATATTAGGTTTTTCTATTTTTCCAAAGTTCATTTTATTAAATACTTTATTATTTAAATTTTAAAAAATTTAAATAAGATTTTAAATATTTTAAATATTAGATAGTTTAATTTGAGAAATTTCTCCATCTTCATCTGAATAATATATATTTTGTATTTTGTAACCTTTCTTAGCTGGTAATGATTGCAATTTTTTGATACAATTTAAACATGGTTTACTCATTGTTATTTTTTTAATTTTAGAAACTCTTAATATCAATATGTTAATGCTTTTTAATTTTGTTTGTCTTTTATAATATGGTAATTTATTTAAAGCATCGTGTTCCGCATGAATACTGTTATTACTTTTAGGAATATAGTGATTTATTCCATAACTTAAAATATTTATTTGTTGCTTATTACATACCTTTAAACGACCCGGTGAAAATACAAGCTATATGTTTATCAGTACAACAATCCTTTTGAACTGAAATATTTGAAAATCTCTTATTATATAGTCTATCTATTAAATTGCACATGGTTTGAGTCTTATAAATTAGATGAAGAAAATAAATATATTTTTCAATTTTTTTATATGATATCAAAATATGATATCAAAATATGATATCAAAATATGATATCAAAAACAACTATTTACATGAATAACCAAACATATTCCAATCTGATAATCTACAATATTTCGATTTTTTTAACAAACAAATTAATTCATTTAATGATTTATCTTTATTTGCTTTTACATCATTCTTATTTAAAAATGATGATAAAGTAAAATAATTTTTATCTGGAAGAGAATATAAAAACTTTACAGGTATTCCAACTTTAAAATTTGAATATATAAAAAGTGTCATAGAATATTCTTTATTTTTCAACGACCATTCTAATAATATTTTTAAAAGTTGTTTATAATCCATTTATATTTATAAACTTATATTTATTTTCGTATTTTATTTATTATAAAGAAATAATTTATACATATATAAATTTTATGTATTATATTTATATATCTATTTAAATACGAAATTAATAAATATAAAAATGCGAGTATTATATATAGGAGATTATAGATGTGATCTTATTAAAAGAAGAATGGAAGTAAGAAGTGTTATAAATATAAACAAAAGAAATAAATTTATTGACAAAATTGTCATCTTATGGGAAAACTGGAATTCATATAAGGATTTGGATGAATATAAATATCTTATAGATCCAAAAATTGATATTTTCAATTGGAATGGTAGACAGACTTATCTTGATTTTTATAATCATTCATTGAAATATTTTCCAAATGATATAATAATTATTTCAAACAGTGATATAATATTTGATAAAACAATAAACAGAATATCAGAATGTAATTTTCAATCAAGAAGAGTTTACGCTTTAACAAGATATGATATTATAAAACAACAAGATTCTTTAAATACTTCTATACGTTCTATACCTTTTCAAGGTAAAATAGATGAAAATTGGTCTTTTGATGTTTATATTTTTAAACATCCACTTGAAATAAATTCTAATGACATTAATATAGAAATTGGAATGGTAGGTTGCGATACTTATTTTATTAAAAAATTAATTATTGATAATTTAATAGAAGTTATAGATCCAATGTTAGATATAAGATGTTGGCATCAAGATTATAGAATTGTAGAAAATATTCAAAAATCTTATCAATTATTATATAATTATAATCAAAAACCTGATTATCCTTGGCCTCCAAGAACTTATGAAATTGGAATTCAACATTTTAATTCAGGTAAAGGAATTGAATTAGTACCTCTAGGAGATTCTGATAAATTTATTTTTAAAATTCCACCACATATTATACATCCTTTGAAAGTTATATCTTTTTCTCTTTATGGAGATAATAAAAAATATACTTTAGGAGCTATTAGAAATGCTGAAGCAGCTTTAGATATTTATCCTGAATGGAGATGTTGGTTTTATGTACACGAACAAAGTGTTCCTAAAGATATTATTTCTAAGTTAAAAGAATACTCAAATGTTGATATAATTTTTAAACATGATTTAATTCTTCCAATGATGTGGCGATTATTACCTTTAGAATTAGATTATGTTCATATCTTTATTTCAAGAGATTGTGATAGTCTAATAAGTGAAAGAGAAAGAAGTGCTGTATATGAATGGATTGATAGTTCAAAAAGATTTCACATTATAAGAGACCATCCGCATCATGGAGATATAAAAGGTCATAGAACCATGGTTGGTATGATTGGTTTTAAAAGATTACCTTATTTTAAAGGATGGAACAATATTTTACCAAAATATGAAAAATATAATAATAAATGGGGTACAGATTTAGATATAATACAAGCTGAAATATATCCTTTATGTTCTAAATATTGCGATATATATGTTTCTGCAACTTTCAACAAATTTGAGTCTTTTTGTAAAGATATTCCGATAAAATACAATGAAAAAACACATTTTGTAGGTGAATATTGGAGTGATAAAGAAGAAGGAAGAGTTCAAGAACATATAAGACTCATAAAAGATGGACTTAAAAATGAAATTAATTGTATTGCAAAACCTCTTTATTTAGATACTGTTGTAATTAACATTGAAAGTGTTGATAGTAATATAAAAAGATTAGAAGAATCTTATAAAAATATGAACATAAAAACAGTTTTAAATATTATTCCAAAAATTGAAAATATTCCACCTGAATATGTTAAAAAGATAATGAATATTTTCTCATGGGTTAATTATAAAGACATAAAAAGTGGTATAATGATTTGTCCAGATAATTTAATACCTATAAGAAAAAGCTTTTATAATGATATTCCTAAAAGATTTGATAATGATAGAATTATAATTTATAAAAAATTAAATAACACATTACAATCATATTATACAATCTCGACATATGAAACATGGAAAAATATATTTGATTTTAATAATATAAAAATATATTGTATCAATGATATTATTGACATTTGTAAAAAATTATATGTTGAAAAAATAAATCCTGAAGAATTTTTCTTTAATATAATTATGTTATACCAACAAAAAACAGGTCTTGTTATAATTTTAGACGATGATTATTTAAATTACAGAACAGGATATAATGATAATATTTTAGATACGGTTGATATTAAAATATAAGTTAAATTATAAATTATTTTTAAACAAAGTTTTATGTTTAAAAATTTATAAAATTACATTTTGAAAATATATTTTTCCATGCATTATAAATATTATTTTTTCTATTTTCTAAAAATAATTGTCTTTTATTTTTATATACATCTTCAAAAGAAGATGTTATTTTTTCTAATTCATTTAAATTATCAAAATAATAACAATATTTAAAATTATCTTCATCATAATAATCGGCTTTTTCTATCCACCATTCTAGATCTAAATTATATTCTAACTTATATTTTAACTTATATTCTTCTATCATATTTTTATCCACATTTTTTAAATATGGTCCATAAAAATTGTAATTATTTTTTACCAACTTTAATAAAAAGTTTTTAGTTGGTAAAATCAAAGGTGCGCCAGAAGAATATTGTTCGAATAAACTCATGGTACTTATTTCATATGGAAAATGAATAAAAAATTTATATTTATAAAGATTTTCATATGACACATACCCAATATTACATTTTTTATCAAATTTTTCATTATTGCAAATTATATTTTCGTTACTATATAACAAACCTTTATCATGTGTAGGAAAATGTTGTGTATTTGTATAGTTACATAAACTTGGAATATGTACGCTATTTATACCATTAAGTTTTAAATGTTCCATGTCTCCTAAATTATTACTTATAATGTGTATCAAATTTTCTTTTTGTAATTTTTTTATCGTATCGTTTAAATAAGACCACATTTCAAAATTTTTATTCCAGCAAAATGGTTGTTCATATCTACAACTATTTATTACTATTATAGGTTTCTTAAAACTTTCATACAATAAAACAAACACAGGAGTATGTGTTACTATAAATCCATCATATTCTTCTAAAATATGTCTATATTCATTAACAAAATTATTAATCATATCTTTGTTTATATTTTTCCAAGTATCAGAATTAATATGTTTAACAAATTTATTTTCTTTATTAAATAACCAATTACTTCCTGATATACTCCAGTTTGTTATTTCGATTTTATCTTTATATAATTTTTGACATATATCAGTTATATCAGCTATAACTGATGTATGTAAATCAAGATTAAATAGTTTGATATATTTATTTTTTGTGTTATTTTCATTTTTATATATTTTGCTTAATATTTTTTCTGTCCAATAATCAATTTTTAGAATTTTATGACACTTATTCAACCTAATTTTAAGTCTTTCAAATTCTCTCTCTAAAAATTCAGAATTTATATCATTCCAATTATTTATCCAACATATTGGTAATGTTTCATATAACATCCACTCTGAATGAATATCATTTCTCAATACAATAGGTATTCTATTACAATATAAAGTTTCCCATAGTCTATGAGTATCATATCCATTACCTTCTGGACATGCTACAAATATGTGTTTTCTTATATCTTTTAAAAATTGTATACGACCTTCTAAAGTATTTTCAGTTTTTCCAATTGTAACATATTGTTGTTTTGATAAATAATTATAAATTTCTATTCTTTGAGGATTTGTATTTAATGAAAAATTAACATATAATTTATTGTTTATTTTGGGATTATAATTTTGAATATCAAATAAAATTTTAGTATTACCATATATAGGATGTAAGTTAGAATCATTTGTGTTATTTGTTAACCCTAAAGGTAAAGAATATACCCATTTATGGTTTGAAACATTGTTAGTACTAAAAATAAATTTACAATTTGTTTCTTTTCTAATAGCAATAGCTATTTCATCTGTCATGGAATAATCAGAATGTCCAGATATAATTATATTAGAAGTCTTTTCTGTGCATGATTTAACATTTTCATTTCTCCAAATACCATCTTTGAATAGAAAATCATGCTTGTAATATTTTATATTGTTTGCTGAAAATAATTTTGAAAAATTTAGATATTTATCAGTAGTTATAAAGTCATTTTCTTTATATAATTTTAAGGTTCTTTTACATATCATAAATCCGTTTCTATTTTTAGTATTTTTAATAAGTATTTCCCAATCATTTGTATTTTTTTCAATTTCTTCAACTATTAATTTGCATTTATCCGTATTTATGTCGTCTAATAATAAAAATTTACATCTATCTTTTAAAATTTGATATTCAAAATAAGTTGTAAATTCCCCTCCATCTAATAATATAACATCAAATATTAAAGGTATATCATTCCTAGACAAAAATAAATTACTTTTTTTCATATTTAAAATATCTATTTCATTCCATCTTTTATATAAAAAATCTGTCTTACACACAGGAAAAATATCATAAAAATTTGAAGGTTCTTCGTTAAAAATAACTTCATTCAAAATATAAATATTTTTTAGATTTTTATAAATATTTTGAGCTACTTTAGATTTATCAGAATTACATTCTAAACTATAAAATACATATTCATCATTTCTTTTTAAAAGTTCTGTCACAAATTGTCTTGTACTACCCATTCCGTTCCATGTACCAATTTCTAAAAATGAAATATTATCCTTATCAGAAGATAATTTTCTTATGTGATAACCAAAATCATTGGTGTTGTTTGCATCATTTATTTGTCCTACATTTGAATTTAATAAATCATAGAAACCATTTTTGTCATTTTCATCCCACATATTTATATTAATTTTTTTATTGTTTAAATATAAATATATTTTTATTTAATTATGACATCAACATTACAATTAAAAGGACGGTTTGAAAATTGATTTCAAGTTTAAATTATTGAGAAATAAAATATTTATATAAAATATTTATATATAATAAATGTTTTTATTTTTAAACATATTATCATGTATAGCTTGTTGTTACATGTTTAATAAAGCTCACACTTTACAAAGAAGAGTTGATTTATTACATTATGAAATGGTAATGTTATCAACTTACATATATACTGATAAAACAAAAAATCTCATCAAATATAAAGATGAATAAAAAAATAAATTTTTAAAATATTTTTAAACTTATAAGTTTAAAAATTTCTAGTTGAATGTTTCGTTGAAAAGTTTGATATTCAATGCAGTTGTTACTTTATATATATCATTAACTAAGCTATTTGACCCACAAGATATAACACATATTTTTTTGTTATCGACATTATTATTCTTAACCACAAAATTATTAATATAATCTATGACATTTGGACGATAATTTTTAATTTCAAAAAGCAAATAATATTTATCATCTATTCTATTATTAACATTAAATTTTGTAATAAAAATTTTAACATCAATTCCCATTTCATTTAAAATTTCTAATTTGTGTAAAAATGGAAGAAGGAATGTCACATCTTCTACAATCCAAATAAATAAGACTTTTTTTATATTAGTTAATTTATTTGTTTTAATATTAGCTGATATATCTTCTAGAATTGTAAAAAATGGTGTTATTCCTATACCATTTGCTATATTTATGATATATTCATATTTATTTGTATTATAATCTGGTTTAACATGTAAATATGGACCTTGTAAATATAAATTAATTGTTTTGTAAATAAATTCATTATTTGAAAGTTGTTTTATTTTATCACTCCATGATTTTTTACCCATATTTTTAACACAGAAAACTAATGTATTATTATTTTCAGAAATTAAACTTAAAGGATGCCATTCAAGATTTGAAATATCTGTGCATAAAAGGAAAAAATAACATCCTGGTCTAGTATTTATTTTTTTAGTTGTACTCAAAGTTATAAATGTATAACAAGTATTATTTTTATCTTTAAAATTGACATTTTCTATTTTTGTGTATATAACTTTGTTTATACTAAATAATCTTACAACCAAATCTATAAAATATAATATCAATGCAGGTGTAACATAATATATACATATTTCAAAATGTAAAGTCATTGTGATAATAATCAATACAGATAAAATTCTATGAGAATAATAAAATATTTCAAAACAATTTTTTCTTATAAAAGGGTTAGCAATCAAACTCGATACAATTATACTACTTGTGGCTACAAGTCCCATTTTATTACTAAATGTAGAAACTAAACGATAGCTACTATATAAAACAACTACGGCAATAACTTTTACCACAGCCGATAATAAAGTTAATATTGAAATAAATTTATGTATATTTATAAGTTTATTGTAAGAAAAATTCATGGTTGTAATCCATAAACTATTTCTTGTAATAGGTAACAAAGAAAATCCTATATTTAAACATATAAAAACTCCTAATCCTACCAAAACTTCGTCAGATGTAAATGATAAATATAATAAAGTTATCCACCAAACTATATAAATTACATAAAATAAAAATAAATCTTTTGTTACGTTACAAAAGTAGAAATTTAAAGTTGTATTCAACCAGTTATTTTGTATATTATTTATTATTATATTAAAAATAAGAATTAAACCGAATAATACATATGAAATAGTCGAATATAAAATATTTTGGTCCTCAAAAATACTAAGCATGTTATTTTACCTTAAGTATTCTTTAAATTATTTTTTGTTATTTAAAAACAAACATTTATTAATAAAAAATGATACGTTCAACTTTACTTTCAATTTTTCTTTTATTTAATTCTGTAAATTCTTTACAGTTTTCAAACTTTATCAAACTTTACAATAAACAATATTCAGACAATGAATTAGTTTCAAGATTTAATACATATCAGGAAAATGTTCAAAAAATTAATCAACATAATAGCGAAGGACATTCTTGGAGTATGTCTATCAATCAATTTGCAGATTTAACATCTGACGAATTTAAATCTGCAACTCTTTGCAATCATATGCAAAAATTAAATACTCAAAAGATTAATTTAAGATATGATTTATCAGATGATAATCTCCCAACCAGCATTGATTGGACTACAAAAGGTGCTGTAACCGATGTCAAAGATCAAGGACAATGTGGAAGTTGTTGGGCTTTTTCAACAACTGGTTCTGTAGAAGGTGCATACTTTTTAAGTTCTGGAAATTTAGTAAGTCTAAGCGAACAACAGTTAGTTGACTGTTCTGGATCTTATCAAAATCAAGGATGTAATGGAGGTTTGATGGATTATGGGTTTGCTTATATCAAAGATCATGGTATTTGTGCAGAGAAAGATTATTCTTATACTGCTACTGATGGTAAGTGCAAAAAATGCACTACTGTTACAAAAGTTGATGGATTTATAGATGTTACTCCTAATTCCGAGTCTGCTTTGAAGAAAGCCGTAGCATCTCAACCAGTATCTGTTGCAATTGAAGCTGATACATCTGTTTTTCAGTTTTATAGTTCTGGAGTCATTGATTCCACTTCATGTGGAACGAGTCTTGATCATGGAGTTTTGGTAGTTGGATATGGAACTTTAAATGGTAAAGATTACTGGAAGGTCAAGAATAGTTGGGGTTCATCTTGGGGAGATGATGGTTATGTTTTGATTGGTAGAAATGTTAAATCTCAACCATCTCAAGGAATTTGTGGAATTTTAAGCGAACCAAGCTATCCAACTTTATCAAAAGTTAATTAAGATTTTTAAACATTTTCTGTTTAAAAATTTGTTGATTGTAAATAAAACAATGAACAAAATAATTGACAAAACAATTTTTATTCAAATAGCTTCTTACAGAGATCCACAACTTGTACCTACTATTAAAGACTGTATAAATAATGCTAAATTTCCTGAGAATCTTAGATTTTGCATATGTTGGCAAAGAGATGAAACAGAAAATTTAGATGAATTTTTATATGACCATCGTTTTATGATATTAGACTATCATTATACACTTTCAAAAGGTGTATGTTGGGCAAGAAATAAAATTCAACAATTTTATAACAATGAAATGTATACACTTCAACTTGATTCTCATCATAGATTTGTTAAGAATTGGGATATTATTTTAATTAATATGATAATAGATTTGCAAAACAAAGGATATAAAAAACCTTTAATTACTGCTTATCTTCCAAGTTTTAATCCGGAAAATGATCCTGAAGAAAGAATTTATAATCCTTGGGAAATAGTTTTTGATAAAATTACAGAAGATGGTTCTATCTTAACTAGACCCAAGTATATTGAAAACTGGCAAATTATGGAAACTAATTATATACCAGCAAAATTCTATTCAGCGCATTTTACATTTACAATTGGAATATTTGCTCTTGAAGTTCAACATGATCCTGAATTATATTTTACAGGAGAGGAATTAAATATTTCTGCAAGAGCTTATACACATGGTTATGATTTATTTCATCCTAATTTTATTATAGCTTGGCATGAATATACAAGAAATAATAGGGTAAAACAATGGGATGATGATGAAGATTGGTGGAAAATGGACGAAATATCTAAATTAAAAAATCGTACAATGTTTAATATAAAGAAAATCAACGATAAAATATGTTCTTTCGGGAAATATAATTTGGGGAAAAAAAGAAGTTTGGAGGATTATTTAAAATACGCAGAATTAAATTTCTAATTTAATCTTAAAAACATATTGATAATATAAAATATTTAAAATATTATTTTATATTTATTTTTATATTTATTTTTATATTTATTTTTATATTTATTTTTATATTAAATAAATAAATGAAAATAGCAATAATTGGTTCAGGTATAGCCGGACTTTATTTAGGAAATAAATTAAAAAATAAAGGCTATGATTTCGATATTTATGAGAAAAATAACATTATTGGAGGGAAAATTAAAATGGTAGATTTCGACGGAAATGATGTTGTTGCGGGTGCAGGAATATTAACAATGAATAAAGATAAAAGAATGATTGATTTATGTAAAGAATTCAAAGTAGATATTACACCTTATAAAAGTAATATTTCTTATACTTTTATTCCACTTGATATCATCAAAGTTGTAGAAAAATTAAAAGATAATTTAGATATTATAACAAAAGAAAATGAAAGATATAAATATACATTTTCTAAATTTGCAAAACTAATTTTAGGAGAAAAAGATTACAATAAATTTATACTTAGCGTGGGCTTTTCAGATTTTGAAAAAGCAGATGTTATTGATACTTTATATAATTATGGTTTTGACGAATATGTATCTGGAACTGAAAATGTATATGTAAATTGGAATCAACTATTAGAAAACATATATAATAAACTTAGAGGTCATATATATGTTAGTACACCTATAAAAAAAATTAATATAACTGACGATAAAAAATTTATAATTAAAAATAAAGTTTATGATAAAGTTGTTTTTGCTTCAAATATAGAAACTATTAAATATTTTTTAAAAAACAATATTTATAAAGATATAAAGGGACAAACATTTGTTCGTTTATATGTTAAACTAAATAAAAATATTCCAGATTGCGAATCGTTTATTGTTACGAGTAAACCTTTTCAAAAAATTATTAGAATAAATAAAGAAAAATGTATATATATGATCAGTTATAGTGATAATAAAATAGCAAATAAATGGAAACAAGTTGATATAAAAAAAACTGTTAAAAGAGGTTTGAAAACCATATTTAATGAAGATATAAAAGTGCTTAAACAAAAAATAATTTTTTGGAAAATAGGAACTCATTACTATAAACCTCTTTCCAGACAATTTAAATCTCGTAAAGAATTTCTTGAAATTGCTCAAAATCCTCATCAAAATATGTATGTTATCGGAGATGCCGTTTCAATGAGACAAGGTAATTGTGAAGGAGCAGTTGAATCTGTAGAAAATATATATGATAAAATAATAATTTAACTATGTAAAATAAATTGAAAATAAAAATTAAATTCTTATATTATTTTATAAGTTATTTAGTTATTATAATATGGTTGTTAACAAGAAAGGTGGAAACAAAACTAAGAAGCAAAAAAAGGTTGTAGACGATTTTGTCGAAAGAGAATTAGTATTTAAAAATATAGAAGATTATCAAGAATATGGTCAGGTTACAAAAATACTTGGAAATAAAAGATTTGATGTTAATTGTTTTGATAATAAACAAAGACTTGCTCATGCAGGTGGATCTTTAAAAAGAAAAAAAGTATTTGTGAAACTAGGAGATGTTATTCTGGTTTCTATTAGAACATTTGAAGATTCAAAATGTGATATTTTACATGTATATAATCAAAAAGAAGTAAAAAGATTAAAAAATTTAAATGAGATTCCAAATAATATAACTTCTGGTTTAGAAGATGTAAAAGAAGAAGAGGATATAGGTTTCGATTTTGCAGAGGAAGATGATGAAGATGAAGACGAATTAAAAAGAAAAGAAGATTTTAAAAGAGATTTTGAGAGTAATTTTAATGCTATATAATTCTGATATTTCAAAAAATTTTTATTATTTAAAAAAAATAATAAAACTATATATAAAAATGCAATTCGGAGAAGATCTAGTTATGAATATGTTAAGTTATACAATGGACAAACCTGTTAAATTACCTGTACCTGTACCCGTACCTGATTCATCTAATTTTGAACCAAATCCTAATGATAAACCATTAGGAACTTACGATTTTATTATTGTAGGAAGCGGTCCAGCAGGTTCTGTAATAGCAAATCGTCTTTCTGAAAATCCAAATGTTTCAGTCTTATTGATAGAAGCTGGTTCTGATTGTACCAGAGAAACTCCTAGTCTTCCTATTACAGATTCTGGTAGTATAGATCCAATATTAGGTACACATAACAATTATTGGCCAGCACTTGTGCGTAAAGGTGTATTTACTTGGAATGATTCATTTTCTCAAGGTTTTCAAAACTGGCAATGGCTTCCAATAGTATCTCTAGATAATCCTAGAGGTGGTTATGGAGCCAGAGGTAGTAATCTTGGTGGTTCTACTGTACATTCACAAGCATGGCTTAGAAATGATACAAATGATTTTGACCAATGGGATACAGTTTTAGGATATTCTGTTGGTGGTTCTCTATGGAATAAAAACAGAATGCGTGAAGCATATAAACTTGTTGAAAACCGTGGACAAACAAATAAAGATGGCCTACAATATCATTCTACTTCTATTCCTCTTGGTACTTTTAATGGTTTAGATTTAACTACACCTTATGGTACAACAAATGGTGTCCATTCTGTTACTGGAAAAGTTGATATAATGTCAGGAAATGACCCATCTCAATATAATAAATCTTACTGGTTACCACCTATTGTTACATCTTTATTAGAATCATCTTTAAATATTCCAAATGAGGCATTTAGAGTATTGAATCCTGTTAGTGTACTTGTTGACCAATCTCATCCTAATTGGGAAAATGTACCTTGTACATTTGGCACATCTTTATCTGTACAGGATCAACATGGAAGTACATTTATGTCTCGTAATCAATATAAAGATGCTGGTGCGGCATATCCACCAGGAACTCCATTTGGTTTAGAAGGTGTTATTACAGATTTTCAAAGAGTTACCGCAGCACAAGCTTATATTTACCCTATTCAAAATACACGCAAAAATTTAACGGTAATGACTAAAACATATGTTAGTAAAGTTGCGTTTGATTCAAACAAAAAAGCTATAGGTGTTAATGTATTAGAAGATGGTTATAATGTTCTTGATGTTGGTAGACAAATAAATACACAGCTTGCAGGTTTCGGTGGTACTCCACAAGATGCCAGATATAATGCCGAAAAATCTAAAGCAAATGGATTTAAACGCATCAACGCCAATAAAGAAGTTATTTTATGTGGTGGAACTTATAATTCTCCACATCTTTTATTATTGTCTGGTATAGGTCCTCGTTCACATCTTGAAAATTTCAAAATACCTGTTATAGTAGATCTTCCTGGAGTAGGTGAAAATTTACATGACCATGCAGAAGTTGATCATTATCATGTTTCTGATAATGTTAGCTATGACGCATTTTCTCTTGGAGGTGGTGCACATGGTTTTTATGATCATTTTCCTACTACACGTTTTAAAACACATATTAACCAACCTTATGGTTCTATTCACGGTTCAGGACCAATTACTGATTGGGATGCACATGTTCATCAAGCAATTGGATTATCTTTTACCCCTGATGCCGGTGGTATTATAGCATGGAATGACGGTCGTCCTAACATTCGTAAAGTAGGACCACCTACATATATGCATAATCGTACTAATACAGAAATGACTCTTGAATCTGAAATACCATACTCGACTATATTATGGAGTTTAATGGAATTACACAAATATACTCAGTCTGTAGGATCTGTTAAATTGAATAGTGCTGACCCAACAAGAAGACCTGATATTATCATAAATTGGTTAAATGACCCTGTAGACCAAGAAAGATTTACTGGTGGTTTTTACAACTTTTTATGGCCTCAAATTGAAGGATTAAAAAACACTGATTATATGCTTTCTGAAATAAATCCACCAACTACAAAATCAAGTGGTGTTGGAAGTTGGTTCAAAAAATGGGTCTGGCCTAAACATTCTCATATGTTTGACACTCTTTCATTACCTTCAAATGCTTTTACAAGTAACGGAGAAACTTCAACTATAACAGTAAATCATCCTAATCACGGTTTGGCTTCAAGATATAATGGTACAACTGCAAATGATCCTCCTTCAAATAAACATTATCTAAGATTTAATAATGCAACTGAAATTGATGGACATGATGTAAATAGACTGCAATATGTTACTGTGGTAGATGCCAATACATACACCTTTAACCTACCAAATGGCACTGTAGCCGCTAGTGGTTCTTATGGAGGAGAAAGTGTAGATGTTTATGCTTTCAGCAGAGAAAAATATCTAGATTTTATATTACAATATTGCTGGGGTCATCATTGCCAAGGAACATGTAAAATGGGTGCTAATGGAGATCCTATGGCTGTTGTAAATGAAAAATGCCAAGTTAGAGGAGTATCAGGTTTGCGTGTTGTTGACTGTTCAATTTCTCCTATATCTCACAGCGCAAACACACAAACTGCTTCTTATATTTACGGTGAAAACGCCGCGAAAATTATCAAGGCAGACTATCCCATGTTATATTCTAGATAAATTTTAAAATGTTGAAACTTCTAAAAATTTTTATTTCTTAAATATTATTTAAGAAATAAATTAAAATTATCAAATATCTTATGAGTAGATTTAATGAAAAGTGGTTTGATTTTATTTCAAACTCAATTATAAAGGAAAAATATATATTCGACGATTTTATTTTTAAAGATGGATTTAAAAGATCTATTAGGATAGTTAAGTTTGCATCTTTTTTATGGATATTTTCTATTGGTTTTTCACAAGAAAACAATGAAAATTACTATAATTTATTTTTAAAAAAAAATCATAATTACATACATGAAGATGAAAAATGTTGGTTCATAATAAAAAATCCAACTTTAGAAAAAATAAATACAAAATTAACAAATTTTGAGATATGCACATACCACATACACTGTAAAGATTTTTGTGAACTAGAAATGATTAATAGTGAATCTGAAAATTGTCCTATATGTTTAAAAGAATTTGAAAAACATTATTTAATAAGAACATCTTGCGGTCATTATTTTTGTTTACCATGTTTGAATAATTTAGTAAAAGATTATATTTTAGATAGAGAACATGAAATAATTGTAACATGTCCTATATGTAGAACAGAATTATAAAATAAAAAAACAAATATAAAACAAAATATTTAAAAATATATTTTTAAATATTATTATATAAAATGTTTTATATCAATCCTAAATTATTATCTTTAATCAATGTGAAATATAAAAAAATTATAGAAGATGAAAATAAGAATGAAAATGATGATTCTGAATATAACGGAAACAAAATTATATTAGGAAAAGCAAGTTTTTATTTCTTTTTATTTACAAAATATAAAAGTCTAAACGAAAATTTAGTTACAAAGAATGATTATAACATTAAACTTTTTTTTCAAAATTATGATGAAATGTTTTACTTTTGTTTCTTAGTTGAATATTCAATTGATAAACATTTTAAAAAAGGTGTAGGTTATGGTGAACTTTATAAAATTTTGAATTATATCTTTACGAAAAGAGATATTCAAAATCTTATTTCAATGGACAATTGGAAACAAAAAACTATAGATTTAATTTTAAAAAATCTATCATATTTTGACATAAAAATTGATGATATAGAAAATATTTTAAATTCTGACTATACTGACGATGAAATATTATTTAACCTTAATAAATTAAAATTTTCTAAAACCTATAAACCACAAGATTTAAATAGTGATATAATAAGAGGTCGTGCAAGAGTACGAGAAATAAAAAATTTATTTTATAACGATAAAATTATATTAAAAACAAACAATAAATCAAAATATCTTGATATTGGTTCTGGAAATGGTGTAATTACAAAAGTAATAGGTGAGTCATTTGGTTTTTCTTTTCAAAATATTTATGGTACAGAAATTTCAAAATGGCAGGAAAAAGAACACGAAAATAGTAAAACTGCCGTAAAGACTTCTTATATAGTCGGCAATTCTTTGCCTTTTGATGAAAATACTTTTGAAATGGTTTCATGTATAATGAGTATTCATCATTTTGAATTTAAGGATGATATGCTAAAAGAAATTTATAGAGTTCTGAAACCTGGCGGATTACTTATTATAAGAGAACACGAATTTGACCATAGTAAAGAAATGAAAGATTTAATAGATTTAGAACATGCATTATATGCAACTGTAATTCACGAAAAAATGGATTTAGAGAAAATCAATAATTTTTGGAATACTTATATTGGTGATTACTTTTCTTTTGAAGATTTGAAAAATGATCTTAATAAATTACATTTTAAATCTTTATCAAACGAAATAAATATTAAAGGGCCAACTGCATATTACTGGTGCGCCTTTCGTAAAATATAAATATAAAGTTTATTTATAACTTTATATTTTCGTTATTCTTTTATACTCTAAAAGGTAACATAACTATTTTTGATAATTGTCTTTCCATTTTTTTTACTTTTCTAAAAGCATTCCATTCATTATTTCTCGTTTTATTTCTTTTTTTTGTAAGTTCTTGATATTCTTTATTGGCTTTTAATTCTTTCCTTAAAATAGATGAATTATTTTTAGCATCTTTATATTTCTTTTTTAAATTTTTATATCTTTCGACTAATTTCTTTATTTGTTTATTGGCATTCTTTTTTTTCGTATATTTTATAACAGCTGACACAGCAGTATTATTATCATGACTAATATAAGGATTTATATAAAAAAATTCGTTTGCATTTCCTCTACACAACGGACAAGTTCTGTTTCCTGTTCTTAAATAAGTTATTAAACATTTTGAATGAAATTTATGTTTACATTCATTTAATTCATGAGTATCATTTACATTATTTAATTCTTCTAAACAAATAGAACATGTTTCATTTGTAATAATTTCGTTACCATCATAATCAATAATTACATCCATAATATATTATCTTTTACATTTTTAAATTAAAATTCTTCTTGGAATACAAAGTGTAAATGTTTTTTTAAAACAATTTGAAAATGGCATGATGGTAAAGGTATGTCAGATAATGTTTCGTCTATTTTAAATAAACATATTTTTATAGTTTCATCAAAAATATGTTGATAAGGTTGTAAAACATAACCTAAATCATATAAAGAATTTTTAGCAATTATATCAATCTTATAACCACATTCTGGTTGTATAAGTAAACCTGTATCATATATTGTCAATTTTGATCCTATATTTTTTATTTTTTCGATTATATATACATCATAATTTAAATTTAAATTTTTTGTAGGTATAAGTGCATTTTTGGTTAATTTATATTTACATTCAATCAAACTTTTCAAACCTAACCATGTAATATATTGAGAATAATTATCATTTGACCTAAATCGAGCATCCGAACTATCATATATAAAACCTAGAAAATATAAAGCTTTTTCATCTTTAAATGTAAGAATATTATTTTCTATATTTTCTTCTTTATTAAATATAAATTGGTTTATAAAATTTAAAACTGTTATATCTATTTTTCTATCAGTATTGATATTACATATAAGTTCATTGGTATGAAAGTTTTTACAAGTCATTTCTCCATTAGAATCAAATATTCCTCTTATAATTATTGGTATAAGGTTATCTTTCAACTTAGGAATTTTTTGTTTTTCTAAAGGAATTTTATTAAAATCAAAACCAAGTTTATATAATTGATTTTCCAATTGTTGTGTTAACATAATTAGTTCTTATTTCTTTTTATCTTAATTCTTTAATTCTTGTATTTTTTTATATATAAGTGCTCCACAGATACCAGATATTACACCTATAATATGACCATATAAAGAGCTTTTACTATCCATTATTTTAGAAAACATAATATTAAGGATAATTGCACCTAAAATTTTATAATCAATATATTTATTTTTAGATATAACCTCAAATGTAAAAACACCATATAGAATTCCTGAAAATCCAATTGAACATGGTGTTTTTATTAATCTATATAAAATTATTTCAAGTAACGATGTAAATAATATTAAAAACAATATAAGAGTTAAAAATTTTTTTGAGCCTAATCTTATCTCTACATTTGTCAAAGAATATAATCCAAATAAATTTGCAGCTAAATGATAAAAATCAGTATGAATAAAGTTTGAATATAATACATTTACCATATTTTTTTCACAAGGTATTGTTTTAAGAGCACTTGTAAAATACATGGAAAATATAATAATTAGTACAACAAATAAAAAAGAACATACTGGACAATTTTTTAAAATATTTTTTTGAATACTTGTTTGATTATCTTTCATTTATATTGAATAAAGTTTAAAAAAAAATTTTCTATTAAATAAATAAAGATGAAATCTTTAAAAAAAGAAGAAATAAAAGAAGACTTTTGCGGTCCTTGTATGATGGCTGTGCCTTTAGCTTTAGGTGTTGGAGGTGCTGTTAAAGGAGGTAGTTCGAAAGGTAAAAACAAATTAAATAATATATTACTTATAGGAGGTATAATCTTAACTATTGTATCTATTATAATTTATATATTATGGAAAAGAAGATGTACGGAATGCCGTTAAAAATTTTTATATTATAAATTTATTTTATAATATAAAATGTTTACACTCTCTCAGATGGTATTATTAACATTAGTTCCTGTAGTATTAATAACAGTTTCTTTAATTATATATTTTAAAAATAAACCACAAAATGGAGGTGGAGGTGGAGGTGGAGGTGGAGGTGGAGGTGGAGGTGGCATGCCCTTCACCCTGATGGATGCCTATGCCAATCCTCAGCATGCTCAGGCGCTGATGCTCAGCCGCGAAGGCACGATCAACCCCTTGGATGTGGCGGGCCACGCGCCTAAGCAGCAGTCACCCGCCCAAATGCTCTGGCGATGGGAGCCTTGGGTGCGTCAGTCCCTGGCAGTGCATGAGTTGCTGTCACCCTTGGTGTTTCCCGACATGAATGCCGCCGAGTGGGCGCCCTCCGG
>JACCDO010586475.1_pt1 | contig 22347 bp, 23 predicted proteins | sample 7446101 | NCBI WGS metagenome assembly JACCDO01 (sample SAMN15323440, study PRJNA562643) | freshwater metagenome | isolation source: river surface water | place: USA:Blue River Watershed | collected 2017-08-16
GGTGGCTGAAACCATTCCGTGGAAGATGGAAAAGTATTTTATGAAGACCATGGTGCGTGACCCGCAGTGGTTTGCGTCAGTATTACCGGAGATTGATGCCTTTTGGACGGATGTGGAGGATGCCAAGAATGACAAATTTACCATGCCAGAATCGAAACGGGGAAAGAAGGCACCGGTGTGTAAGATTATCGACGACAATTAAAAGACGGGCTTGTTATAAAAGGTCAAGACCATGTCGTGATTGGGTGCGCTGCAACTTTCGGGAATATCGTGTTTATAATTGTTGGTGCTTTGACGGTAGGAGCCTCCCAATTCAAGATTTTTTTCAAAATCCAAGGCGTAGCATTGTTCGCTCGTGGGACCAATCGGCTTTCGTACACCAGGAATCCCCTTGGGAAGTAAATCAAAGGATTGTTTGACGGATGCACCAGGCAGGTCGCATACGGACTTGGGGTTTACATCCTTCGGGTCGGGGGCGTACCCTTGTAAATAAGAGGGAATTCCACCGGTAAAGGATTCGACCACACCCATGGGCCACGACGCTTCGACGCGAGGACGAACCACCGGATAGGCGCCGTCCATCAGTTGCCAGGATTGAATGCTCAATAAAAGTACGACAAGGCCAAAAATAAGGAGAAAACCTGCAAACCACTTCATTCTATCAGAAAAGCATATAAAATTGATTATGAATCTTATATGGTTTTGAGAAAAAAGAAATACAGGATGGGTTTTTATGACATTGGACAGAACCGTACATTATGTTTTCACACCCTTCTTATGGGATTCCTTACTCTGATTGGGTTTACCTTTGCCGCAATAAAACCAGACAACCAGGACATTTATTTATTGGTAGGAATGGGGGCAATGATTTTGTTTATTCTTTCCTTATATCAACTTCGTGCAGCCTATTCCATGTATTCGGACTATTTACAACTACCGCAAACCGCGCTCCGCGAACCCAAAGTTCGATTTGCTGACGACGTAGAGGAAGAAATAACGGTGATTACGGTATAGTGTCTGCCATACAAGAGATGATAAAATTGAAATCATCTTTTTTTTGGTTGCGGTTAGATACAATGGCAACTTTCTCCAGTCAACGTAGCATGAACGTCCAGAAACGCGATGGCCGTATGGAAGCGGTATCCTTTGATAAAGTGCTGCAACGAATTCAAGCCCTCAGTGATGATTTGCAAGTCAATGCCGCAGGGGTTGCCCAAAAAGTACTTGGTCAGATTTATGATGGCGTCAAAACGTCCGAACTGGATGTCTTGGCGAGTGATGTTGCCATCAATTTATCCACCACGCATCCAGACTACGGCATCCTGGCTTCGCGAATTGTCATCAGCAATCATCAAAAAAATACTCCATCATCCTTTGTGGAAGCAATGCACATTCTTGGCAACCAAAAGATGCCCAAAACGGAAACACCGGTTTCGTACATTAGTAACGAAATAAAACAAGTCATTGAAGCCCACGGAAAGGAAATTGATGCCTACATTGCATATGACCGTGACTTTGTGTTTGACTTTTTCGGTTTCAAAACCCTGGAACGCGCGTATTTGCTCAAAGACACGTCTGGAAAGGTCATCGAGCGTCCTCAACACATGTGGATGCGTGTTGCTCTGGCCCTTTGGGGAAAAATCGATTTGCAAAAGGCGTTTGCAACCTATGACGCCATGAGTCAAAAGAAGTTTACTCATGCAACGCCCACCCTCTTTAATGCCGGCACTCCCAACCAACAATTGTCGTCCTGTTACCTCATTGCCATGCAAGAAGATTCCATTCGAGGCATTTATAAAACTCTTGGCGATTGTGCCCAAATCAGTAAATACGCCGGCGGAATTGGTCTGCATATTCACAACATTCGTGCCAAGGATTCCATTATTCGCGGCACCAACGGAATTAGTAATGGTCTTGTACCCATGCTTCGTGTGTATAATAATACCGCACGCTATTGTGACCAAGGTGGGGGCAGACGTAAGGGTTCCTTTGCCGTCTATCTTGAACCGTGGCACGCCGACATTGAAGATTTCCTCTTGCTCAAAAATAAGACGGGTGCCGAAGAAGAACGTGCACGTGACCTCTTTTATGCATTATGGATTCCGGATTTATTTATGAAGCGCGTGGAAGCACAGGGAACCTGGACGCTCTTTTGTCCTAATGAAGCCCCTGGACTTGCGGATGTATACGGTGACGAGTTTGAAACATTATATCTTCGCTATGAAGCAGAAGGTCGCGGACGAAAAACCATGGATGCACAAAAGTTATGGTTTTCAATTCTTCAATCCCAAATTGAAAATGGGATTCCCTATTTACTGTATAAAGACGCTGCAAATAAAAAGTCGAATCAAAAGAATTTGGGGACCATCAAGTCATCCAACTTGTGTGTTGCGCCGCAAACTCCTCTGTGGACAAAGAATGGCCAAGTTCCCATTGTGACCCTTGAAAACAAACAGGTGGAAATCTGGAATGGAACGCAATGGAGTATGGTAACCGTCACAAAAACGGGAAGTCAACAACCCTTGCTCAAAGTCAATGTGAATTTGACGACAAATAATCCAGACCTACCTCCATCGGTACAAACCATTTATTGTACAACCTACCATAAATTCATTCTCGACTCCCCCTTGTCGATTGCGGATGCCCCGCGGGTAGATGCATCTACGCTCACAGCGGGACAAAAACTCAAATCGTGGACGGACAATTACAATGTAACGTATAGTTACAGTATTGCTTCCGTGGAAAATGATGGTCGCATTGATGATACGTATTGTTTTACCGAACCACTCAATCATGCAGGGGTCTTTAACGGAGTCCTTACAGGAAATTGTACCGAAGTGATTCAATATAGTGATAAAGATGAAACCGCCGTGTGCAACTTGGCATCCCTGGGTCTCCCCGCGTTTGTCAAGGACGGCGTCTTTGACTTTGAAGCATTGCGCACATCGACATCCATGATTGTGGAAAATCTCAATCGCATTATTGATATTAACTTTTACCCCACGGAAGAAACGCGTGTTTCCAATCTTCGTAATCGACCCATTGGAATTGGAATCCAAGGACTCGCTGACGTCTTTGCCCTGTGTAAATATACATGGGAATCACCCGAAGCGCTCCGACTCAATCAAGAAATCTTTGAGCACATGTACTATGCCGCACTCGAAACTTCATGCAAAATCGCGTTACTTGATGGACCCTACGAATCCTTTGCTGGCTCCCCTGCATCCCAGGGTATCTTGCAATACGATTTGTGGAATGTAAAGCCGACGACCAATCTTCCCTGGGATTCCCTCAAAAAACGAATTCAAATTCATGGTCTCCGCAATTCCTTGCTGCTTGCACCGATGCCTACCGCCAGTACGAGCCAAATTCTCGGATATAATGAATGTTTTGAACCATTTACGAGCAATATTTATTCACGACGTACCTTGGCGGGCGAGTTCTTTGTGATTAATAAATATTTAGTCAAAGACCTGATGGAATTGAAACTCTGGTCGCCCGAAATGAAGAATAAGATTATCTTGTACAAGGGAAGTGTTCAACATATTCCAGAAATCCCAGACGATATTAAAGCGCGGTATAAAACATCGTTTGAACTCAAACAACGAATTCTTCTCGACATGGCTGCTGCACGTGGAGCCTTTATTTGTCAAAGCCAAAGCATGAACTTGTTTGTGGAAGACGCAACGTATTCGAAATTGTCGAGTATGCACTTTTATGGATGGAAGAAGGGTCTGAAAACCGGTTGCTACTATCTCCATACACGGGCCGGTGTCGATGCACAACAATTTACCATTGACCCTCGACTACAAAAGGAAATTGCTCAACAAACCAAGCAAGTATTGAGTCCCGAACAAGAAAAGAAGGAACAGCGTCGTTTGCTCTTGGAAAAGTTGGCACGTGAATATGAAGAAGAGGCCGCAAAAGCCAAAGCCGATGCCGAAAACGGTGTGGGATGTATGATGTGTTCTTCGTAAAGATGGTCAATCATAAATCATCGTCTACACAATAGGAGAGTATGGATGAAACAGGAAAAACAATGACAAAAGGAGAATTGTATCAAGCAATACAACATGCAAAACAAAACATTCAAACGCAAAAGGAGTTACCATCCCAATTGTATACAATGTTTGAAAAAGTCAGTGAACTTTTTTTATCATTCTTGGAGAAAAAGGGGCAACCTGGGTGGGCTTCACATATCAAGGATGAACATGGGAACCCTCTTTTTTCCAATGAAAATGTACAGACGATTGAGTCCATCATTTCAAAGCAAGCATATAATCATGTCCAACATGGGGGTGACGGTGCATTTGACCGATTTGCCTTTCGACCTGGTATGGAATCGTCCATGGTGCAAACGCCTGGGGTCAAAGATGTATTGCAAAATTTTAGTTTGGACGACAGTTATGAAAAGATTAAAAATCATATCTACACCTTGGATAATACCCTGACCACGATTGGTCGTGAAGTGGGTCCCGTTGCACAATTTGAAAAGCAGCCAGATTTCAAAGTGGGTCCCTACGGAATGTACATGCCCTTTTCCGTACCGGTACCACGAACCATTGTGGTAGGTTTTTTTATTGCATTGTTGGAGTCCTTGCGATTAATGATTTACTATAGCGATGAAGACAGCCCTTTTTTTCGAAAAATCTTGTCCATGTCGCTTGCGATGATTGATTTGAGTCGCGGGCAATGGAAGAATGCCATATTATCATTTTTGGGTGTATTTGGAAAGTACCCTATTTTAATGGGGGTGTTTGGAAAAGTGTTTTTACTCGTCTATAATTTCATCAGTCCCAATTTACAAAATCGGATTCACGATGATTTGTACGCCTCTGGCAAGTCGATGATTCTTGGATTCTGGTTGTGGCTCTTTAGTGTCGTGTCGCCAGACAGTATTCGTCAACGGGTCATGGAGTTTGTGGAAAAAGTTCGAACTCCCATTGAAGAAATTAATAAAGGGATTGATGCGATTGAAGCCGAAGTGAAACCACGTGCGCGTGAGGCTGGATTCGAAGTTGAATTTCCGCGGTTACCCCTCGAGCGGGTTCCCTCGTTTGATGATATTCAAAACTTTCAGGCCTTGCTACAACAACCCGAAGTCTATTGTAACCCCATGATAAAACAACAAATTGCTTCCGTACAAGATATTTTCCCCTTGCGTGTTATTTTTGAATTGATGAATATACCGATGAATCCACGTATTTTGGCGCAAAAATGTCGTGATGTAAATGCGATTCCTGCGGTGGCCCTTCAAAAAGTTCTGAAACCCACAGTGTACCGCACCAATACTCGAAAAAAGAATGCGAATACAAAATCAAATACATCTTCCATGGTGGGAGGAAAAAAAGAGTCTTTTGTAAATCGGTCACAGCCTGCATATACCCACGAAATTGAAGTGGGTGCGTACGGAATCCCCTTGGCTGCCGATGGAGTTGTACCAAAGGTGGGTGGAAAAAAAAGAAAGACACGTCGCAACTATCGTAAACGCGCATAAATATTCTCACAATTTCATCATCTTATATAAAGTAATTGTATTCTTTTATAGAAGATTGAATCAATGAGCGACCAAATATTAAAAATTGTAAAAAAGCACCAATTTATGATGGAGAATCATGGTATTGTATATCAAACTTGGTATGAAGGTTCACAAAACACATTGAAACACCATCCGGTCAATTATTGGACATTGGATGTGGAAAAAAAGGTTGCCTTTTTGTATACGTTTTTGAAACAAATTCATCAATGGATGCACTTTCAAAAAATTGGAGTGAATGAAGAACTGCGTCAAGAATATTATAAAAAGGCACAACTTTTTGATAACTATTTACAGTCGTATCGTATTAATATTGAAACAGTCATGGATGACAAAGAGCATCAACAACATATAGACATGTACATCTATTTTGTAAATCAAATCGAAGACTGTACGACGCGTATCATGGAAATGACAAAACCGCCGAGTTTCTGGGACTGGTTTTCTATTTAACTTCTTCAATCCCCACTCCCACTAAACTGTGTAAAAAGTAAATGTGGGGCTTTTCAAATCCCCAGGCACATCCTGGTTTTGCTTCGGCAGGAACAATTCGTGCACTCGCATTCTTATCGTGTTGAAGGGCAACAATAATTTGAAACGATGGAATTTCAGTGACGCGTGATTCGCGACCGGCCAAAAACTCTTCTCCCTCTGCAATACTCTTTTCTGGAAATTTCTTTTCTTCCCAAAAGGACTTGTAAAAGGTCAAGGTCGATTCCGAAATGCGTTGGGCAAGTCCAAGATGATAGGGGGGTACACTCACGACCGACGTCCCTTTGAATAAATCGTACATGGGTAAAATAGTACACACGACCGTTTGTTGACGGTGGAGCAACCACGCAACCCGTCGACGAAAACTGGTGGACGGAAACACATCGTCGTCGTCCATCATGAGAATAATATCATTGGTACATCGCTGTACTCCAATATTCCGTTTTTCCCCAATTGGCGTCTTTTTATCCAGAGGAACATAGGTGATGGACCCAGGACGGAATTTATCAATGAATTGAATCACCTTATTGCAGGGGCTTTCGGTTGCATCCGAATCATCGACCACGACCCATTCAATCTTCTCACGAGGATAATCGGACGACAAGAGATTCAAAAAGGCATTGTCAATAAATTTGGGGCGATTGTATACAAGGGTCACGACACTAATGGGGGGACAGTCCGCTGCGTTTAACACGGGCGGCATAAACTTTGGCATTGGCGCCTTACTCTTTAGATTTCCAAGAATCGCTTGAAAGAGTGATTCGAACGATGTTTCGAAATTCGTCTTCCAACCTTCTTTGTACGCCTTTTCATTTGTATTTCGCAATGCTTGTAAATCACACTTGCGAAATGCATCCATGGCTTGGTCGAGTTGCGTTTGTAAATCGTCGACCGTGCACGCCGACCAATCGACATACGATGCCATCCCCTTTTGAATCATGGGAAGATTGAGAAATGCCGTACCCGCATCGTTTCCATAATAATGATGATATGCATCGAGATTGTTGACGAGTTTAAATGCACGGACCATGGACGCCTCTTCCATGCTATACCCAAACCCTTCACTGCTACTGAACCCAATATGACCAGGGTATTTATGGAGAGATTGCATCCACGATTTTTCATCCAAGTGTGTTTTTTCCACCGACACCATGGGGCTCAATGTCATGGACGAAACATCCAGTCCTCCTTTTTCTGAAACATAGACTTTGAGCGGGCCGTATGAATCCTTCCACCGAGGTAAAATATGGGTCACCGCTTCAATCTTGTTTTTGGACCCACCGCAAAACCATACAAACCCGTCCTCGTGCTTAACACTTTTAGGGTACGATTCTTTGGGGTACGAAGATGCGCCGAGCATATGAAGCAGGGACGAGTTTTCTTCGCGGCAAACACCGGCATTCAGAAAGGTGCGTCGTGATTCTGGAGTTTTAAAGAGATAAAGGTCGAAATTGTCCTTGTACACATTCCATGCTTCATAATACCATTCAGGGTTGACAACGAGTATATTACATCGTGTCCATGGAAACCACGCCGCATAGGGGACTTCCAAATGAATACATACATCACATTTGATGGGGGGTTCTCGCGGGTCCATGATTCGCACCTTATGAATGGGTTGATTGACCCGTTGCCAAACTTTGGCAAACCCTTGGGCAATATTTTCAGCATCTTTTGCCAACCCGTACGTATTTGTGGTATTATACACGACAACAATGTCAAGAGGAGCAGGAGCCATAAAATCTTCTATCTATCTAGCATTTAAATTGTTTAGGTGGTATATTTAGAGAATGAATGATGCAACAGGTATTCAAGTTCGTGATTTGCCGTACGTGACGTGGAAGAATTCCTTGGCCCATTATGAACATATGAAGGGACCCGCATGGAAAAAAGTCTTGTACGATGAAGAAAAGTATGCGAAAACGTTTACCACCCATCGTTCCGTAAAAAAGAACCTGTCATATAATGTGGCCTTGTACAAGTATGCCAAAAATATGATGTACAATATGCCGTTTGTTGGGGGTCACGGTGCGGTTGAAATTTATTATACCAACATGTTTTTTCTCTCGTGGCGATTTACAAGAGAGGATTCGCCTGTATATGATGGGCGCGATATTGTATGTAGTTCCGATGGACATGTATGGACAACCTACGAAAAGGGAAAGGGGGATGAATCCTTTTTTCTTGCATATTATCCAAAGAATGAAAAGAGCCCAAAATGGAAGAAGGAGCATGTGGGGCCAGAAATCAGTTATCAGGGCGGAAAATGTTTTTATACGACCGTTGAAAATCGATTGTGGAGCAACAAATTGTACATGTGTGATGCGAAAACGGGAAAGAATGAAGTCTTGTTGTATGAAGAAAAAAATCCTGAAATTAATTTGTATGTATATCGCACATCCAATCAAACAACCGTTCTTATGAAGGACAATAGTCAAGACCGAACATATTGTACGATTACCCCTCAGGGACTGTATGAACAAGCCGATTTGTACATTCTTCCTTCCAACTGGAAATTACCCAAGGGAACATACGGAATTGATTTTGCGATTCCAGAGCGTGGTCTTCTCGTTACCAAACATCACGGCGAGAAAATCTTATGGTATTGCAATTCCAAGAATCCCGCAAAAAAACTCTTATACATTCCCTCTGGAAATATAATACCCGATTATTGGAGTGTTTTTGAAGGGGCCACAGACTTTTTAATCCGCGTGGAAACACCGTATCAAAGTGTCGTATATTATCAATACGATGCTGCGGGTCAATTGCGTGGAATCAATAGTCCCATGCTGTGTGGTTTACAATGGAAACGACACATTACGAAAAGTGAAGACGGTACACCGGTACATTATATTCTTACGCAAAAATTACAATCTCCAAAGGGGTTACTTGTGGTGGGATATGGTGCGTATGGGTCGCCTACAACAACAGGAAATGGATATAACCGCTGGATTGCATTTTTAGAAGCAGGGTGGGCCATTGCCTATACATTTCCACGGGGTGGAGGTGACCACACGGAGTCCTGGGCAAAGGAGGGACGTGTGGAAGGCCGCATTAAAACCATCCAGGATTTTGTTGCCTGTATTCGTGATGCACAAAAACAAACACGCGTGAAACCGAATCGCACGGTGATTTATGGGCGAAGTGCTGGAGGATATTTAATGGGTGCAACCTTAAATGCACATTCGGACGGTTCTCTTATGACGGGTGTCTATGCAGAAGTACCGTATGTGGATGTATTACGGACCACCAGTAATCCATATTTGCCGCTAACGCGTATGGAATATCGAGAATTTGGAAATCCGGCACAACGGTTGGAAGACTTGATTTCGATTGCAACCGTATCACCGATCGACGGGGCCACGGTCCTTCCGCCATCGCCGGTATTTGTATTGGCGCGTACGGCTTTGCACGACAGTCAAGTCTACACCTACGAAGCGATTAAATGGATTCATCGTCTTCGAAAACATACAAAAAAAGAAGCCCCGAAACTTGTATTGATGGAAAAAGACCAGGGACATTTTACACCGGCCGACCAGGCTCATTATCAATATGCCCTCGATGCGAGTCTTTTTTTATCGTGGGTCGATGGTGAACTTCCAAACCATGCGTAAAAAAATCTATGCTTTGAGTATAAGAAATGAAGTCTCGTCGTGCCACCAATCTGCGCAAAGCCTCTCGCAAGAACCGCAAGTCTACCCGCAAGTCCTCTCGCAAGGACCGTCGCACCCGTCGTTCCAGCCGCAAGTAAATGTGGTTGCATAGTTCGGATTTAAATATTTAATCGTCGTCAAGAAATTGATATCCAACATTTTTTGTTTTGGATGTGAATTTCAGCGGTTTATGGGGAAATTGTTCTTGCAAACTGGGAATCAGTTTTCGCAAATAGAGTCGTCGATGGTCTTCCAAGAGCCCATGGTCCAAAATGGCCTGACGGTGTGCGGTGGTGCCATACCCCTTGCATTTTTCCAAATTGTATTTTTTCGCTTCGTCTGGATGGTCGGTGCACCACTGAAGGACCCATGCATCGTGATGCACTTTGGCAACAATACTGGCGGCCGCCACGTGTAAATAATGTGCATCTCCGTCCGTGACCGTTTCATAACATTCTTCGTGGGACACGGAATCAAGACCCAGGGTTCCATCAATCACATAGCGACGATACCCTACAATTTTGAGTTGGTCAATGGCGCGTCGAAACGCCTGCTGATTGGCCCAGGTTGCCCCGTGAGCATCCATTTCTTGTGCCGAGACACTTCCGATTCCAACCCCTAGGGCATGTTGAAGAATGGCTTCACATACTTTGACACGTTTCTTTTCACTAATCTTCTTACTATCTTTGATTTGTGGCACAAGAGAACGAAAGGAATCATCCCAATCTTCTTCCTTGGGTAAAAGAACCGCCGCTGCCATTAAGGGTCCCCAAAAAGGTCCTCGCCCGGCTTCGTCCACCCCCACTTCAAGTACACTGTCATTTTTATAACACGGCGAAAGCATCTTCTTTGTACGTTGGATACTATACAAATTTCTTCAATTTTTTAAGAAAAACCATCTTTAATAGAGAAGTATGGTGTCAAAGAAAATTGCCATTGCACTGGCCGTCCTTGTTGCAGTCGTGTTGTTACAAATCTTTATCCGTAGCGAAGGGTTTGCTGATTATGTAAGTCCGATGGCAGGGTATACCAAAACCCAAGAAGAACAGACTCAAAAAATAATGAGTGCACGAGGTGCAGAATTAAAACCAATTTTGGAACCTTATGTTGAAATCTTTACAAATAAAGATAAAGGGGCGGAATATTTAATCAAGTTTCATAAATTATCGGATGATGAATATAATAATCGTCTCTTGTTTATCTATGAATTAATTGATACCGTTTCGAAAGGTGCACCCGCGTCTGGAGACAATCAAACCATGATATTTTTCGATTATCTTGTGTACAATACCTCCAAAATGAGTGATGCAGATTTCAAAGTCTTAAAGGAAAAGTTGGCAACCTTGATTGATTTGGACAAAAAATGCCCTGAATCCATGTGCAAGAAATTGACAAGTGATGAATTGCTAAAACTCAAAACATACTATGAAAGCAACATTTTTATTAAGGACTGGTATGACACGGTAGAAAAGGCCTTGAAGGAAAATCCAGATTTGAAAAAAGAACTTCCGATTCCAATTCCACGCATTCGTATTCCCAAGGATTCTGTACCCGCAACCACTCCTGGTCTTGGTAATGCGGAAGTAACCACGCAAACATATCCGGATGGAATTGCAAAATCCCTCATGGCCGATGTGTATGACGGTAAACTCGATGCCACCATTTTTGGGAAATTATCCGCAACGCCAAAAGACGCCGTCCACAAAATCAGTCCTCAATCGTCCGTCTCTGGAAAAGTCCAAGATTTAATCAAGGATGAAGCCGCCTTACGCACCATGATTCGTGATGAAATTCTCAAGACACGAAACTCCCCAGAATCGAGTACGATTCAAACACGTTCCACAAGTTTACCCGTCACCGATGGACTAAAACAAGGTTCCAGTTATAGCGCATTAACAAAAGACCCCTCCGTCACATGTCCCCCACCCATTGGTGGATGTGGCAAGTATATCCGAAAAGACAGTATTCCTTGTTGGGGTTGTAGTTTAAAGTAAACCATATAGTCTCTCTTGCAGAATCATAATCATCGTTTTTATAGTTCCTTGAAAACAATGAATATTTCTTATAGGAAGGACAGTATGTATAAAGGTCTCATTTTTTTAATCATATTGGCGATTGTATTCGCAATTGCCTTTTATTGGTCCCCGAAATGTGAAGGATTCCAAAACCCATTGGAAGACCCAGCATTGGCACAAAAGGGGGTTGGAAATATAAAGGCTGACTCTTCATCCTTGGCACAAATGCCCAGTAGTCCCTACGATGCAATCGCAAAGACCACTCCCTCTCCCTATCGCGACCCTGCAAATGAACCCGCCCGTTACAGTCGGATTCAAGGTGCCATTGCGGATTTACAAACCTTTTTTGGATTTGAAATTGCCAATTTGGAAGACCGGTCTGACCCTGCATTTCAACTCCCCATTCAAACTGCACGCGCGGATTTATCCGAATTACAAGCACTGCAAACTACGCTGGAACGAAATCCCGGTATTCCCAGTCGCATGACCAATAAAAAGTTGGATGACATTCTTGGAAATCTACAATACTTGCGAAACGAGGCACGGTTAATCAAAAATGTGTCGACAGAAGGGTTTTCAAATTATGGCGACGACGAAGAAGAACTTTTACAAGAAGGGTTTTTTAATTATTATGGGGATGAATCTGAAGATGTATATGAAACCTTTGTGGACCCCATTGATATTCAAAAACTCCGTATCCTTCTTGGGCGTTGGTATGACTTTTCCAAGAGAGAAGGGTTTGCAGATATGGCCTTTTTAGAAGACCAAATTGCGCAAATTTCGACTGCGTTTGCAAATACCATGACATCACTGCAAAAGAACACGGGTATTGCTGATTTCCGTGGACGTTTTTATGCGTTCTTGGGTATTTTCAATGAATATATTAAATTTGGAATTGAAGAAGACCCCAATTTGGAAAAGTCGACGGAACACGTCAAGACATTTAGTAATGAAAAGGTGCAACAAGATATGGCCAAACTTGCCGTGATTGCAAACATGGCATCTCCTTGTCCCAAAGTAACCTGTCCCGATGTAACTGCAGAACAATATGACCGTGCGCTGGAAGATTTCAAGAAAAAGTTTGGGATTACCATTGGAAAAAAGAAGTCCAAGGTTCAGCGCAAAAAGGCCACAGTGCGTCAACGTGCGACCCGTCGGGCTACGGAAGCAAAACCCGAACCGGTACAAGAATCATCGGCCGTTTCACAGACCCAACAACTTGCCCCAGAAGTGGCTCCCCAAATGGCACTCGCCCCAACACCAACACCCGCAATGACACAAATTCAAGTATCCGGTCAATGTCCACGTGCAACCAAAGCCCAATTGGACGATTTTTACAATCGTTTATCGGGTGAAATTTCCAAACTCAGTGCCACCAACAATAGTGACCCAATTATGCAAGCGCGGATTCGTAATCTCACCGCCATTAAGAATTCGGTGGGAGATTTAATTGATTATATGAAGGGTGGGACTTTATCGGCAAATGATGTACCTCTTACCAAGTGTGATATTGATAGTTCATTACCGGTGCTCGGCAATACAAATGCCCCTCTTCCATCGATTCTCACCAACTTGGGAATGCCAAGTGGACTCTTAAATGCCTTCCCAGGTGGATTAAGTATGGGTGATTCACAAACAATTAAACAATTGACGGGTGTCTTTGATAAGTATATGGATACACTCACAAAGGGCGCTTCCTGGAATTTCGGCTTGGAAGTCAATTATGACAGTCCACGTGCTCTGGAAATCATGGAGGCCCAACAAAAAGAAGCCGAGGCGATTGGGTCCATGTTTAGTAAGCCATGGCGCATTGATGTAACGGGTATGAATCCAAGTGGAGTCCCTGGAATGGAAACCAATTCAAGTTTTAATTTTACACCATCCGGTCCGTACAATAAACAAGCAACGGCCAAGTTGGACGGCAATCATACGATTCAAGATGCTGGATTGCCAGGATTCAATCGTGGTCAAGGAGCCCCCATTGCCCCGAAAACGGGAAATTTTGAATGGAAGCAACGTGCAAAAAGTATCTGTGAACAAGTTCGTTTACGTGGCATGAATCCGGCGGATTTTGGGTGCCGTGCAGATATATATGACGATGCTGACCCGAACTTCTCGTGGCGTGGTTATACCGCAATGTTATGCAGTCGTTTAGAAACAACAATGGATCCCGGACTTCCTGTTACTGTTGGTTGTCCCCCCAGTAATTGGCCAGGATGGAAGGCATAATACATTCTTTCACAATAGAGAATAGGTAATATGGCAGTCGGATCTCAAACCGTGATGCCAGGATTAACTCTTTTATTGGGAGTTATGATTGGATTGATTCTAAGTCGTTCATTTTTAGCAAAAAGTATGGAGGGTTTCCAAAGTGGAACCTGTGGAAATTGTGGAAAAGGCTACCCATGCTCATGCCCAAGTCCCAAACCACCAAAATGCCCGTGTCCTGAACCCGACTTGAGTGCATACGTTCTCAAGAGTTCCATTCCTCCCTGCCCATCCATGCCCGATTTAAGCAAATATATGCTCAAGACCGAGTGCCCACCCGTACCCGATTTAAGTAAATATGTTCTCAAATCGTCGATTCCAAAACCCCAACCGGTTGTATTGGACTGCAGCAAGTGTCAAAAGCCCAAGGGTGATTGCCCTCCTTGCCCCCGTCCTCGTTGCCCAGAGGTCAAGTGCCCTGCACCGACGGTATGCCCACCACCCGCCCCATGCCCGCGTCAAACATGCCCACCCACCGTGGTCAAATGCAAGGCCGAGGATGCACCCGTACAACAAGTGCGTCCCTATTTAACACCCTTGGATGTCCAAACCTTTGGCATGTAACGCTTCATGTCGTTTCATTTTTCTTATTATATGCGTCAATGAAAATAATAAGAAAAAATAGGATTATGGACACGCGATTTTGGGGTCCGAGTGCTTGGAAATTATTTCATCTGATTGCCTATAGTCAATCGGGTACACCTCAATTTTGGGAATCAATTCAATATGTATTGCCGTGCAAATATTGTCGCAGTAGCATAAGTGGGTATTATGAAAGCAATCCCATTCCAAAATCTTCCAAGGACGATTGTTTTTGGATGTACCAGATTCATAACAGTGTCAATCAAAAACTCCGCGGGGAAGGACAAACGGTTGCACCCGACCCGCCGTTTACAATTGTGCACGAATTTTACAAGGATTTCTATAATCAAGGTTGTACAAAAACAATTTTTTATGCATGGCCCTTTTTATTTTCCGTTGCCTACAATCATCCGTACAATTGCAAGTCAGACCCGCTTATCTCCCCACCCTATGACATAAAGTCAATGACACAGGAAGAAAAAAACAAGTATAATTTGATGAATCCACAAGAACGGTTGCAGAAACTCAAATCATTTTGGACTCTTTTACCAAATGTCTTTCCGTACAAGGAATGGACACAAAGTTGGAAGAAACATGCAGGGTCGTTCACCAAGGCCCTTCAATCTCGAAAATCCATGTTACAATGGTTGTGGAAAATTCGAAAGGGGATGGAATATGATTTGCATATATTAAGCAACGAAACCTTTTTTGGGATTTGTAAAACGGTTTCTTCCTATAGTGCATCCTCGTCTTCAAACCGCCGTGTAACGTGTCGAAAAACGTGTCGAAAACGTCAAACACGGAAAAATAAGGTCTCCACGTAAAGCAGGATATGGATTTCGGCTTAACACAATTTCAAAGGGGAATCCTCTTTTTTCTGGTGATGATACTTATCAATTACGGCATGGTCGTCTATTATGACAAGTTTGTAAAAAATATTTATGAACAGCCATTTGAAGGTTTTGAAGACGTCAATGATACGCATATGACGGATGTAAAGACGGAACCGTTGCAAATTTATGATGCATTTTACGCCAAGATTTATAACTTATTGACACAAGGGGATAAACGTACAATGGCAAAGGTCGTGTTTAATATCAATTATTGGAAAAAAATGCAGCCGAAATTTGATATTTCCAAGTGGTCAATTTTGGATGCAGGGTGTGGAACAGGGCTTGCGTCAATGGCCTTTGCAAAAATGAATGCTGGCAAAGTGGTGGCTATGGATTCATCACCCCCCATGATTGAAGAGGCAAAGGCTGCCTTGGATAAAAACAAGGAATTAACGGAAGAACAGAAGCGGGCCGTCATTTTTCGTAATGACAATATGATGAATCCCTCGGCGTGTTCGGCGGGTGAATTTACACATATTCTGGTGTATTATTTTAGTATTTATTATTTGCAGGACAAGGAAACCTTTTTCCGAAATGCCTATATGTGGACCTTGCCATCGGGTCGTATGGCGGTCGAAGTCGTAAATAAATACAAGTTTGACCCGATTCTTGATTCAGCCAATCCGTTGATTGGATTTAGTTTGCAAAAATATAGTAAGGAACGAATTACAAAAAGTTCAGTGGCGTTTAATACGTTTGATTATGATGCATCGTTTGCCTTGGAGAATGATAAGGTGGGTACATTTTCAGAAACCTTTCGATTTAAAAATGGAAATGTGCGTCGACAAAAACACATCTTGTATATGACGAGTATTGAGGATATTATAAAGAGTGCATCCTTGGCCGGTTGGAAGTATGAAAAATATGAAGATTTAACCACGGCCGATTTTGAATATGGGTATTTATTGTATTTTGTCAAGGGGTAACTACATGGATGCGTATTGATATGTCCACATGCGAGCGATTTCATTGTATTTGGCTCGATTATGTTCATAGATTTGTGCAACGTCAGGGCAAAGTGGGTCGCGAGGATTTGGGTCCGTAAGAAGGGAGCAAATACTCAAGAGTACCTTGCTAATAGTCAGTGCAGGCGACCACTGTTGTTTTAAAATGTCCAAACAAATTTGTCCATTGGGGTGGATATTGGGGTGATAAATTTTCGTTTTAAAGGTAATCTTTGGGGCTTTAAAAGGATAATCACTCGGAAAATGGATTTCAAGGTTAAAGATTCCTCCCGCATATGGGCTGTCACTGGGGCCAACAATCACCGCATCCCAGAGATACATGTCTTCACCGCGTGGACCGGCACTACACGATTCGGGTGCATCTCGCTTGAGTTCCGCAAGTTCTTTTTGGATTCGACTCGATGCACTCATTGTTTCTTCTACCAAAAAAGCCGGCAATTGAATCGTCAATTTTTCGGTAAAGTTGAATCGTCTTCTTTTTTTTCGAACGTACAATAGGATACAGTACATGTAAAATGATGCTTTCCTATATTCTAATTCTTTTTACCTTGTTACAAGGTATATATTGTTATGATGAAGATGAAGTATTTGAAAAGTTATTTGAAGGGGTTGAAACGGACTTTTTACAATTACAAGATGAAGAGAAACCGCGACAATTAATTTATAATATAAATCAAGTTTGCTTACGTCAATTACAAGACCAGAATATTACAGACCCAATTCAACAACGTATGCTTTGTGGGGGTGGTGGATATTATGGAGGGGGTGGAGCATATTATGCACCCTACTATGCCCCGTATTACGCTCCGTACTATGCCCCATATTATTCCTATTACGCCCCGTATTACGCATATTACGCTCCCCCACCGCCTCCATACTATGCTCCTCCACCGTATTACGCCCCATACTATGCGCCATATTACGCACCGTATTATGCATATTATGCTCCCCCACCGTACTATGCCCCGTATTATGCTCCTCCACCTGCAGCGTATTGTGGAGATGGATTTTGTAATAATGGGGAGACGTGTGGAACATGTGCACAAGATTGCCCTCCAACGAATTGTGACTATTGTGCATATCAAAATAATTATGTTGCATCGTGGCTAGAATGTTCCTCCAATTGTAATAATTTTGCTGAATGGATTCCATCCCAAAATGCATTTTGCTGTTGTGCAGAACAAGATTATGCAATTCCACCAACTCGATATACGGGTCTTTATTATACATCGTGTAGTTGTGATGCAGTACCCTTTTGTGGAGATGGGGTATGTAATGGGGGTGAAACATGCGGTACATGTCCAACCGATTGTGGAGTGTGCCCAACACCCACGGGTACAAGTACATCGACGTATACGGTGACGGAAACAAGTACAAGCACAAACACAGGGACAAGTACCATGACATCAACCGGTACAACTACTGGAACGACCACAAGTACGAGTACAAGTAGTGGGACATCCACGAGTACAGGAACTGCCACAAGTACAAGTACGAGTACTGGCTCAAGTACAATGACAGGTACAAGTACATCTACGGGTACAATGACATCCACAAGTACTATGACGAGTACTATGACATCGACACGCACGATGACATCCACACGTACTATGACGAGTACCATGACATCTACGAGTACAATGACTTCGACCAGCACATCAACAAGTTCGAGTACATCCACAAGCACATCAACAAGTTCGAGTACCGCAACAAGTTCGACTACATCCACAAGTACATCCACAAGTTCGAGCACAGCCTCGAGTACGTCCACAAGTTCGAGTACATCTTCGAGTACAGCAAGTTCAACAAGTTCGAGCACATCTTCGAGTACAGCAAGTTCGACCAGTACAAAAACGACGAGTGCAACATATAGTGCAATACAAACTCCATCGTCAAGCGCATCTTCGTCCAGTACATCGTCTCAAACATCAACAATATCCTCCACCGATTCAAGCACCGTGACACAATCACCGTCTGGGTCAGCATCCATTACATCCACATCGTCTCACTCACCTTCTTCGAGCGGAACCATAACAACAACCCAAAGCGTCACACGTACAAGCAGTAGTACACCAAGTCATTCACCCAGTGGAACAACCTCGGTTTCTGTTTCCGGTACACGTACGTCTTCCGCGAGTCCTACAATTACTCCAAGCACTTCAATCAGCCCAACTTCATCCTCTTCGTCCAGTCTTTCCCCCAGTATTTCCAGTTCTGGTTCGTCCACGTATTCCCCCAGTGTTTCATCATCCAGTTCGTCGAGCACTTCACCCACCTCCAGCACTTCCTCCACAAGTTCAGTTTCAAATACGGCAAGTTCGAGTGCAAGTCCATCATCAAGTGTATCGTCTTCCGTTACCGCATCAACGAGTGCATCGTCGAGTCCAACCTCTTCCGTAACAAGTTCCGCTTCCACCAGCCCATCGAGTTCGTCGTCCCCCAGTGCAAGTCCCAGTACAAGTACATCTTCCAGTATATCAAGTTCCTCTTCACCGTCAATTTCTTCCACCCTATCCCCTTCATCCTCATCGACCCCTTCGGTTTCTTCGAGTGTAAGTCCAACATTATCGGTTTCTGTGACAAGTACAACAACCCCTTCGAATCGTGCAACATCCAGCCCATCTTCCTCCAGTAGTTCAAGCCCCTCGGTTTCCATCAGTGGTACATCGACCCCGTCCATCAGTTCATCGTCTTCTTCCAGCGGTTCTCCCTCCACTTCTGCCAGCCCAAGTAGCACCGCAACGTATACGGCCTCGAATACACCCACCCCAACGCCTTTTATTACACCATCGTCTTCCAAAACACCGTATGAAGAATATTATGCACAACTCAAGGCGAATGGGCTTTTGCCCGATGACAATAATGTTCAAAACAATGGATTTATCGGAGCAACTGTGGCATTTCTGGGTTCACTCACGGCCGGTTTCATTGGGTATAAAATTTATAAACGAAAACAAACGGTTCGTCAATGGAAGAAGAATCAAAAACATTATCAAAACGATGGTTCCGAAAACGCACAAGACACCGAAGAACCCCAATCCCCCAAAGAAGCCAAAATATCCGTACAACAAAACTCGTTTCGCCACGTTTTTCAAAATCAACCCCTGGATATTCAACGTACGATGCACGGTCCCATGCACATCCAAAAACATGTACGTTCAACTTCGGTTGAAAACCCTCTTTCAAAAATGAATACGTATTCCGTGTATAATTCAAAACAACCGTTGAAAAAGACCATACGACCGAAAAGCATTATTGTCGATAAATCCACAGAATCCATGGAACAATAGTAGGATGAGTGTTGCAGAAACAGGAATACTCAATGTGTTTGAACCCGGATTAAAACGTGGCAGTGCAAAGTTGGCGTTTGCCCCCCATAAACGCTATTTTTACGTGGAACATCCAACCGAAAAATGGCGTGTGTATTTACGTGCAGCATCCTTTATTCACAACAAAGATGAACCGTTTGATGCAAAAAAGTTTCTCGTTGTCAAGAAAACCAATACTGCACCATCCTATAAAGTATGGGAACCCCCAAAGGGGCAAATGGAAGGGAAAGATGCAAAACCCGATGGTGCACCCCTTTTACAATTAATGACGGAAAATATCAAACGTGAAATTGAAGAAGAATCGAAAATTACGAAAATCAGTAAATTGCGCTATACCGGTCTTGTGGTACAAAGTCAAGAAAAGGATTATCCCCCCAACCACTACTTTCAATACCATGTATTCCAAGTCTTTGTCAAACCCGAAATTATTGAACACGCTTTTGATGTGTTTGCGCATTTACGCGACAACCCCAAGGAATTCAAGGAATTACGTTCCGATAAAAAAGAAAAGGATGCCTTGGCGTGGTATGACCCACATACGACAAAACTTATGGGACGGTGGTCACCAAGTATTGTGGCCCTGTATTTAAAACATTATATTAAATAAAGTCAATCTTTGCACCATTGACTTTTACGAGCATGGAACTTAATTGTTTATACCCTTCTGCCTTATAATCATACGGACAGTTATGCACTTCATCACTGCGATGAGCACTACAATAGTAATCACCACAGCGACAGGCAAAACCGGTAAGTCCGAGTTTTTTCTTGCACCCATCAAAACAGCAGCGTTTGGGCATTTCCTTTTGTGGTGCTTCCATTTTCTTCTTCTTTCTTGTCATAAAAAATACGTTTTGCACCGTCAATTTTTTCTCGTTTATACGGAAACCGTTATGGGCTCATTTGCCACAAGATAATCCACAATGTTTTGGCGATTGTGGGATTTTGCATATTGTACGAGGATATTTCGTTGGGTCGCATTGAGACCTTTCATTGCGGCTTTGAGTTCCTCCGTCAATTCCCCACGAATGTATTCTGCGTGGCGTGAGCCTAGAATATCAAAAGGCGTGAGTGGTTTTACAATGGGTGTCAATCGTTCACGAGGAATTCCCTGTTCACGAGGAATTCCCTGTTCACGGGGAATACCAAATACACGTCGTAGATTAGACCAACAACAAAATGCATTATATGTGCGGTCACTGCAACGATTATAACAACACACGTCACACCACCAAACACCAGAGCGTATACGAGCAATAATACTCATCAAAAGAGCCACACCTGCAAGCGCACCCAAAACAATTCCCGTGATTACCCATCCTGAATTATTTTCATAATTTGGAATTACAAGACATCCAATGACATCAATATTTATTGTTTCATTTTGCGAATTCAGAGTATTAATATTATAAAGCACCGTATCATATCCTTGGGGACATGCACGATAACGACTTGGAGTATAACTACGATACACCATTTTCCTGTAAGCAAATCGTTATCCGAGTCATCAATTTTTTAAAAACATAGAATTATATATAAACCCCTCACGCATTGAGTTATAGAATGCATTTCTTTGAAAATGCCCCCATGTTTACATGGCTGGATTATATCAACATGCAATACAATCCCTTTCAAAATACAAGACCTCCATCAATTCTTCCAGAAAGTCCCAATATGAGTTCTTCCAAATTACCCCAAACACAATACAAACTTTCGTCATGTATGTTTCAAAAAAGTTCCGAATACCAAACCTTTCTGGAAACATATTTTCGAAGCAGTCACCACGACTATCGATTGCAAATTCTCACCGACCATCTTTCAAATCATATCAAAACAGGAATGTGGAAGGGGGTAGAATTACGAGAAACAAACGGTAGACTCATTGGCCTTGTGTTTAGTAAATACATGGGGTACGAACGAACCTTTCAAATTCATGCGGGCATGATTGATTATTTGTGTGTGCATCCACAATATCGAAAACAGGGACTCGTTAACATTTTATTACGAGCCATCTATGTCTTTTGTGCACCGAAATACAAGGTCCACTTTTTTCGTAAAGAAGGATATCCCATTGCTTATCCACCCTTACAAACAACCACGTATATGCGTCGAAAAAAACGTACCTTTGCCCCCCATGCTCATATTCAAAATGTACCCTATCATCCCCGTTTCCAAACGATTTTTCAAAATACCTTTGGAAAGGATGCTCTATGGTTTGAACATCAGGCACCAATGTCTGTCACCATTTATAAATATATGCAAGACAATCCCATCTATCTTGCCATCTTGCCCACATACGAAATGTCTCCCCATCATGAAACATGTTGTGAAATCTTGACCTGGGGATCCGAAACTCCGTCGACCGATATTTCCTTGTCCTATGGAATTGAAGCCATTCTTGACCAATTGCCCTACAACATTTTCTTTGCACCTCGGCACATGCCCCATCAAGATTTTCTCGGGTGGGAATCGCAAGGGATTGTGGGTCTCTACGCCTTTCATTTTCATCCAGGAAGCCCTGCATCACGGCCTGTATTTTCGTCCCTTACATTTTAGGCTTGGGCATCCGCGGCAGCCGTTTTATATGTTCCTTCGCATGTACTGTAATAGTTCA
>JACCDO011067413.1_pt1 | contig 22332 bp, 20 predicted proteins | sample 7446101 | NCBI WGS metagenome assembly JACCDO01 (sample SAMN15323440, study PRJNA562643) | freshwater metagenome | isolation source: river surface water | place: USA:Blue River Watershed | collected 2017-08-16
CGTAATGCAGGCAATCGTCCGGCTGTTCGTGACGGACTTCATCAAAATCGACCAGCAAGAGCTTGGAGGGTTTCATGCGGAGCATTGTCGCGTGATGCCGGAAATGTGCAAGCCCCTTGAGGTTTCGTCCATGGTCGGAACCGCTGCAATCGCGCACAGTGCCGCCATGACCCGCCACCCTACCACCCGCCCCCCCGACGTCTTGCCGACGGTTGGCACGGGCGGCACCCCGCCGCCATGGCCGCCCAAATCGCCCTTGCGCTTGACCGGTGCACAGGCCTTGGTGCGCATCCTGCTGGCCGAAGGGGTCGAGACGGTGTTTGGCATCGTGGGCGGCAAGCTCTCCCCCCTCTTCCATGCCTTGAGCCGCGAGCCGCGCATCCGCTTCATCGGCGTCCGCCACGAGGCCGCAGGACCGATGATGGCCGCCGCCTTGCATGCCGGCACCGGCAAGATGGCGGTGGCGGTGGGCGAGCTCGGCCCCGGTGGTTTGAACATGGCCTCGGGCTTGGGGGTGGCCTTCAACAACAACCTGCCGCTGCTGGCGATCACGACCAATCAGCACCGCTCGCTGGCTTACCCCCACATGGGGTTCTTCATGGACCTGGACACGCAGGCGGTCACCACCCCCCTGACCAAGTGGAACGCGGTGGTGCACGATGGCCGTCGCCTGCCCGAGCTGGCACGCCGCGCGTTTCGCGAGGCCCTGGGCGGCCGCCCGGGCCCGGTTCACCTGGACATCCCGCAAGACGTGCTGGGGGAGTTGCAGACCTTTGCCGCGGACGAGTTCGACCTGCCGCCCAATCGCTACCGCGCCACCCATGCACCACGGCCCTCTGCCGCCGCGCTGAGCGAGGCCGCTGCACTGCTCATGCAGGCACGCCGGCCGCTGCTGGTGGGCGGCGGCGGGGTGGTGGCCGCAGGCGCCCACCCCCTGCTGCGCCAGTTGGCCGAGCGCCTTGGCGCCCCGGTGGTGCCCACGCAGATGGCACTGGGCGTGGTGCCCAGCCACAGCCCGCACTTCATCGGCCATGGCGGCATCATCGCCGGTGAGGCGATCAAGCATGCGTTCGAGCATGCCGATGTGATCCTGAGTGTGGGCTGCCGCTGGTCCTCCTGGATGTGGGATGAGCGTGGCCCGCTGGCGCGGCGCCAGCACCAACTGATCAACATCAACCTCGACCCCGCCGCGCTGGGCGGACCTGCGGTCCACACGGTGGCGATCCAGGCCGATGCGGGCGAGGCCCTGCGCGACCTGCTCCAGGCCCTGGAGGGCCAGGCGGTGAACACCGACCCCCACTGGCTCGGCCAGGTCCGCGCGGTGCGGGCGCGCCACGAGGCCACCCTGGCCATCATGGCCCGCGACACCGAAGAGACCATGCACCCAGCGGCCCTGGCCAAGGCCATCGCCGACGCACTGCCTGCCGATGCGCTGGCGGTCTACGACGGGGGCCACACCACGTTCTGGAGCAACGACTTCACCCCGGTCCACGAGGTGCGCACGCGCTTTCACGAACCGGGCATGAGCCACCTGGGTTACGGGCTGCCGGCGGCCATCGCCCTGCAGTCGCAGTTCCCCAAGCGCCTGGTGCTCAACATCACCGGCGACGGCGCCTTCGGCTTCACGCTCAACGAGCTCGACACCGCCCGGCGCTACGGCTTGCCGGTGGTGACCGTGGTCCACAACAACGCCGCCTGGGGCGTGATCCGGATGGGCCAGCGCCTGGGCCTTGATTTCGAGATGGGCACCGCGCTGGAAGACACCGATTACGCCGCCATCGCCCGAGGCTTTGGCTGCCACGGCGAAGTGGTCACCCGCGCAGGCGATGTCGCCGCCGCGCTGGCGCGGGCCATGGCCAGTGGCTTGCCCGCGGTGATCGACTGCCGCACCAAATTCCTGCCGCACCCCGCGGTGGGCCAATTCGTCAGCATGAACAAATACGGCTTCCAGTCGCTCACGCGCGTGCCGTCCCCCATGGAGAGCAAGATGAACGATATCCGCATGCACATCGGCGGCCGACAGGTCGCGGCCACCTCGGGTCAGACCTTCGAGCGACGCCACCCGCTCGATGGCAGCGTTGCCACGCGCGCCCCGGCTGCCACGGCGGAGGACGCACAAGCGGCGGTCCATGCCGCGGCCCAAGCCTTCCCCGCCTGGTCGGCGATGGGCCCCAGCGAGCGGCGCGCGCTGCTGCTGAAGGCGGCCCAAACGCTCGAGGCCAAGACGCCCCAGTTCATCCAGACCATGACGGCCGAAACCGGCGCCGCCGCGCCTTGGGCCGGGTTCAACGTTCACCTGGCCGCTGGCATGTTGCAAGAAGCCGCCGCCCTCACCACCCAGATCGGTGGCGAGGTGATTCCGTCCGACGTGCCGGGCAGCCTGGCCATGGGCCTGCGCGTTCCAGCGGGGGTGGTGCTGGGCATTGCACCCTGGAATGCGCCGGTGATCCTGGGCGTGCGGGCCATCGCCACCCCCCTGGCCTGCGGCAACACAGTGGTGCTCAAGGGCTCCGAGATCTGCCCGGCCACCCATGGCCTGATCGTCCAAGCGCTGGAAGAAGCGGGCCTGCCGCCTGGCGTGGTCAATTTCGTGACCAACGCCCCCGAGGATGCGGCGGCCGTGGTGGAGGCCATGGTGGCGCATCCGGCGGTGCGCCGGGTCAATTTCACGGGGTCGACCCATGTCGGCCGATTGATTGCGCAGACCTGCGCCCGGCACCTCAAGCAGGTGGTGCTGGAGCTCGGGGGCAAAGCCCCCTTGCTGGTGCTCGATGACGCCGACCTGGAAGCAGCCGTCAACGGCGTGATCTTCGGGGCGTTTGCCAACTCGGGGCAGATCTGCATGTCCACCGAGCGCCTGGTGGTGGACGCCAGCGTGGCCGATGTCTTTGTGGCCAAGCTGGCAGCCCGTGCCGTCGGGCTGCCGCTGGGAGACCCTCGCAAGGGCCCGGTGGTCTTGGGATCGGTGGTCGACATGCGCACGGTCGAGCGCTGCAATGCCCTCATCGATGACGCGCTGGCCAAAGGCGCCACCCTGGTGTGCGGCGGCAAGAGCGAGAACACCTTGATGCCCGCCACCATCCTGGACCATGTGACCGCCGACATGCGCATCTACCACGAGGAGAGCTTCGGGCCGGTCAAGCCGGTGGTGCGCGTGCGCGGCGTGGATGAGGCGGTGGCCTGCGCCAACGACACCCCCTATGGCCTGTCGGCCGCGGTGTTTGGCCGCGACACCGCGCGCGCCATGCAAGTGGCCCAGCGCATCGAGTCGGGGATTTGTCATGTGAACGGCCCCACCGTGCACGACGAGGCCCCCATGCCCTTTGGCGGTGTCAAGGCCTCGGGCTATGGCCGCTTTGGTGGCAAGGCGGGCATCGATGCCTTCACCGAATTGCGCTGGATGACGGTGCAAACCACGCCGCGCCAATACCCCTTCTGACCCCCCACACGAACCCAGCCACGAGGAGACAAGCCATGCAACGACGACACATCCTGGGCGCCGGTCTGGCGCTTGGCGGCCAAGCCATGCTCCCTGCCCTGGCCCAACCGGCCAACACCACATTCATCTGGTCTGGATTTCCGGCGGGCGGGCTGGGGGACCAGGTGACCCGGCCCCTGCTGGAGCAACTGCGGGGCAAACTGCCGCAAAACCTGGTGTACGACACCAAACCGGGCGCGGGCGGACGCATCGCCGCCGAATTCGTCAAACGCTCGTCGCCTGACGGTGGCCACATCTTCCAGACCCCCTCGTCGGTGATGGTGCTGCAGCCCCATGTCTTCAAGAAGCTGCCCTACGACACCCTGGCCGATTTCACCCCGATCGTGGGCCTGTGTGCCTTCAGCACCGTGCTCACCGCAGGTCCTGGCCTGCCGGCCGATGTGCGCCAAGTGGCCGATCTCTTGCGCTGGGCCAAGGCCAACCCAAGCGCGGCCAATATCGGCAACCCGTCGTCGGGATCGGGCATGCACCTGGCCTCCATGTTGCTGGCCAAGCAGTCCGGGGCCCCCTTGAACCCCATTCCCTACAAGGGCGGCGCCCCCTTGCTGACCGACCTGCTGGGGGGCCAGATTCCGGTGAGCATCAACGTGATCTCGGAGGTCTTGCCGCACATCCGCAGTGGCAAGCTGCGCGCGCTGGCGGTGTTGTCGCCCACCCGCTCCAAGGCCCTGCCCGAGGTACCGACCATGATCGAACAAGGCCACAAGGACTTGGCCTATTCGGAGTGGTTGGGGTGGTTTGGCCCCGCACAAATGGCCCCCAATCGGGTGGCCACGATCCAGGCAGCGGTGCAAGAGGCACTTGCCAGCAACGCCATGAACGAGGCCCTGGCCAAGATCGGTCTCGAGCCGATGCGCCAGACATCCGCCCAGTTCGCTGCGCTGGTCCGACAGGACCACGCCTACTGGGCACAGGTGGTCAAAACCACGGGGTTCCAGCCCGAAGACTGAGGCGACACGGCCCGATACCGGTCAGACGGGCGGGCCCGGGCGCGGCTGCTGACGCCAGCGCCATGCCCACGGCCCCACCGGTCGGCCTCAGCCCAGGACCCGCTCCCCGTGCGGGGTCATGATGCGCGCCCGCAGCTGCGCCGCGGCCCCAGCAAGACTGGCGTGCACCTCGACCGGTGTTTGCAGCTTCAGCGAGGCAAGCAGCTGCCGGACCCGGGCCGGGTCGGGGTGATGGATCTCAAACCCGAGCAGGCCCAGGCCCAACTCGGGCATGTGCTGCGCGGGATGCACCGCGGTTTGCCAGGCAATCAAGGCCGGCGCGATGCCGTCCAGCGGCACCTGGCCATCGGTGGGGATGGTGATGAACCAGTTCAGATGCCCACGGCTCATGGGCTGAACAGGCCCCAGCGGCTCGGTGCTGGCCGCCGCACTGGCGTGGATGTCCTCGCACCGAAGCACCCAGGTTGCAAGCGAGGGCGGCGCGTTGGGCGGGCGCCGGTCCAGGTCAAACCAACGGGGGCGATCGGGCGCCGCTGCCGCTGGGTTGATGGCGATGATTTCCAAAAAGCTGCGCTCGCTCAGGCGCATGAGCAGGTTGTGCGTGCCCATGCGCGGATGCTCGCCCCCGGCTTGCGGGCGCACGCCCAGCACCTGCGTGACCCAGGCAGCGCCTTCTTGCAAGTTGGCGGCGGTGACGGTGATGTGATCGAGGTGGCTGGCAGCGGTCATGGGATGGGTTCGGCCCTTCAAACAGCGCAAAGATGGCCCGAGGATAACCGGCACGCGCCCAAAGCGCCCCCATGCGGACCGAGCATCCCCTGCGGCGCCAGCCCTCCCCTGCCCACCCCGCATCGGCCCCAGCCGGTCAGCGACCTGGCGGCAAGGGGTCCTTCGCAATGCGCTCGCCATTGGCATAGTGGCCATGAAAGCGGAACCAGTCCTCGGCCGAGAGGGCATCGGGCAAGACGGTGCGAAAGGCCGCTGGCGTGCCGCGCGGCCCCTTCTGCACCTCGTAGTACAGAAACATGTGGTGCAAATCCTTGAGCAGCCACCGCCGCAACCAGATGGGCATGGCCAGCTTGGCCTTGACCGGCACGCCACTGACCTTGGACAGGGCCGCGGCCACTTGCGACAGGTCGCCCTGCCAGCCAATCACGTCAAGCGTCTTGCCGAGCCAGGTGGCGGGGTCCTGGAACTGGATCGCCGCAGCCCGGCCAATGTCGTAGGTCGCGCAGTACTTGCAGTCTGCAAGCGTCAGGAACTTGACCACGCCTTTTTTCAGCGGGTTCCAGTTGGCGGCGTCATCCAGGTTTTCAAAAAAGGCACATGGCCGGAGGATGGAGAACGGAACCCCGGCCTTGCGCAGGTATTGCTCCAGGGCCAGTTTGGCATGCAGATGTTTGACGTGATGATCAAAGCACTCCGCATCCGCCACACTCATGAACACCAGGTGATCCACCCCGGCGGCCTTGGCCGCATCGATGGCGGCGCGGCCTTGCTCGAATTCCAATTCGGCGCTTTTGTGGGCGGCACCAAAGTAGTCCGTGATCACAAACACTTTCTTGGCACCGGTCTCGGCAAAGGCCCGGTCCAGATCCGCGCGCAAGGTGTAGTTGCAGACCACGGGCTTGACCCCCCACTCGGCCAAGGGATGCAGGGCACGTCGCGTCGTTCCATGCACCTCATAACCGGCCTCCAACAGGGCGCGGCAAACATGTCGCCCCACCTTGCCGGTGGCGTTGAGCACGAGGATCTTGTCTTTGGGCATGGGGCTTCTTTCGGGTCGTCGATTGGGCAAGGCCAGGGGCCTGATCGGGCGGTCTGGCCCGATGGCAGGATGATAGGATTTCAAAATCAAAACGACGCCGACAAGAATAGAACGTCGCGTCCTAAAAATGAAACGATGATGAACCTCGATGACCTGTCGGATTTTCTGTTGGTGGCCCAACATGAGGGGTTCGCCCAGGCCAGCCGCGACAGTGGTCGGCCCAAGGCCAGCTTGTCGCGCAAGGTGATGGCCCTGGAAGCCGCCTTGGGGGTTCGGCTGTTCGAGCGCGGGGCCAGGGCCGTGCGACTCACCGAAGAGGGCGCGCTGCTGCTCGAGCGCACCAACGGGCCCATGCGCGAGATCGCCGAGACGGCGGATGTGCTGCGCGATGGCCGAACGCAAGCGCGTGGGCTGTTGCGGGTGAGCGCGCCGATGCTGTTTGGCCAGTTGGTCTTGGGACGCCTGGCCGCGCAGTTCACGATGGCGTATCCCGACGTCCGACTGGCCATCACGCTCGAAGATCGAGAAGTGAACCTGGTCCATGAGGGCTACGACCTGGTCATCCGGGTCAACCCAGCGCCCCAATCCGAGCTGGTCGGTCGGTGCTTTGCGCGCGACCGGGTGCTCGTGGTGTCCACGCCGGCCCTGAAAAAGCGGTTCGCGCGGACGGGTGCCGCATCGGCACGGCCGGTGCCCGTCATCGTGCGCGGACCCAACAACCGCAAGAGCTGGGCCTTGGCAGGGCCGGCCCCAAGAGACATCCCGGTGCAGCCTGTGCTGGAACTGCCCCTGCTCACCATGATCCGCGACGCCGCCCTCACCGGCCTGGGCGCCGCCAGGCTGCCGCAACTGGTCGTGGCCGATGACCTGGCCGCCGGTCGCCTGGTGTCCTGGGGTCCCGCCGGTGATCAAGCGGCCGAGTTGTGGGCCTTGCACACCTCCAGGCGCTTGCCGAGCGCCAAGATCAAGGCCTTCATGGATTGCCTGGAAACGGCCTTGGGACGCCCTTGAGGCCCACCGCGCCAAGGGCGCTGCTGGACGCCGTGCCGAGCCAATCCCACTCAGGGTGGGTGATTGCGGATCTGGAACCGCATCTTGACGGGGGCTTCGCCCACGGTGCTGGCGCTTGGCTTGGTCGATCTCGTTGCGAATTCCTTTGGCACTTCAAGACCAAAGAAGGCGTGAAGCGCCCTCTCGCCTCAAGCCAGGGATCGACGCACCCCGTTGTCCACAATGGGCTCGCCGTCTTCTTTCGTGAACGGCGGCAGTGGGCCTACCGGCAGGATTTCCAGCACCGCCTCCGAGGGGCGGCATAGCTTGGTGCCCAAGGGGGTCACCACAACGGGACGGTTCATCAAGATGGGGTGCTGTCCTATGAAGTCCAACAACTGCTCATCGGACCATTTGGGATCGGACAGGCCCAGCTCTGCGTAGGGCGTGCCCTTTTCTCTGAGCAGGGCGCGCAGCGGCTGCCCGGTGGCGGCGACCAGTTCGCGCAACTGCGCCTTGGACGGCGGGGTCTTGAGGTACTCCACGATGGTCGGCTCAAGCCCAGCGTGGCGAATGAGCGCCAGCACATTGCGCGATGTGCCGCAGGCGGGGTTGTGATAGATGGTGATGCTCATGCGCCGACTCCCCGCGTGGGCCCCTCGTACCAGTCCTGGCTCCGGTTGACCACGGCCACCACCGCCAGCATCACGGGCACTTCGATCAAGACCCCCACCACCGTGGCCAGCGCCGCTCCCGATTGGAAACCGAACAGGCTGATGGCCGTGGCCACGGCAAGTTCAAAGAAGTTGCTGGCGCCAATCAGCGCCGATGGGCCAGCCACGCAGTGCTGCACACCCAGCCGACGGTTGAGCCAGTAGGCCAGGCCAGCGTTCAAGATCACCTGGATCAAGATCGGCACCGCCAGCAGAGCAATCACCACCGGCTGCGCCAGAATCGCCTCGCCCTGGAACGCAAACAGCAGCACCAGGGTCGCCAGCAGGGCCGATATCGAGAAGGGCCCCAGACGGGCCGCGACGGCCTCGAAATGCCCCGTTCCGCGCGCAAGCAAGGCCTTGCGCCAGCCTTGGGCCAAAATGACCGGCACGACGATGTACAGGCCCACCGAGGTGAGCAGCGTCTCCCAGGGCACGGAGATGGACGAAAGCCCTAGCAGCAGGGCCACGATGGGCGCGAAGGCCACGACCATGATGCTGTCGTTGAGCGCCACTTGCGACAGGGTGAAGTACGGGTCTCCCTTGCAGAGTTGGCTCCACACAAACACCATCGCCGTGCAGGGTGCCGCGGCCAGCAGGATCAGGCCGGCGATGTAGCTGTCGATCTGCTCCGCGGGCAACCAAGGGGCAAACACCTGCCGGATGAAGAGCCAGCCCAGCACGGCCATTGAAAAGGGCTTGACCGCCCAGTTCACGAACAAGGTCACGCCGATGCCCCGGGCATGCGCCCTGACCTGCCCCAGCGCCGCGAAGTCGATCTTCAGCAGCATGGGGATGATCATCACCCAGATCAAGATGCCGACCGGCAAATTGACCTGGGCCACTTCCAAGGCAGCAATGGCCTTGAACACCCCCGGCAGCCATTGACCCAGCGCGACACCGGCGACGATGCACAAGGCCACCCACCAGGTCAGGTAGCGCTCAAAAAAACGGATGGGAGGCGGTGCGGCGACCGGCGATGGGGAGGCAAGGTCAGTCATTGAAGGTCTGGAAAAAATCAACAATTCAAGTATCATTGAATTATGAACGAAAAAACTGCTGTTGCTGCACTCGCTGCGCTGGCCCAGGAAGCACGGCTGCGGATCTTCCGCGCCCTCATCGGCGCAGGCCCAGAGGGGCTGACGCCATCGGCGCTCGCGGCCATGCTCGGGCTGACCGGGTCCAACCTGTCCTTCCACCTGAAGGAGTTGGCCCGCGCGGATTTGGTCACCGTTGAGCGCGACGGGCGCCAACTGTTCTACAGACCCAACCTGGCGCACATGAACGGCCTGGTGGGCTACCTGGTCGACCACTGCTGCCAGGGCCAAGACTGCTCACCTTCGCCCAAGCGAGCCAGACGGTGCGGCACCACCACCTGCTGACCAGGCCCCACCCTGCAGCGCTTTTTCACACCTGCACTGGCGCAACATCCGCAGGGCCGCCTCGCCTTCTTCGCCCGGTAGATCGCTCACCGCCGTGGGCAGATCGCACCCAGCGTTACACAGCGCGCTTGTGTCGCAGAACTGTCATATTTTGCAGCAATAATTCAATAACCATTGAAATAAAACCTGGAGAGTTGAGATGAACGTTGGGATCAACGGCATGGGACGAATGGGGCGCCTGGCACTGCGCGCCGCCTTTGGGGCCATCGATCGACCGGACCATGACCCGCGCGCGGGCAACCGACTGGAGGTGGTGCACCTCAATGAAATCAAAGGCGGTGCGGCCGCAACGGCCCATCTGATCACCTTCGACTCGGTGCAAGGGCGATGGAAGGCCGACATCGCCGCAGAGGGTGAGAACGACATCCGCATCGGGGAACGTCGGCTGTCGTTCAGCGCGCACGGCACGCCTGCAGAGATTCCCTGGGGGGACCTGGGCGTGGATGTCGTGCTCGAATGTACCGGCAAGTTTCTCACCCCCGAGACGCTGCAAGGCCACCTGGACCGTGGCGCCAAGCGCGTCATCGTCGCCGCCCCCGTGAAGGTGGGCAATGTCCTCAATATCGTGGTCGGCGTCAACGATCATTTGTATGACCCGGCCCGTGACCGCATCGTGACCGCGGCCTCCTGCACCACCAACTGCCTGGCCCCCGTCGTGAAGGTGGTTCATGAAGCCATCGGCATCCGACACGGCCAGATCACCACCCTGCACGACCCGACGAACACCAATCTGGTGGTCGATGCGCCCCACAAGGACCTGCGACGCGCCCGCAGCGCCATGGTCAATCTGGCGCCCACCACCACCGGCAGCGCCACCGCCATCGCGCTCATCTATCCCGAACTGAAAGGCAAACTCAATGGTCATGCCGTTCGGGTGCCGGCGCTCAACGCCTCTCTGACGGACTGCGTGTTCGAGTTGCAGCGCGCCACCACGGCCGAAGAGGTCAATGCCCTGTTCAAGGCAGCCGCCCAAGCCGGCTCGCCGCTGGCGGGCATCCTGGGCTACGAGGAGCGCCCTCTGGTCAGCTCGGACTACGCACGCGATACGCGCAGTGCCATCGTTGACGCCTTGTCGACCATGGTGACCGACGGCACCCTGCTCAAGGTCTATGCCTGGTACGACAACGAGATGGGCTATGCCACCCGCATGGTCGATCTGGCCTGCCACATCGAGCGCCTGGGCATCTGATGAATCCGGCCGAACGCCACTACGCCATCGTCACGGCCTCCTACTGGGGGTTCACGCTCACCGATGGCGCGCTACGGATGCTGGTGCTGCTGCACTTCTACCGCCTGGGCTACTCGCCCTTCACGCTGGCCTTCCTGTTCCTGCTGTACGAAGCGGCGGGTGTGCTTGCCAACCTGATCGGTGGGTGGCTGGCCACGCGTTATGGCATTGCCCGCATGCTCACCGTGGGTCTGGTGACGCAAATCTGCGGCTTCACGCTGCTGTCCCTGCTTGATCCGGCGTGGACGGTCACCATGTCGGTGGCGTGGGTGGTGCTGTCGCAAGGCGTGTGCGGCGTGGCCAAGGATTTGACCAAAACAGCCAGCAAGTCCGCCATCAAGGTCACCCAAGCGCAGGCCAAGGAACAAGGTGCGGGCCAGCTGTTCAAGTGGGTGGCATGGTTCACCGGCAGCAAGAACGCCATGAAGGGCATTGGCTTCTTCTTGGGCGGCCTGATGCTTCAAACCCTGGGCTTTCAGGGGTCGCTGTGGGTGATGGCCGGCTTGTTGGCACTGGTGCTCGTTGGCGTGGTCACGTCCTTGCCACCGATGATGGGCAAGAGCAAGGCCTCGACATCGGCCAAGGAGTTGTTTGCCAAGAATGCGGGGATCAACGGTTTGGCGGCTGCGCGGGTGGCGCTGTTTGGCGCGCGCGATGTCTGGTTTGTGGTGGGCGTGCCGGTCTTTCTGTATTCGGTGGGCTGGACGTTCCCGATGGTGGGCGGCTTCGTGGCCGCCTGGACCATCGGCTACGGCCTGGTGCAGGCGCTTGCCCCCCAGATCGTGCAACGGAGTTTGGATGGGCTGACCCGCGAGGTACCGGCCGCACGCTGGTGGTCTGCGGTCCTGGCTGTCGTGCCGATGGCACTGGCTGGCGCCGTGGTGGCGCAAGTGCCGCACCTGGAATGGGTGGTGGTGGGTGGACTGGGGCTGTTCGGCTTCGCATTCGCCGTCAACTCGTCGGTTCACTCTTACCTGGTGCTGGCCTACGCCGGCTCCGAAAAGGCCGCTGAGGACGTCGGTTTCTATTACGCCGCAAACGCGCTCGGTCGGTTTTTCGGCACCTTGATGTCGGGCTTGCTCTATCAATGGGGCGGCCTGCTCTACGCCCTGTTGGGCTCTGCCGCCATGCTGGTGGTGTGCTGGCTTGTCACGCTCAACTTGCCCACTCAAAAGCCCCCATCGATGGCCTAAACGGTATCCATCAGCCGCAAAGCCATCAAGAAAGAACCCCCATGCCGCGTCCTTTCAACGTGCTCTTCATTTGTACCCACAATTCGGCTCGCAGCATCATGGCCGAAGCCATCCTCCATCAAATGGGACGAGATCGGTTCCAAGCATTCAGTGCGGGAAGCCAGCCAACGGGTCAGGTTCATCCGCTGGCCATGGACTTACTCGAAGGCCACAAGATGGACACGAGTGGCCTACGAAGCAAGAACTGGGATGAGTTTGCTCAGCCAGGTGCGCCGGCCATGGATTTTGTGTTCACGGTCTGCGACAAGGCCGCGGGTGAAGCATGCCCCGTCTGGCCGGGGCAACCCATGACCGCTCACTGGGGGGGGCGAGGATCCTTCCTCAGTAGCCGGCACGATGGAAGCGCGAAAAAGGGCGTTCACCAATGCCTTCATGATGCTCAACCGTCGCATAGCGATTTTCCATAACCTGCCATTCGACAAACTGGACAGGCTCTCCCTTCAACGCGAACTGCGACACATCGGATTGGTTGGCAACCAAGGCCACACATCCGCCGGTGTTTGATCTCATCGGCACAGTCGTCACCGCTGTCCAATTGACAGACCACCTTCCAAGTGGCCATGGCTTTGTCGACCCAATGTCTGCGTGTATTGACCCATCGCTCCGATCCCGCATGGATCATCGCGCTGAAGCCCTGTATGAAGGGTCTTTCTTCAAACTCCGGTCAGGAGGTGACCGAGAAAAAGTCAATCAGATCAACAGCTTGTCGGATGCGCTTGAAAGATTGAAGATTTGAAGGAAATCGCCATGGCGGGGCAGAAGCGATTATTCAACTGACTCGCGCTGTTTTCTGCCCCCTTTTTCTGGTGGGGTTAGGGATCGAACTCCCAACAGCTGTCAACAATCAAGCGAGTGTGTGTTGGCGTCACATTTTCGGTTTTGGCAGATCCTCTACTCGGCGCTTTCGATCAATCCCCGTAAATTCAACACCTCGATCCAACCTCGACCGAGTTTTAAAACGCCATCGTCTTCCAGAGCTTTAAGCGCAATAGAGGCCTTGGGGCGGCTGATGCCGCAGCTGGCCGCGATATGTTCATGCGTCGCAACGACGACGGTACGCCCGTCGGATCGGCTGGGCAAATCAGCCGCCATGCGTGCCAACCCAGCACAAAGCCGGGTTTGTACGCCTCTTGCGGCCCAACTGCGCTCTCGTGCCTGAACTTCCCGCAGTCGCTGACCGAGAAAACGCACCAGCATCAGCAGCAAACCCTGATCGTTCAGCAGACAAGCCTCAATGTCTTTCTGTGGCAGCCATTGAATGGTGCTGGGCTCTGCCACCACCAAATCGCTGCCGCTGGGCAGCTGGTTGAACAAATAAGACAGAAAAGCCATTTCACCCGCGCGAAACGTGATCGGAACAATTTGCCCACCTTGAACGCCAGGGACATGCACCACGGCATCGAGCCGCCCGCTCATGACATATGGCAATTTCGTCACGCGATCTCCCGCTTTGAACAAGCTCACGCCAGCTTCAAAGCGGTTCAAGGGCCTACTCTTGAGGGCCATGGGTTGCGCAAGGGCGTTCACGAACTGCCGCCCTAATCGGCGGCTATGTGAAAGCTCTGCAGCAAAGCGATCGCTGAGATTTGGATTACTAGGGGTCATCCCTGTATTGTTCCCGAAGATACTGAAGCAAGCACAGGTCCTGCACATGATGGACTGGATGGCAACTGGCCTGCACAGCCAATTTGCCCACTTCCAATGCTGATTGCAGCATCCATGAAAGGATCATCATGTTTTCTCGCCGCCACTGCTTGACTTACATCGGAACCAGCGCTCTTGCTGGTTTTGCCCCCAGCCTGGCTTTCGCACAAGGGAAACCCTTGAAAATCCTTGTGGGTTACCCCGCCGGGGGGGCTGTGGATGTGGTGGCTCGCCAAGTCGGTGAGGAGCTTCGCGCCGCAGGCTACAACATCATCGTAGAAAACCGTACCGGAGCCGCAGGCCAACTGGCCACCGAGGCCATGCTGGCCGCACCTGCAGACGGCAGCACGATTGTGATGATGCCAGGGGGGAATGCAACGATTTTTCCGCACGTCTATCCCAAGCTGCGTTATGTGATGAGCGATCTCGCACCGCTGGCAGGTGTTTGCTCTTTTCAGTTTGGTTTGGGGGTCGGACCCGGCACGCCGGCCAAGACACTCAAGGAATTTGTCGATTGGGCCAAAGCCAACCCTGGAAAGGCGAGCTACGGCACGCCGGGCGCTGGCACGGCCATGCACTTCATGGGCGTGATGTTCGGGCGCAAGGCAGGCATCGATTTTCAGCATGTGCCCTATCGCGGCGGTGCAGCCGCGATGACGGATGTATTGGGCGGGACGATTCCCGCCCTCTCCACGACCCTGCCAAATCTGGTGACGCATCACAAGTCCGGCAAACTTCGCATTCTTGCCTTCAGCGGCGACAAGGCCTTACCGGGCCTGCCAGGCGTGCTCACTTTCAAAGAGCAGGGCTACCCCGAATTACAGCTGAACGAAGTGTTTGCGTTTTTTGCATCGAGCAAAACGCCGAAAGCGATCCAACTCGAACTGGAAGCCGCGATTATTGCTGCGGCGCGCAGCCCACGCTTGGTTGCTGCCATTGAAAAGCTGGAGTTTGATTCTGACCTCAGGTCTTCTGCTGATTTGGCGCGCCATCTCAAAGAAGATTTTGAACGCTGGGGCCCTGTCATTAAAGCCACGGGATACACCGCTGACAACTGATGCAGTTCCATACGCGAACCTGGGTGACACGATTTGAAAAGACCTAACATTTTGCTGATCATGAGCGATCAGCACCGCGCTGATTGCTTTGGATTCGAAGGGCGCCGGGTGCAAACGCCGCACCTTGATTTGCTGGCCCGGCAAGGTACGCGATTCACCCAATGCATCACGCCCAATGTGGTGTGCATGCCCTCAAGAAGCGCCATCTTGACCGGTATGCTGCCGCTCACCAGTGGGGTGCACGACAACGGCATTGATCTGGACGAGTCCATCGCAGCGAGAGGCTTTGCAGGATCCCTGAGCCAAGCGGGCTACGACACCCGATTCATTGGCAAGGCGCATTTCTCCAGCAACCATTCTTACGCCAACCGACCCACCGGACGATGCGAGAACATTCCCAGTTCACATCTGTTTTCTGACGATTGGCAGGGTCCTTACATGGGCTTTGAACAAGTCGAATTGATGCAGTTGGGGCACAACTACTGGCTGCCCGAGGCCAGCCCCGGCGGCTTGCATTACGAGCGCTGGTATCACCGCGATGGTTTGGGTGCCATGAAAAACGCCCTGTACAGCCAGCGCCTTGACCCGCAAACGCAGGCTGCGCAAACGCACAACAGCGCCCTGCCCACGGCTTGGCACAACAGCACTTGGGTGGGGGATCGCACTGTCGAGTACATCGCTGAGCAAGGGCGGCGTCAGCGACAAGCCACGGATGCCCAAACGACATCTCAGCCGTTTTGCGCGTGGGTGTCGATGGCAGACCCGCATCACCCTTTTGATGCACCTGCGCCCTGGTGTTGGATGCATCGCCCCGATGAGGTGGACTTACCACCGCATCGAAGTCGGGATTTGGAAAAACGTCCCTGGTGGCACAGAGCCGCATTGGAAAACACACCCGGCGGGACACCAGAAAGCCGCAAAGTGCGTGAGGAATACTCGCGCATGCCACCGCAAACCGATGCACAGTTGCGAGAAATCATTGCCAATTACTACGGCATGATTTCTTTGGTGGACCACCAAGTGGGCCGGATTTTGTCTGCGTTGGACGATGCTGGCTTGTCTGACAACACCATCGTCGTGTTCACTTCTGACCACGGCGAGTTGCTAGGTGACCATGGTCTCATGCTCAAAGGCCCGATGCATTACGATGGTCTGCTACGCGTCGGTTTGATCATGCGCGGCCCTGGCATCGCCGCCGGTCAAGAGAACCATCAGCCCGTATCCACACTGGATCTGGCAGCGACCTTTGGTGACTACGCAGCCACACCTGTGCCTTCTGCCGTTCACAGCCAGAGCCTGCGTCCGCTGCTCACCGGACTTGAGCCTGCTGAACGCGATCACGCCTACAACGAATGGCGTTTGGGTTCGTCGCGTTGTGGTGTCGCCTTGGACTTGCGCACTGTGCGCACCCGTAGCGCCAAGCTGACACTTGAATTGACCAGTGGGGTCGGTGAAATGTATGACCTGAGCAACGACCCCCATGAGTGCGCCAACCTGTTTGACGATCCCAAGCATCGCGGCTTGCGTGAGGAGTTGATGCAGCGGCTCATGAGTCGTCCGGACGATATACGCAACCCACTGCCTGAACCCGTTGGCCCTGCCTAAATTTGCATAAGGAGACTCAGCATGAAATTAGAACGTCGAACGGCGATCATCGGTGCCGCAACCACTGCTTTGGCGCTGCACGGATGTAGCACGACTCAAAATGCGAGCACTGGTGGCAAACCCAGACACTATGTTCTCTTGCACGGCGCATGGCACGGTGCGTGGGCATGGTCCAAGGCTGCACCATTGATCCGCCGCGCTGGGCATGAAGTTTCAGCGCCGACGCTGTCCGGCCTGGGTGAGCGCAGCCATGTCGCTGCAGGTACCAGCGGGCTAGCAGTGCATGTGCAAGATGTTGTGTCACATCTCATGATGGAGGATTTAAGAGACGTGGTTTTGGTAGGCCACTCCTATGCCGGCTGCGTTCTTTCAGGCGTGCTTGCCGCACGCACGGGCCGCGTGGCCCATGCGATTTATCTGGATGCATTTGTCCCACTGCAAGGGCAAGCGATGTCAAACTTTTTGCCTCCACCCGTGAAGGCGGACTTTGACCGGCTTGCAGCTCAAAACGCGACAGTTCCCGTGCCCCCGGTCGCAACTTGGGGCGAACGATGGGGCTTATCGGATAGCGCATTGATCGCTTGGTCTCAGCCCCGTATGACGGCGCAAGCAGCAAGAAGTTTTACCGAGCAAGTTGCAGGCGATCCAATGGCTGAACCCATTCGCCGTACCTATATGAAATGCAGCACCAATCCCAATCCGCAATTCAAAGCCATCGCAGCGGGCATCCAAAAAGACAATCGATTCAAGTACGCCGAGGTCGAAGGCCATCATGACGTCATGCTGATTGACCCACCACGTTTTGTTTCATCGTTGTTGTCACTGGCTTAATTCAAAGGAGATTGATATGTTGAATCGCCGTACATTTACTGTTTACAGCGCGACCGCCGCTGTAGGCGCTCCGGCCCTTGCGCAATCTGATGCGCTTCGCATCGTTGTTGGATTTCCGGCGGGTGGTATTGTCGACATCATTGCGCGTGAATTGGGGGAGGCCATGAAGCCGCACCTGGGTGGGCGCGCAGTGGTGGTGGAAGCAAAGCCAGGTGCGGGAGGTCGAATTGGTGTTGCAACTGTCAAAACGGCTGCTTCGGATGGCAATACTGTGCTGCTGACACCCTCGTCGATCATGACGCTTTACCCACATGTCTTCAATAAACTTGGCTACGACACCTTAAAGGACTTTACACCTGTCAGCACAGTTTGCATGTCTGCAAACGCGCTTGCGGTAGGCATGCACGTTCCGGTGAAGACACTGGGTGAATACATTGCTTGGTGCAAAGCCAACCCCAAGGATGCGACTTATGCATCACCTGGCGCTGGTTCTGCCCCACATTTCCTCGGTGCTCAAATTGCAAGTGCCGCCGGTATCGAGATGTTGCATGTGCCCTACAAAGGCGCCCCCGATATCCTCAATGACTTGTACGGTGGGCGAATTTCCTCCTTCGTAACTGCGCTTTCTAATGCAGTTCAGCCCCACATGGGCGGAAAGTTGCGTGTTCTGGTGACGACATCGCCCAAACGCAGCGCGGTTTTGCCCGATGTGCAGACCGCAGCAGAGGCTGGATACCCACAGCTCTCGGGCATGGAGTGGTTTGGTTTGTTGGCACCTGCAGGGACCAGCACAGAGCGCGTCGCCATACTTAATTCTGCGGTCAGCAAAGCCGTTGCGAGTGATCGCATCAAAGAAGCCTTTGGCAAATTGATCATGGAGTCCTCATCGAGCAGTCCGTCTGAATTTGCTCGCATGATCAAGGCCGACATGGATCGCTGGGGTGCCACCGCAAAACGCTTGAACTATCAGCCTGTTGATGCGTGAAGCCTGACTTGAATGAGTACATTTATCTTGATACATGGCGGTTGGCATGGGGGGTGGTGCTGGCGCAAGGTCGCTAAAAATCTGCGAAGCGCAGGGCACGAGGTGTTCGCACCTAGCCTGACTGGCATGGGTGAGCGCGAACACTTGTGGACGCCAGATGTGGGATTGTCCACACACACCCAGGATGTGTTGAATTTGATTCGTTTTGAACAGTTAAACCAAATCATCTTGGTAGGTCACAGCTATGGGGGCACGATCATGACGCTTGTGGCGGATCAAATTGCGGTCCAAATAGATGCGCTTGTTTATGTTGATGGCGTCATTCCCGAAGATGGCGTATCGGGATGGATGGCATTTCCCGAGCAACGCAGGTCAGACATGCTCGCTGGCGCAAAAAAGCTAGGCGGTCAGCGCATACCTTCACCTGACCCATCGATTTGGGGTGTGACTGAAGCCCAAGATGTGGCTTGGCTGCGCGCGCTTTGCTCGCCGCATCCCCTCAAGACCATGCTGGATGTGCCTCAACTGGGCCAGGCTTGGACCCGTGTTCGTATCAAGCACTACATTTTGGCGGGCATGAACAACAACCCACGCTTTCGATCACACTTCAACTCGGCGCAAAGCCAAGACGACTGGACCACCGAGGTCATTGATGGGGGCCATGATTTGATGGTCACTCACTCGAATGAACTCAGCAACGCGCTGGATCGGGTCGCCCGAAGCACCCGAGGGCATTGATCAATGACACCTGATCGCCACAACACATTGATTTTGCTCACCGACGAACAAGATGCGCTGGTGATGGGGTGCGCTGGACACCCATTTGTCAAGACACCCCATCTTGATGCCCTTGCAGCACGAGGCACGCGATTCACCCAAGCCCTCACACCTTCGCCCATCTGCGTCCCTGCTCGAGCCGCGCTGGCCACGGGGCGCTGGGTGCATGACATCGCCTATTGGGATAACGCCATGGGCTACGACGGGCGTGTGGTCGGTTGGGGGCATGCACTGCAAGCTGCTGGCCACTGCGTCGAGTCGATTGGCAAGTTGCACTACGTCAATGCCGTTGCACCCACTGGTATTTCCAAGCAGCACGATCCCTTGCATCTGGCCGATGGCATTGGTCAAGTTTGGGGCTCGGTACGCAACCCGTTGCCCAGCAAGCCTCGCCCTTCACGACTGTTTGTCGAACTCGGTGCTGGGGAGTCCAGCTACAACCGGTACGACATTGCCTCTGCAGATCACGCAGTTCAGTGGCTGCAAGACAAGGCTGCCGAAAAAGATGTGGCCCCGTGGACCTTGTTCGTCGGTTTCGTCGCGCCGCATTTTCCTTTGGTGGTGCCTCAGCGCTACCTTGATGACATCGATATCGACGCCATTGCCGAACCTCGGCTCCATCCGCTGAGCGGCTACCAGCGCCACCCTTGGGTGCAGCGGCATGCGGATTTATCAAATGCAGACGATGAGTTGGGCACACCTGAGCGCCGCCGCTTGGCTTTGGCTTGCTATTACGCTTTGACATGCTTTATTGACGAGCAAATTGGCAAAGTGCTTCAAGCGCTTGGACAAAGCGGTTTGCAAGCATCCACCCGAGTGATCATGAGCAGTGATCATGGCGACAACCAAGGTGTGCGGGGGATGTGGAACAAATCAACGCTCTACCGCGAAGCCACCCATATCCCTTTGATCTTGGCTGGGCCTGGAATCCCTGAGGGCAAGGTCTGCGGGACCCAAGTCAACCTGGTTGATATCGCTCCGACCGTACTCGACAACGCGAACCTGCCCGCCGACCCCACGCTGCCGGGCCGATCTCTTGTGGCGATCGCCAACGAGAAAGATGATCCAGCGCGCATCGGCTTCAGCGAATATCACGCCGTGGGCTCGCCCAGCGCAGCCTATCTGGTGCGACAAGGCCCATGGGCGTACCACCACTATGTGGGGTACGAACCAGAATTGTTTGACATGGCGTCTGATCCTGGCCAAACCATGAACCTCGCGGCGCACGATGGCTATCGGTCGATTCGTGAGCACATGGCAACGCTCTTGAATCAAATGCTTGACCCAGAGGGCACAGACCAGCGAGCCAAGGCCGATCAAGACGCATTGGTCGCCCGATTCGGCGGCAGGGAAGCGGCTTTGGGCAAAGGCCCCGCCGGCGCAAGTCCCGTTCCGATGCGATGAGACCAACATTTGCCTGCGTGTTGAAGGCTGATTTGATGGACGACTGGCGGCTTGATTGCCTTGGTGTTGTTGCCACCAAGAGGCGAATGAAACGCAGTCAAACCCCTGTTTGCGGACATTTCGAATCCCGACCACCCGCATTCCGCATGCAGCCTTGCTTTTCGCAAAAGCTCTGCACAATCGTGATCTCAGGATGCTCGGCAGCCCGACTAAGCAGGGCCTTCAAGTTGATTTCGGCCGCCAGTTCTGGCGGGAACTTGAAGACGCCGGTCCCGATAGCGGGCATAGCCATCGACTTAATGCCTGCTTCCTTCGCAACCCAAAGCGTTTGACCGACAGCGAGGTCAAGGTAACGTTCAGGGTGGTCGTCATTGATGTAGCTGGCTTCCCGTGCATGGATGATGTACGGATATGGAAGTTTGAACCCTGGGGTCACAACGGCCGCTCAAAAAGCGATTGGCGAGTATCGGCGGCAGTACTATTCCATTTTCGGTCCGGCGGTGGCGGGGATGTCACTGAGCTGCTCACATCTCTTTCGCTCATATTGGAGCGTTATTGCACCAAGCCCTGGGCGGACCGGGCCGCAGGACGAGCCGCCGGAGCCGCCTGGCGCCCAGGTAGCGGAGACCGCTCCGATCAAGTGCTGCGCGCGACACGCGAGGGTGCACTGCCCCAGCGCGGACGCTGGGTACGCAAGCGATAGCGGAGTCGGTATTCCCCTGGGAGGGTGCCGGTGTGCTTGAAGAAAACCCGGCGGAAGGTGCTCGGGCTCTCCAGGCCACTTGAGCGACCGATTTCTTCGACCGTGAGATAGGTCGTCTGCAGCAGCAGGCAAGCGCGCTCGACGCGCAGGCGCTCCAGGTAGTCGTGGGCGCTCATGCCATGGGTGGCAGAAAAATGCCGTGCCAGGCTGCGGGGGCTGGTGGCCGCCGCCTTCGCCAGCGCCTGCACGTCGTAGGGCTCGGTCAGGTGCTTCACCAACCACTGGCGGGCGCGCTCGACGATACCGTCGGGCGTGCGGTGACGCGCTAGACGGGCGCCCTCGGTGCGGGCATGAACCACCGTCACAGCCTGGCGCAATGGGGCGGGTATCAGCACATCACGGGCGGCACTGGCCAGGTCGGCCAGGGGCGTGGCCCCGATCAAATCGAGCACCGCCTCGGTGGTGGCCACGGGCGAGGCACAGGTCCACACACCGCGCTCACTGGCCCAGTCGGGCGCGTCTGACCAGTTCACCGACTCAGACGCTGCAAAGCCAGACGCCGACGCGTGGCGCATCACTGAAACAAAAAACGGCCAGGGGGCCGCAAAGCGGCGCTCATGCAGACAGCCTGCGGCGGCAAGCAGTGCCACACCACTGAAAACCCCCAGCAAAGCGCCCCCGCGGGCCAGCGTCTTTTGCAGATGCGGTGTGAGCGCGTGGCTGCGCGCCACCCAGTGGTCGATGTCCGGGCCATCACGCACCATCCAGCCTGGCACCACGACCACGTCGGCGCTGTCACGGTAGGCCGACGGAACCTTGCCCTGGATTGTGCCTGAGCGCTCGTGCGCGGGCAGCTCCGCCAGCGAAGGTGGCTTGGCCGGACTGCCGCTGCAATCCACCCAGCGCCAACGCAGGGGCGGCAGCACCGTAGGCGACTGCAGGGCGGAAATCCCGTTGATCAGGCGCAGGACATCGACCACGGCCTGCGCGGCGCTGCCCAGGCTGCCAGGCTCCCAGACGATTTCAAAAAGAAGACGGTCCGGTGGCAATGGATGATGTATCACTGGCATCAAGTGAACTATACCACCCGAGGCAGCTCGCCTACATTCCGCTCACGCCCCGCAACTTGTGCGCATGCACCCCCATGTTTACAACACCTCGAAGCCCGCACCCATGAAACACGCAACACCCCGGGTGGCGATCCTTGGCTTTTTCATCGAATGCAACCGGTGGGCGCCCGTCAGCACCCAGGCGATGTTTGAGCAGTCCATCGACCTCGCAGGCGAGGCCCTGGGCGCCGAGCTGCGCAGCCCGACGCCACGGCTTTTGCCCGACACCCTGGGCTTTGTCGCCGAGATGGACCGGGCGGGCCCCTGGCAGCCAGTCTCCATTCGTGCGGCGGGCGCACAACCCGGCGGCCCCGTCGACCAGGCCTACTTCGATGCCCTGCTCGCCGACATGCACGAGCGCCTGCAACAGGCC
>JACCDO011222402.1_pt1 | contig 22330 bp, 20 predicted proteins | sample 7446101 | NCBI WGS metagenome assembly JACCDO01 (sample SAMN15323440, study PRJNA562643) | freshwater metagenome | isolation source: river surface water | place: USA:Blue River Watershed | collected 2017-08-16
AAAACAAGTACTGCCGCCATGGCTGCAAATAGCGTACTGTATCTTCAAAATCCTGATTTCAGCTCATCGTATCTTGCCCTAGCAGATGCCCAACCTTCCCAACTACTTAGAGGAGAAGTACCTAGACTTATCGATGAATGGCAAATGGCACCCGTACTTTGGGATGCAGTACGATTTGAGGTAGATCAACGCGGTTTACTGGGTCAATTCATTCTAACGGGTTCCGCAGTCCCCAAGGACAATGCAACAGCTCATACCGGTACCGGAAGAATTTCTAGAATGCGAATGAGACCCATGAGTTTATTCGAGTCGAAAGAGTCTTCGGGCGAAATATCCTTAGGAGCTCTTTTTTCTGGAAGTCAAACCACCGAATACGCCACTTCATCGCTTAGTATCGAAAATATAGCGCATGCAATTTGCAGGGGTGGCTGGCCCTCTAGCTTGAAACTTAGCACACAACTATCGCATAAGAATGCATTCGATTATTTGGAAGCCGTTATCAATCATGATATATCGGAGGTAGATAAAATCGATAAAAACCCAGATCGGGTAAGAGCAATCCTCAGATCGTTAGCAAGAAATACGGCTACCATGGCTAGCTTAAAAACAATCACCGAGGATATTGAGGCAAATGATCTCAGTGTTTCGGATAAAACAATACATTCCTATATACACGCATTACAGCGAATATTTGTAGTTGAGGATTTACCGGCTTGGATGCCGTCTATTCGTTCCAAAACAGCGATTCGCACTTCGGCAAAACGGCATTTCGTGGATCCCTCCATTGCAACAGCCGCATTAAGATTAAAAGCCAATGCTTTGTTCAATGATTTTGAATACTTTGGTTTTTTGTTCGAAAGTCTTTGTACCCGCGATATTAGAATTTATGCGCAAGCCAATGATGGTGATGTATTCCATTATCGGGATAAAAACAATCTTGAATCTGATTTAATCGTTAGGCTTCGAGATGGCCGATGGGCAGCTATTGAAGTAAAAATGGGGCAAAAGCAGATAGAAGAGGCGGCAAATAACCTATTGAAACTAAAAAATATCGTAGACACTAATAAAATGGGGGAACCTGCTTTCTTGATGATATTAACCGCTGGTGAAGTCGCTTACAAGCGAAAAGATGGGGTTTGGATTGTGCCCTTGGGCTGTCTTAGAAATTAAACGACAACTAAAAACAACTATTATTGTAACCACAGTATGTACAATTCCATTCTGAATTATATCCACGATTCCTACAAACAACTCGGGTTCCTGTTTACCAAACGGGATAACCAGCATTTGCTGGATTTGTGCGCGTATTTTGACGAACGCGAGTTCGACCAACTGCAAGCGGAGGATGTTGCCAACATCGATGCAAACTGCACCGAAGGCGAAAAAACCATCAACAACAATAAGCGAATCCTTTGGAATGCCCTAAAAGACTGGGCTCAGCAAGAAGGCGCCATCCTTCCTACCATGCAAAAAATGGGAGCCATGTTTACCGCATTGGCCATCCCCAAATCCGAAGAAGTAGCAGCAAAACCCCGAAATCTGGAGCTCGCCCGAGCCCAAACCCAACTCTTGTTGGAAGACGCCGAATTCAGCGACGATGATCTGAACGCCATCATCCTCACCATCAAACACCTCCTGCTCCCACCCTCGGATCTTCTTCCGTTTTGGGAAGAATTCGCACACTTGCAGTATCGGGATTGGATCGACAATATCGACCATCAAGAAGTGGAATTGGAAAATGTGGTGAAAGTATCACGGTACGGTTTGCTGCTTTCGCTTAGCAACTTGAACTCGCAAAAGTTGCAGTTGGAGCATTTCCATAAAGTAGTAAACCAGCGCCAGCATCGAAAAGGCGAAGACCTCATTCCCTTTTACCAATGGATGGGCTTCAAATCCTTCACCGGCAGGCCGATTTATTGGTGGGTAGATTGCAAATACGGAAAAGTAAAATCCAGTGGGATCGATTGGAACCATTGCAGAGCGTTTTTGTTTGGCGGCTTTATCGTATTCAAATCGTACTACAATGCCCTCATGGTGCAACTGGATGAGATCAAGGATTTAACCAACGGCATCGATGCAATTAACGACATTCGATACATTTCATTTAAGGTAAAGGGCGAACGACAGCCCTATCGGATTTCGGAAATCGCCAGCAAAGAAGATTACGATTTCTTGTACAGTTTTTTGTCGAAAATCCCCATCCAAGGCACCTCGGAAGAAGACCGAATGGTATTGCTTCCCGAAGACTTGAACGATACTCCTACTTCCAACCATCCGGCACCCGATCCCGCATCGGCTAGGCCTCCCAAACCGGCGAATTCAGGCAGTGACAGCGATGATATTTCCGATCGAAATTCCGGAAGAAACGGGAACCATGGGAACGGCCAAGATAATTCCGGCGCTACCAGTAAATCGGGTAAAAACGCCAAAAGTGCTAAAACGAACGGGCGCAACGCCAACGAACCGGATCCCTTTGCCGAATTGGAAGCACTGGTGGGCATCGCCGAAGTGAAAGAACAAATTAAGAGCCTCAGCAATTTGATCAAAGTGCAGCAAATGCGAAAAGCCAAAGGCATGCAGGCGGTTCAAGTTTCCTTACACAGCGTTTTTACGGGAGCTCCCGGTACGGGTAAAACTACGGTTGCCCGCTTATACGCTGGAATATTGAAGGAATTAGGGATACTGAAAAAAGGACATTTGGTGGAAGTGGATCGCACGGAATTGGTAGCCGGTTATTTGGGTCAAACCGCCATGAAAACCGAAGGCATCATCAACAAGGCCATGGATGGCGTGCTGTTTATCGACGAAGCCTACAGTTTGGCGCCTCAAGACAGTTCCGATAGTTACGGAGACGAAGCGGTTAACGTTCTACTAAAGCGGATGGAAGATGATCGCGACCGATTTGTGGTAATTGTTGCCGGTTATGCCGAAGAAATGCATCAGTTTATTGATTCCAACCCCGGATTAAGCAGCAGATTCTCTCGTTACATCGAATTCCCCAACTACAACTCCATGGATTTGGTAGAGATATTTTCGAAAATCTGCAATAAGAACGAGTACCAGTTGGGCGATGGTTTGGCCGATGCCTTGCAAGCGCATTTTGAAGAGCAATTGGCTAGCGCCGATCGGAAGTTTGGCAACGCGCGGTACGCCCGTAATTTGTTCGAAAAACTGTTGGAACATCAAAGCAACCGGGTGGCAGCCATGGACAATCCAAGCGAAACGGATATAAGCACCTTGCAGGTGGAGGACTTACAAAGACTTTCGGATAAAACCACAAAAGATTAAGCCCTGTACATTCTGCAATCCGTAAAAGAACCAAAGTTCGTTATTTTACGCTGGGTAAACGTGGTATTATGCGAATAGAAAACAATCGTTGCCGATTCCCTTTATTTTGTCGAAATTGCAAGGAAATTGGTTTTTAAAAATCAAAAATCCATTGAAAAACATCGATAACAGTAGCATTGAAAAAGCATTTTATCTCTTCGAATCAGGAGAGATTGATACTATTGAAGTTGGAACCATACATGGTCTGCTACATATTCACAAGGCCTTATTTGATGGATTGTACGATTTTGCTGGAACTGTCAGAAAACAAAATATTTCCAAAGGAGGTTTTCGATTTGCCACAGCAATTTACCTGAACGAAATTTTAGTCAAAATTGAAGAAATGCCGGAAACAACTTTCGAAGAAATCATCGGAAAGTATGTTGAAATGAATATCGCACATCCCTTTTTGGAGGGTAACGGAAGGTCAATGAGAATTTGGTTGGATTTAATTCTAAAGAAAAATTTATCGCAGGTGGTTAATTGGCAGAATGTAGATAAATATCAGTATCTGCAAGCGATGGAACGCAGTCCAATTAACGACTTAGAACTAAGAACTTTATTGAAAGCTCACCTCACTAACGATATAAATAATCGCGAAATTATCTTCAAGGGAATAGAGCAATCGTACTATTACGAGGGATACGAAAAAGAAGATTAAGCCTATATAGGCCACACATAAAAAGATGAACCGATCCGAATCCATCACTGCTTTGCGCAGTGAAATACAAACCGACCAAGAGCGCAGTCCACTGCCCTTAGAGCAATTTCAAAATGATACATTGAGACCGATACTTAAATTCCAGAACGATATTTATGTAGCCTTTGTAAGATCCTATTTGGAAAATGTGGAGGTTCCGGGAAAGAAGCATGCGATGCAAGAATTCCTAAAACTCCGATTCCAGAAGGATGTTGCCCTAAGGAATACGGTATTGGGACTAACGATAGCGTTATTCACTGCTGAAGAGATGGAATTTTACTTGCCCCAAAAATCGGAGTTAAATAAGCGCATCGTGGCCATGTTGGCTCAACGCCTTGCCGATCAACTGGTGGGATAAAAAAAATGTTATTTTAAGCCTAAAAAATCATAAAAATATGCTTATTAGTGCATAAAATGTAAAAATAAGCATGTTACATAATGCTTATTTATGTTATTTTTGTAAAAATAAGCGATTTTATGAAAATAAACAGTCCTATTCCTACAACTAAAATCGTTGAACGAATCCATTACGATAATCCCTGGTGGGTATCGAAGCAAATACCTACCGTATACAGGGACATGTCTAGTCGATTATATTTCAAATTGTTCTTCCCTCATGTTATTGAGCAAGAAATTCGACGAGCTATTGTGCTTATGGGACCACGAAGAGTGGGAAAAACTGTAATGCTCTATCATAGCATTCAACAACTACTAACCGAAGGGGTAAACGAGAAACAGTTGTTTTTTATTGCCATAGATAATCCTATATATATACATTTAGGCTTAGAGGATCTACTTGCACTTTGCAAACACAGTTTATCCATTTCTTCGCTAGATGGCTGCTTTGTGTTTTTTGATGAAATCCAATACCTGAAAGACTGGGAAAGACAACTTAAAGTATTGGTAGATACCTATCCAAATACTAAATTCATCGTATCGGGATCTGCGGCAGCCGCTTTAAAATGGCACAGTACGGAAAGTGGAGCGGGTAGATTTACAGATTTTATCCTTCCGCCGCTTACTTTTCAAGAGTATATCCACCTTCGGCAACTGAACCACTTAATGAGGCCCGGCATCATTAACTATGCTGATAAATCAATTCCCTATTATTTGACTCACGATATTAAAGCACTCAACCAAGCCTTCCTTCACTATCTTAATTTCGGGGGGTATCCTGAAGTAGTGATGAGTGAGAAGATTCAAGGCGATGTAGGCAGATACGTTAAGGCCGATATCGTTGATAAAATTTTATTGAGGGACCTTCCTAGCCTGTATGGTATTAGAGATGTACAAGAATTGAATCGATTTTTTACCTACTTGGCATACAATACCGGAAACGAATTTTCTTATGAATCCATGAGCACGGACAGCGGTATAAAAAAGGAGACATTAAAACGATATTTGGAATACTTGGAAGCCGCTTTTTTGATTAAGGTCTTAAACAAAGTTGATATCAATGCGAAGCGACTGCAACGAGTTACTACGTTTAAGGTTTACTTATCCAATCCGTCTCTGAGATCGGCTTTATTTTCTCCTATCACAGAACAGGATGAAGAAATTGGGAACATCATAGAAACGGCTGTTTTATCCCAATGGATGCATCGAGAAAAACTGGATCTCACCTATGCACGATGGAAGGAAGGCCGAAAAGAAGGTGAAGTAGATTTGGTTTTAGTTGATTCTAAACGATTCAAGCCCATGTGGGGTGTAGAAGTAAAATGGAGCAATCGATTTGTACAAAAACCAAAAGAGCTTAAGAGCTTAATTACATTTTGTAAATCGAATAAAATATCGGCCGGTTTAATTACCACGATTGACGAAACTGACAATCAATTGGTACAGGGAATAGAGCTTACCTTTATACCTGTTGCATTGTACTGTTACAATGTAGGCGATACAACCCTAAAATTGAAATCCAATAACTCCCTCGATTGGCCTTTTGCCGATCGACCTGAAAACTAAATGATTCCTGTCAGTGTAATCGTTGGAGGTAATTATTTCGAATAAAAATAAACAACGAAACCAACAACCATCGTATTTTAATTGATCCAGCTGGGAAATAGCTGTAAGTGCCAGAACTATCAATTATACATCAACTCTAAAATCATCCATACACCATTACATTCATAATCGTCAATTTACAACTACTGCAAATCAATCCATACCCAACAATCATAAAACCATCAATACACCACCACCTTTTCGGTGGTTTTTTCGGCACCTTTGGTGATTTCCAAGGTATAAACGCCCTTGGCCCAGGATGTGGTTTCAATGTTTACTCGGTTGCCACTCACTTCTCGTAGTTGCATAACACGCTTACCCATAATATCCATCACCTCCACGGTTGCACCATCCAATGGCTCACCCTCAACAGTAAATTGTCCGCTCGTCGGATTGGGATAAATCGTTACAGCATTATCCAAACTTTGCAATTTCGTGCGCAACGCAAAATTCGACGTAAAACTGTATTCGAAATAACTTCCAAAATCGGCCATAAATGTCTTTAAGATGGCATTGGTACTGGCATTGCGCAATCTTACCGCACCGGCTCCTTGGGCCGTATTCGCCCACCAATTCAATCCATCTAGCCCGAAATCGTAAACGATCAATTTATAACAGCCATTCAGGTCTAACGTGTAGGTATGTGTTTTGTTGGCCACGGTGAAACTGTCTTTAGCAATCACCTTTCCATCGGCATCCAATAACTTAAATGCATTTTCTGTTGGGTAATTGTTCGTACGAATCTCCAATTTGATATTACCGGGTAACACATCCGGAATCTTCACCGAACTTCTTATGCTGCTGTTTCCAGGATATTCATCGGCGATACCATTCACTTCGGTCACTTCGCAATGAAAAACATTGTTCGTAGCCTCCATTCCGTGAGCCCACAAATCCCACGTTGGTAATACCACGGTCACGGTATCCAACGACGCTAAATTACCCGCCCAATGCCAAGTTTGCTTCACTGTTGCATCGTTCATCCAATAGGTAAATTTGATGGTTTTAATATCTGTTTTTCCTGAATTCTGTACCAAAACTGCTGGTTGAGTGCACATGGGATTTGATTTAGAAAACTCATAATCCGCGGTAGGCCGCAACACCTCCATAATGCGAGCGTCCGTGTTAAAATTCATCTCTCCGTATTCTACCAACTGATGTGCAACGATGTACCGATAATCCCCCGATTTTACTGGTTGTGAGATATCATAATCGATGGTCTCCGTTTTCCCCGGCGATACAAACTTGGTGATTTCGTGCTCCATCAATTTTGAACGCCAACCTGGACACCAACCCTGACGTGGAATCAACCAAGTTCCTCCTTGAGCAATCATCGGATTGATCGAACAATCCATTACCGAATTCCAACTCATCGTATTTCCTGCAACTTTCAAACTGTGGGTTATAGGCCCTCCATTTTGCTCAAACTCCCCTTCCGAACCGTGACCGGTGATGGTTGATCGTAATTTGAACGATTTTGCCGATGCCAACAAGGGCACATTAACCGGTGCGAACACATTATTATTCAATATGCTATTGATTCCGGGACCACCCAATCGTGCACCACCTTGCCATAACTGATTCATCGATAATACAGGTCGAACTGGCTTCCCCACAATAAACAAAAACTCCATTTCCATTTGCTCTTGATTTTGTCCACCCATGGTAACCATGAGTCGTTTTTTGCCTTTCAGCAAGGGTGCGAAATCGGTCATATCGAAATACCAACTCTTTCCTGCCATCCCTAAATCCAAGTTGATACCATAAGGCGTTACAAAGGATATCAATTCGTTGTACCAAGGGAATCGAAGCGAATAATTCAATTTCACCAAGTCAAGGCTGCCTTCCGATTGTACGTTTAAAGAATCCATCAAAGTTCCCGTTTCGCCTTTGAAAACCATCGATTTTCTAGCCTCGTACAAGGAAAAACTGCTGTCTATTTTCAACAAATCGTGGGTTACGATACCGGCACCCGATTTATCCTCTACCCGGTATCGGTTGATGCTGTTTGCAGGTCGAACCAAGGAATCACGCTGTTCTACGGATGTCACCGTACGGGTATAATCACCCTGCAGAATGGTAAGCACGGGCTTGGCTTTTTCCTGGGTAAAATTCCTATTGAGTTCATCGCCACGTTCATAGGTCCAAGTAATATTTTTCCCCGATGAAACTTTGGTTGAGACCGTATTGGAAAACGAATTGCCCGATCCTTCTTGAAATGGATAATACCCCACCAAGTTGGCGTATTTGGGGTGTGTTGGATCGATATTCTTGTTCATCCAAACCTTAATTTCCGATGCGGAAAGTGCTTTATTCCAGATACTTAGTTGATTGATTTTACCCTTGTAATTGTTATTTCCATTTTGATCGGTTCCCAATATGATGTTTTTCAACGCCATGGCCTTGGTTTTACTGGTTCCAGACAGCCAAAGTGTACCGTTGAGATAGATGGACATATTGCCGGTAGCGCTGTTTTTAGTAAATACCCAGTAATTCCAATTGCCTTCGTATTCGGCAGGCGTTGCCCCCTTGTTGATGCGATCGTACCCTCCAGCAGCAAATCCACAATCGAAATAAATACTGGCGTCCGACCAAGGAAAGTGAATGTTCAATTGGCGTTGATTGGGATCGGTATTCCAACCATAAATCACAGAAGTATTGGTTGGCAAAGCATTGGGGTCGCCTTTTGCCCAAAACGCTATAGAAATCTCTTTGTTGATAGTGGAAAAACTGTCGGCGGCCAAGGTAATTTGTCCGTTAGACCCTAAATCCACGGAATAATTATTATTCGCAAATAGCATACTCACTCCCGTATCGGCATAACCATCTAAGACGATTCCCTGTCCGGGAGAAGCATTGGTAAATGAAAATTCAATCAATAAGTTACTTTGACCGTCCCATGTAAATGGGGTATGGAAAACAATATCGTTGCTACCGGATACAAATAGCGTGGAATTGTAATAGACTTCTGTGAAACCGGTAGTTATTGGAGTTGCGGCATTCAGGTGATTTTGGGTGGTTTGTTGTATCTGTATCTTCAAGAAATTAGCCATTCCAGCCGTTTGAGCATGCAGTGCGACACCTTGAATGTCGCCTGCTGAAAAACCTGCAGTTAGCAACTCTTGGGCTCGATACAGCACCTGAGTTTTACCTGATTGCTGTGAGGTATTGAGCGCTTCGTACAGATTGCTACTGTATTTGCCCACGCTATGCTGAACAGTGTTTGACTTAGCACTTACCGACACATTTTTCACGGTATAGTCATAGTAATCGTAAACGGGTTTGGTAGTATACGAGAATTGGGGTCCAGTGAAATTCGACACCACAAATTTGGGTGCTGTTTGGGGGATTATTTCGATTTTCGATGAGTCTACAATAAACGTATTGCAGGAGTAATCCCACTCACCGCAGCCTTTATTGCGGTTGGATCCATCGGAGACCAAGCCGTTTTTACAACGCATGGCATAGCGTAATACGATCTTTTCGTATTCGAGATTACCATCAGGAAAATTTGCGATGGTATCGCGATTATTGGTACCGTAATGGATGGTTTTGACGCGGATGGTATCGCCTTGGTTCTGAGCCGAAAGTATGGTTGGAAGCCCCAAAAAGGAAAGGATAAAAATAAAAGCGAAATACTTGAACTCGTTTAACATGTAATGATGAATTTTTTATACTTTGTAATTATCAAAAGTACGAAAAATCTATTCATCAACGATTACATGAAAAAGTAAAAGTATATGATGATTTGTCTGCGGCGGAGACCATCGGCTCTGGCAATTTGTCTGCCACTGCCGTCATAAATCCGTTCACCATCGATTCTTCCAATCTGTCTGCCTGAGGCACTATACAACCGATCCCCATCCACTCTGCCTAACTGCCTGCCGGAGCCATCGTAAATTCTTTCTCCATCAATCCGACCAAGTTGCCTTCCGCTGCCATCGTAAATTCTGGTACCATCGTCTCTACCAATTTGCCTTCCGGAAGCGCTATAAAACCGTTCTCCATCCACTCTACCTATCTGAGATCCAGAACCGTTGTACAGCCGTTGCGCATGAACAGCACCGCAGAAAATTGTAAATATCATCAACCACAGAATTTTCTTCATATCCAAATTAAACGATTATTCAATTTTAAATACAAAGTACTAATTCTTTATTTATTTTCTTCTTTATTATATTAACATCATTGAGCTTATTAAAGTAAATTATGAATTGATTTCCAATAGAATATATTTTATTATTGCAAATAAAAATCATAAATGAAAACATATCAAAATAATCTTAGATTACAAATTATAGCTTTATTATTGACGATATTTTTATTGGCATGCAAGAAAGATGAAAAAGAAATTAGTGATGATTACTACATTAAATATGCCGTAGAAAGTAAGACTGTTTATACAGGTGTGAAACTCATTACTATTATTCAAGATGAAAAAAATAACGCTAAAGAATTAACAATTGGTACTGGGAAATGGGAGATAACAATTGGTCCGGTAAAAAACCAACATATAGCGAAATTGGAGGTGACAAAAAAAGGCTGGACAGGAAGTACTGAAAATCACTTAACAATGTCTCTTAGTATTTATGTTAGTAAAAACAATGGTCCTTTTTCTTTACGCGTAATAGATGACAACACTTCCCCCAGAGCCAAGGCATCAATCACCCACACATTAACTGAATAATTTAGCTGCTCGCTGGGGATTATACCTCTTTAATAATTGACTAGCGAGGATTTCTTTTTTTCGATAATGGAGTAAACCAAGCCCAGGTAATTTGGTTTCCCAATAATCCATGGAGAACTGGGAATCGGCAAAAGCATCGTTAGATAGTTCCAAGGGAAATTGCAAACTACTTCCCCAATGGTTACAGGTTCTCCGAAGTGAATTCAATTGTGATTGTATTTGTAATTCTTCAGAAGACGCTATTAACAATGCCCAACTGTTTTTTGGAAAAAAATAATTGAGTTGATTGCTACATCGTAGAAATTGCATCGATAAAATTGCTAAATTAACACTATTAATTTCAACTTACTTCTACGAATAAATATTTTAACTTTGATACTCAATCCATGAACGACATCATTTGCCCCAAGTGCCACACCGCATTTAAAGTTGACGAAGCCGGTTTCGCCGCTATCTTGAAACAAGTTAGAGATCAGCAATTCAATGCAGAAATCAATGAACGACTAAAACTCGCGCAACAACAGCAGGCATCGGCCATTGAAATCGCAGAAGCCAACCTGAAAACCAAATTGCAAGCCGAACTGCTTAAACGCGAACAAGCCATCGCCGAGTTACAGGCAAAAATAGAAAGGGCCGATATGGAAAAACAGTTGTCGGTTACCCAAGCCGTTCAACAACTTGAAAAAGAGAAAATGGCGTTGACCAGTGAACTCAGTAACAAGGAGATGGAGAAACAACTCATTGAATCAAATCTCACTGCCAAATACAGTGCAGAACTCAAAACCCGAGATGATATCATCAAGTTTAAGGAGGAAGAAATCGCGCGTCAACGGGATTTAAAACAGAAACTCTCCACGAAAATGATCGGCGAAACCTTGGAACAACACTGCGAAATTGAGTTTAATCGTTTGCGGGCTACCGGTTTCCAAAAAGCCTATTTCGAAAAAGATAACGACTCTCGCAGCGGCAGTAAAGGGGATTATATTTATCGGGAAATGGACGAGAATGGGGTGGAAATTATTTCCATCATGTTTGAAATGAAGAACGAGGCAGATACCACCGCTACCAAAAAAAAGAACGAAGATTTTTTAAAAGAGTTGGATAAAGACCGAACCGAGAAGAAATGTGAGTACGCGGTTTTGGTGTCGTTATTGGAATCCGATAATGAACTGTACAACTCAGGGATTGTAGACGTTTCGCATCGCCATGAGAAAATGTATGTGGTTCGCCCCCAGTTCTTTATCCCTATCATTACGTTGCTCCGCAACGCGGCGCTAAATTCTTTGTCGTACAAGCAAGAATTAGCCCAGATGCGGAATCAAAACATCGACATCACCCATTTCGAAGAGAAAATAACCGCATTCAAGGAAGGTTTTGCGAGGAACTACCAATTGGCTGCTTCTAAATTCCAAACAGCGATTGAAGAAATCGACAAAACCATTTTGCATTTGCAGAAGACCAAGGATGCGCTATTATCATCGGAAAAAAATCTAAAACTCGCAAACAGCAAGGCGGAAGAATTGACCATCAAGCGATTAACACACAACAACCCCACCATGAAGGCGAAATTTGACGCATTAAATGGTCCAACGGAGGAATAATCGGGAACATTCCTCATTTGGGATTTACGCTGCAACATGTTCGCAACCATACTAATAAGCATAGGATTTTTGGGATTGGGACCGAATGATATTTCGGTAAACCCAGAAAAAGTGGAAGCAATTCCGAAGAAAATCATTGCAGAGGTTTCGGCAGGCGAAAAACTTCCCCGCGGACTAAGTGCAAACGGCTATTTGGTTGAAACGGTACCGATCACGCCGGAGTTTGCCCGAAAAATTAAACAATCGGATGTATCGGTATTTTATCGCGGACAGCAAATTGCGGACAGCTTATATAAGGAAGTTCAGTCTCAGAAATTATCAGACATAAACAAATCGGTACATCAACTAGCTCGCGAAATTGTTGGTAATGAACGAAATGATTCCGTGAAATTACTTCGCTTATGCCAATGGATAGTTACCCATTTTGTTTATGATTTGGAGGGTCCTACAGAACCCCATGTATTGGTTGAGGCGAAACGAACTCGCTGCGAAGGGTATGCTAATTTTCTTCAGGAATTGTGCAGAGCCATCCATTTACCCGCGATTTTGGTAACTGGGGTTGCCGATAATGAATCTCGGCCTCGATACAAAATCAATATATTGGATCTGATGCACGCTTGGAATTTGGTGAAAATCAATGGGATATGGAGGCCGGTGGATGTTACTTGGTTAGACCCTGTTTGGCCGAAGGGATTTGAAAAAGAGGTAATCCTTACAGGCAAAGAGCGCAATTTTCTACCCAAACCGGAGGTGTTTGTGATGAGTCATGTTCCTGAAATTAATGGTTTAAAAATGACCAATTTGGGACCTAACTCATTGAAAGAATTTTGCGAAAATCCAGTGGTACTATTTCAGGATTATTCTTTGCAATATTTGGGTGAGTACAGCAATCGAATTAGTCAAAATGGCTCAAGTTTATCGTTTTACTTCTATACAAACCAAACGATGAAGGTAGAATATAGCGCAAGCTATCCAACATCCAATTTATTCATTTCATTGGAACCGGGGCTACACAAAATTACGGTCTTGTCCCCTACTCGGTCATCGGAAATTAGATTCAGTTCCACGGATTTTTTGAGTGTGTTTTTTGTAAATCCTTCCACATCGAATTTACGAATGATTGAGGAGCAGAAAGCCGAGGCTACCGCCACTGGGCAACATTATACCTATGAGTTTTATAATTACCTAGAGACGGTAATTAAGAGTAAAAAGTACAATTTCCATCCAAATTTAAAGGACGAGGAAAGGAATTTAGCGTTATGGAAAGAGGTAATGGATTTGTACGATGGTAGATCGCCTTTGTTAAATTGGTACGTTAATACCAAGGATGAAGTGGGGATACGGTATTATTTTTCGGATAAATTGATTGGGGGAAAAACGGTGTACATAGAATGCAGGGTCCAGTGCACGAGGGAGCAGATTAATTTAACAAATCCTCCCAAGTTCCCGGTTAGCAATTGGCGCTTTGGTTTGGATGCCAACTACAGCGGTGCGGGCAAGTGATATTTTTTTTGATTTATTTTCAAACATTTCTTTGTTTTATTATTAAACAATTGTATTTTTGTAATTAGAAATTTATCAGCTATGTCCAAAGAATTAACATTGTCCGAAGTGGGTGCAAGAATTGTCTTACTGCGAAAAAACAAGGGATATTCGCAAGAGGATTTAGCTAAATTAATCCAAATTTCTAGACCATCCTTAGCACAAATTGAATTAGGAAAACGTGGTGTTGACATTCTTGAAATTCACAAATTAAGTCAAGTATTAGGATTCTCATTAGACTCCTTTTTATCTGAAAATTTCAACGTCATTAACATAAATTCGAATCTAATTTTAAGTGAGCCTGAAGTTAATTATGAGCGTGTTTCAGAGCCCAAATTGAATATAGACAAACTTCAACAAGTATTATTATTTGTTTTGGAGCGCTGCGCAGGAAAGCCTAATGTTGGCGAAACAGTACTAAATAAACTACTTTATTTCATAGATTTTAATTATTTTGAACTGTACGAGGAACATTTAACTGGTGAAACCTATCGAAAACTACCTTTTGGTCCAGTTTCAACCAATTTAGATTCAATGCTCACACTGATGTTAGATCAGGGAAAAATTCAACGCATTAAAACCGATTACCATGGTTATCCTCAAACACGTTATTTACCGCTTGTTCAAGCCAATTTATTGCGATTGAAAGCGAGTGAAACAAATGTTATAAATAACGTTATTGATCAGATGGGTAGCTGGTCAGCCAATACTATCAGCAATTATTCCCATCAGGACATGCCCTGGATCAGTTCCAAAGACGGTGAAATAATAAACTATGAATTAGTATTCTATAGAGAAGCGCCATTTTCCGTCAGAACCTATGAAGATGATGAACGTTAGCCATCATGAATGTTGAAGAGTTAAAAGAATTCCAAAAAGATATAAAGGTATTATCAAAGAAATATTATTCGATTAAATCCGACGTTGATGTTGTTTTAAAAGTGATTATCACATTTCCCAATGATCGACCTCCATTTAGTTATCGAATTAACAATTTAGGAATTCAAAGTTGTATAATTAAGGTAAAAAAAATCGCATGTAAATCTTTAAAAGGTAAAGGTGTTAATTCTGGATTAAGATTAATTTATGCTTATTTACCGAAAGAGGGAAAAATAACATTGATTGAAATTTATCATAAAAACGAGAAGGCCATCGAAGATCGAGAAAGGATATTAAATTATTTTAAATAGTCTTTACAAAGATTTGTGGTGGGTGGGTGACGCCGAAAATAATTTTGGTAACATTACACAACCAAACTGTGGGAATTGAATCCACGTTGGTGGTGTAGGTTGCTCCCCATCCGTTCCTAGCACACATTTTTAATGCGATATTAGCACCTGGCAGTGTCTGATCCGAGAACTTTGTGGTGACCCTGTTGTTCCCATTCCCCAAATATTCCAACATAGTATCGGCTCCAGACACCATTGCTAAATCTCCCTTAGTACCCAAACCCATTGCTAAAAATTCTGGAAAATCGATATACCATCCGGTATTATCTCGATAAAAATCAAATTCGTAAACATTAGAAATTACCTGTGGAATTGCGGATGATCCATTTACCTGACTTGATATTGATGGCTGCGAATTGGCAATGCTTAAAGTTGATTTTTTGGTTGTTTTATTTGCGTTTTTCATGATACAAAATTCAATCATGAATCACAGGCTATTAGAATTCCACAACCTTGTAAATCGCCAAAACCCCTTAATTACTCGCCGTGAAGAATCACGAATTCACGTCTTAAATTTATTTTCTTCGCTGCTCCCCGAACCCCCAAAATCTGATAGGGAATACAATTATCAGGCCCCAACAAATCTCTAAATATCCGGTTAATCGTTGATAGCTTTTCGTTGATGCTGTTATCCCGTGGATCGCACAACAAATTCACTCTTCGGGTTAATTCCGTGATATCGGTATGCGTGGCCATCGATAGATAAATTTGATGCAACTCCTCTCTATATTCAGACATTAATCTTAACTCAATACCTTCCGGATAATTTAGGAATAGACGATATACCGATCTACAAATTGGATTCATATTTACTAAAGCATCGCCCAAAAACAATTGTCCATCATAGTTGAATCGTATATCCTTTAACGAACCAATTTGATCATTAGAAGCCATTGCCGATAGACCCAGATTGTTGGTATTAGCGGAGGCAATGGTTTCTAAAACTCGACCGATGGTTAGGTCTAATAATTGTCGTAACCCCTCGCCCAATTCCAACGCATTCACTGTATCAAACAAGCGTTGTAACTCCGGAGTTATGATGGTTTCTTCCTCTATCGCTAATAGATTAACCCCATTCACTTCCAAGCGCCTAGAATCTTCCGCATCCGCCATCGCGCCCACTCCAAAGACCTCCTTCGGCAACCCTCTTTCACTAACCTCATCCGATATCCCACCCCCATTAACCTCTGTCGGGTCCCCAAACTTATTGGCTACCACCGACATTTCATCATGGTCTAAAGTATTATCAAAGTCAAAATCGTCCCACTCTTTTCGCTCTTCAACGTTCAGACTTTTTAGTAAAACACTGGTGTCCCGAGGAGTTAATTCCGTAAAGGACTGCTTAGGCTCTGAAATAGCACTATTGGAATCTAAATACTTGGCTAGTGCTTGTTCCGGTTGGAGATCCGATGGTAATTGTTCGAAATCGAAATGCCCAGGCTTAATGTAAAAAATAAACGCTCCATCGGGAAGATTCAAATGAAACATCTCATCCAGTTGCCTGTAAACATCCTCTTCCTGGGAGGTGGAAGCAACGATAAACAGTGCCTGTTGCTGCTGAATGGCCGATAACCGTCTGAAACTTGGATAATAAATCTCCAAATACTGCCTTAGTCCCTCATTAAATGATGGATTTTCGGAACGGGTAATGGATGGAAGAAAGAGCAAATTGTATTGATATCGGCTAAATCCCCGCTGCAGTTCTGCCAAATTATCTTGGAAGAATTGCCGATAAGGAGTATTGCCTTTTTGAACGTATAAAGCTATTACTGACATGAAATTAGGGCTTCATCAAATTTAATGATTTGTGGTCTTTTTCACCTTAATTACCGAATATTTTATTATCACATTAATCCAATTTAGTCGCTAATTTACAATGTCCCGGTTATCGATATAAATGTCAAATACAACGCATTTTCGTGGCTAAAAATGAGGGCATTTACACTTCTATAGACTTTATTTGATGCTAAATTATGTTGAATAAATATCTCGCCATTGGAAGTAGCATTTTTACTCTACTGTTTAGTTGCAATAAAGACTCGAATGAACAACAAGCCATTTCCAATGCGATAGATTCCTTCTATGCCGCAGAACCGGTTGGTAATTATCGACATGCAAACCATCGATTTCTGAGTGCTGATTTGGTGGATCTTTTGCGAAAAAGTAGCAAGGTCCAGAGTACTGATTCTGCTAGGCTTAAAGCGGCTGGTTCTACCGATAAACCCTTAATGATCGAAGGTGATATTTTTACTAGTGTATTGGAGGGAAGTACCAGTCATACTGTGGAGGAGATATTACTCTATGATGAGGAAAAGAAATCTGGCATAAAATCGCATCCACAAGCCTTAGCTACGGTGAAATTTTGCAATCAGCATTACGATAATTACACGTGGAGAGATACCGTAGAAATGGTTCAAGATCAAGGTGAATGGAAAATTCGTGATATCCGATACACAAAGGGTTCTGGGGCTCAACCTACCTTACAAAAAACGTTACTCGAATTCCTAAAATTGGAAATTACTCAGTCTATTGAGTAAAATTACTCATTCCATTGAGTAAAATCGTAAATCATTCATTATATTTGTATTATGGAGTACAAAAGACCGGTGTTTCACCAATTAATGCAGCGATTTTCTGAAAGAAATACATTAATTCAAGTAATATCGGGTCCTCGCCAAATCGGTAAAACTACATTAGTAAAGCAGTTATTTCAAGAGCCGAATTGGTTGGGGATTTATGCCATTGCTGATGGAATACAAAACGACAGTCAATGGATTGAAACCCAATTTAGATTGGCTCAATTATCGGCAAAAACACAGTCAAAACCGGTTATACTTGCCCTGGATGAGATTCAAAAAATCCCGCAGTGGAGTGAAGTAATTAAACGGTTATACGATGAACAGCAATTTAATTCCTCGGAAAGGATTCAACTTATTCTCTTAGGGTCTTCCAACTGGCTAATGCAAAAAGGATTATCAGAATCTTTAGCTGGAAGATTTGAGCAGTGGAATTTAAATCATTGGACGTTCAAAGAACTCAACTTGGCCTTTTCTATTAGTCCTGAGGAGTATGTTTATTTTGGAGCCTACCCTGGAGCCATGATGATGCGAAACGATGAAAATCGCTGGAAATCGTACATACGTCAGTCGCTCATGGAAACTGCTATCAGTAAGGATGTTCTACTTATGCATCGAATTGAAAAGCCGGCCTTACTACGCAAATTATTTGAATTAGGCACCCTGTATTCAGGTCAAATTTTATCGTACACGAAAATAATGGGACAGTTGCAGGAAGCTAAAAATACCACTACCCTCGCCTATTATTTAACCCTTTTACAAGAGGCAGGGATGCTAACTGGATTAATGAAGTTCGCGATGGATCAAGCCAGAAAAAGAAGTAGTAGTCCGAAATGGCAAACATTAAACAATGCTTTATACAGTAGTATTCAAGAACACACGTTTGATGAAATTCAAATTAATCCAAAAGCCTGGGGAAGATATGTAGAATCGGCAGTTGGCGCGCATTTTTGGGCACATCGCGAATCGGATTTATCCATTTATTATTGGAACGAATCCAATGCCGAAGTTGATTACATATTGCAATGGAAAGGTGAGTATATTGCTATTGAAGTAAAAACAAACAAAGAAAAAATCACCGGACTACATAATTTCAAAAAACACTTTAAACCCAAGAAAACATATCAATTAAGTGAAACTTCTTTGGACTGGAAAGAAATAATTTCAATAGACCCAAGGGAGCTATTTTAAGTCGTTTTTGCAGGACCAAATAAATTATTTTCCTCCTATTTCATGTGCGGTGTAATTGCACTGAGTACGATAGTATCTTGAGTACTGTAGCCACTTAAGCGCGATAACCACTTGAGCACTGTAGCCACTTGAGCACTGTAGCCACTTTTGACCCACCTTCAAAAATCATCCCATTTATCGGGGTTGCATAATTCCGTAAAATATTTATAATCAGTTGCATAAATCCGTAAGAAACTATTAAGAAAAGTAAAGATTCTTGAAGTATGCGAGCAATTTCTATTTGGTCTCTTTTTATGATAGTGGCAACCGGTTGTACACTGGTGCCAAAATACCACAGTACGGGGTTTCATGTTTCTTGGAATTCAAACCCATACAACGGAAGTGCAACACGCGGTCCAGCCAAAGCACAGAAACCCAATCTGCACTCAAATTCTTCAACGCATAAGCAAATAGATTTATCACAAGCTACTTCGAAATCCGCGCATACCAACTCAATTTCGCATCGTAAAACAGTTACCCATTCTGCCACGCAAACAGCCGAAAAACACCCATCCATCGATGTTGGAAAAGGATCTACTTCGAATTTTATTATCAAATCAAACCGAGAAAAAGTATGGGATTCCAAAACTCAGTGGGGAGCTAATCACCTATGGGGAGCTAGTCACCTATGGGGAGCTAGTCAACCATGGGATTCTGCAAAATCGGTGAGACCTAAAAAAACGTTGGAGCAATTGGATTTGCAACTACGACAAACGGAAGAAAAAATCCGTGACAATTTTGAAGGATTTGCATTGTTATTGAGCCCATTATTGATAAATGCATCGGGAAGAGAATCGAAGTTTATCCGAGGCTGGAACATCACCTTTTTCACGCTGAGTTTTCTGTGCTTTTTCTTCGCCATATTCTATTGCATTAAATATGTATTTCAGTGGTCTAGATTTACGATTTTAAGACATACAAGAAAATAGAAAATTTCATTAGTAGAATAATGAGGCACGTTCTAATATGCCTCAATTCCTCCAATATGGGGTAGTCGATTTATTTCAACTTCACGAATTTGTTTAACGCAAACCGAGTTGTATAGAGTTTTCTTTCCGGAAACCCTATGAAGCAAAAATCACATAGGATTGTTACTTGGTTAACATGAGTAAAATTTTATGGATCATTGGATCATTGGTTGTGTTAGTACTAATCGTATTGGTTGTGACTTCGTTTAGTAATAAAGGCATTGAAACTCCAGAGTATTCGGTGTTAAAAAAATACGGTGATGTTGAAATACGAAAATATCCGAACATGGTGGTGGCTAAGACCTCGCTGAACAACAACTCGTTCGAAAACGCTGGAAGTAATGGTTTTAGAACCATTGCCAATTATATTTTCGGGGGGAACGAAGGGAATCAAAAAATTGCGATGACGGCACCGGTGGTTATGTCGATGGGCGATTCCGCTTCCATGTATTTCGTAATGCCCAAACAATATGCAAAAGATCAGCTTCCTAAGCCCATGAGCAACAGTGTTGCCATCGTGGAGGAAAGCGCCAAGGTATTAGCTGTTTTGCGCTACGGGGGCTTTTCATCGGATAATGACATCAAGAAGTACTGTGAAATACTGAAGCAGGAATTAAACAAACAGCAGGTTTCCACCAAAGGCAGCTTCTTGTATATGGGCTACAATGCCCCTTGGGATGTGGTAAACCGAAGAAACGAAGTGGCGATTGAAGTGGAATGGGAATAAATAAGAGGTATTAGGGAGTTTCAGCGTTCCAGTAACGAAATTTCCCCTACTCAAATTCTTGCTTAATCGTAGAAGGTTTTACCTATTTATTTACTCACCCTATAAGGGGTGAGGTAAGTAAATAAATAGGTAAACCATGAAAAAGAAAACACTCGTTATTCATCCCAAAGACCCCAGCACTGATTTTCTATGCGAAATATATAGGGACCGGGAATTCACCGAAATCAAGGAAGGTTTCGAAACCGATAAACTAAAAAACCTTATTGGTGGGCACGATCGAATTATCTTATTGGGTCACGGGTACCACAACGGCTTATTAAACTATTACGAAACCATTATTGACGATTCTTTCGCAGAGCTCTTAAAAGAAAAAGAAGTGGTGGGCATTTGGTGTTATGCCCAAGCTTTTTTTGAACGCCACCAACTATGCGGATTCCATACGGATATGTTCATTTCCGAGCCGGATGAGGCTACCGTCATGGGCATTTCGGCCACCCAAAAATCAATTGAAATCTCAAATCGAGTATTCGCCAAGGCAGTAAGGAAAAATCTTTTTAGACCTGACTGTTACAACAGAATACTTCAATACTATAAATGCTTATCAAGCCCAGTTGCCCAGTTCAATCAGGAACGACTTTATTACCGAAACACTGACGGAGTTTTACAAGGTTGTGAAAATCCAAGCATCGCTAATTGGGCTACTAATTTTGTTAATGAAAATTTATCGGATTTATCGGCAATACTGCGTGATAACCCCGGTTTACTAACCGCTCTAATCAATAAAACCAACTAAAAAAACATATGAATTTCGATTTACTAAACCAAAACAACCGCGATTACGATCGCCGTAGCAACCGCAGAAGAACCATGGAAAGCACCGGCTATCAGCTTTCGCAAGAACTTCCCAATTACATCACCTTATTAATCATCGACGAAAGCGGTTCTATGTCGGGCTTGAGAAATGCTACCATCGAAAGCTTTAATGGAATGGTAGGCAGCATTTTAACAGACGCCAAGGAAATTCCAAATTTGGTGCAGCACATGAACGTCTACACCTTTGAAGGATCTACAATTACAGAACGACTTGCGTTAACCACAGTAAAAGAAAATGCTTCCATTCAGACCTTGGAGTATTATCCGGGTGGTTCTACCCCGTTGTTTGATGCCATTGGTACTGCCGTAACAAAGCTAGAAAACATCATTCATTCGGAAAGAATTTCCGATGATAAAATAAAGGTATCGGTTGCGATTTTCACAGACGGTGCAGAAAACAGTTCTCAGGAATACCGCTTACAAGAAATTCAACGAATGATTGCTCGATTAAAAATCAAAGGCTGGGAGTTTTCCTATTTTGGTACAGAGCACCGCGTTGAAGAAATGGCAAGTCAACTGCATATGGACAAGGTACAACGCTTCCAGAAAACGAAAACCGGCCTTAACGAAACCATGGCTAGTTATTCAAGAGAAAACTCTATGAGCAAACAATCGTTTTTTGATAAATTCAACAAAGAATAAATTTCTTTTAAATTGTAATCCGTTACTACACACTTAAACCCAATTTTCAAGGGCGGCTAAAGTGGGTAAAGAAAACGCCTCGGCAAAGACTAGTTAATCCCAACTTTACGAGAAATCGCCAAATCAGGACCTTCCATTTGCGATAATCCGTAATGAAAATTGATTAAGAAACAGGAAAATTGTACTGTCAATAGGATAAACAAATTACAACTGCTACCTACATCCAT
>JACCDO011112520.1_pt1 | contig 22329 bp, 17 predicted proteins | sample 7446101 | NCBI WGS metagenome assembly JACCDO01 (sample SAMN15323440, study PRJNA562643) | freshwater metagenome | isolation source: river surface water | place: USA:Blue River Watershed | collected 2017-08-16
CATATAATGGTTTATTATTATGGCACGAAGTTGGTGTCGGTAAAACCTGTGCAGGTATTAGTATAGCAGAAAACTTTATAGATTATGTTGCACAAAGTAACAGAAAAATATTAATTTTAACACCATCGTCAACTTTGGAATATACTTGGTTGGATGAATTATTAAATATCGATAAAGAAATAAAAAAGAGATTATCTAAATCAAATGTTAACGTTCAATGTACTGGTGAAGATTATTCATCTATGTTACCAGATGACTTATTTATTAATTTACCTAATATGAATGAACAAGAAAGATTAGAACAAATAGACATAATCCGTAAAGAAAGAAAAAAGATATTAGACAAATATTATCAAATAACCAGTTATAAAAAACTTTCAAATAATATAAATGCAGAATATCAAAGAATAAAAAATTATAATTCTAAAAAACCAGAAAAACAATTTATTGATTTTATTCGTTCTAAGTTTTCTAACAGAGTGATTATAATGGATGAAGTCCATAATACTCGTGATAATGATAAAAAGAATAATACAAAGAAAGAAAGACCGGTATTAGAATTGATAGCAAGGTATGCTGAAAACACAAAAATTATATTATCCACTGCAACACCAATGTATAATGTTTCTAAAGAGATTATTTGGCTTTTAAATTTATTATTATGGAATGATAAACGTGCTCCAATCGAAGAAGATGAAATATTCGAGAAGAATGGTTTTATTTTAAAAGAAACAAAAGAAGCTAGAACAATATTAGAAACTAAATCAAAAGGTTATATTTCATATGTACGTGGTGAGGACCCATTCTTATTTCCAATTAAGTTAGAACCATTGGATAATATTTATATTCCAAATCCACCGTGTGCATTAGAGCGTGGTAAGCTTAAAAAGATTGATACTAAAAATGCAATTACAAATATGGGTTTCTATGCAGATAGTATGTCTGAGTGGCAGTATCTTAAACTATTAGAAGTAATGAATGTCGACCCAAATTCGACTATTGATAGTTGTGTCGGGGTTGAAGAAAACATTTTTGATGAAGGTGTCGATGAAGATGCGGATGATAATATGGATGACGATGATAACCAATTTAATGAATTAAAAGAAGAAGGCTCCGAAAAAGTAACCAATTATGACCGTTCTTTTAAATTAGGTGCATTACGTCAAGCATCAAACATTATTATTCCAAATATATACGGTTCTTTTACAATTGGTGAAAAAATTATGAGAGACGCATTTGTACGTCATACAGATAGCGTAACCAAGTTGGACAAATATTCATATCAAAATCATTTAAAAAATATCAATGGTGAACCGTTCTTACATATTAATAATATCGGTACTTATTCATCTAAATTTAAAAATATTTTAGAATCAATCATTCATTCAAAAGGTATCATTTTTGTATATTCAAGTTTCTTATCTGCCGGTATTAAACCATTTGCATTAGCACTAGAAGCTAACGGTTTTATTCAATATATTGGAGATGGTAAAACATATAATTGGTTAGATAGACCTTCGAAACAAAAATTCTGTTGTGTTCATTCTAAATATTGTAATCCTTGGTTGAAAGATTGTAAACAAGCGACATATGTTTATTTAGATGGTAAAATATCTGATAAAGATACATTTGATAAACTAGTCAAGGATAGTAGTGCAGATAGTAATAAAAACGGTGAAGATATAAAAATTATATTAGCATCCAAGGTTGCAGAACAAGGTATTAACTTTAAATGTATACGTGAAATTCATATTTTAGAACCTTGGTATCATTTCAGTACTAACGAACAGGTTATTGGTAGAGGTGCGAGAAGTTATTCTCATCACAAATTACCGAAGGAAGAACGTAACTTAACTATATATTTACATGTGAGCACACCTCCAAAAGATTCGAATAGCGTTATTGAGATGCCAGATGAACGTATATATAGAACTGCTTATAATAAAAAGAAATATATGATTGAAGTTGATAATATATTAAAAAAGAATGCAGTTGATTGTGGATTGAATATCTATCAAAATAGTTTAATAAAAGATTTATACAAAAATAAAAAGAGTGGTTTAGATAGTGTCGATATTGTAGATTCACAAGGAAACAAAAGAAACATTAGTTTATTCGATAAAGATGGTAGTATTCGTTGTGGTTTCGGTAGTTGTAAATATGAGTGTGCTTCTGAAATTACAGAAAACACAATTATCGACGAAGATACATATACTGAATATCACGGAGAAGATGATATACAACAAATTAAAGATGAAATCAAGAATCTCTTTAAACTGGATTATGTATATCAAGAGGATGATATTTTAAAATATGTTAAAAAGAAGCTACCATTAGTGCCAGATGATTTTGTATGGATAGCATTGGATAATTTAATCAATAAAAATAAAGATATCATATTGGATAAGATAAATAGACCGGGTACAATCATTGATAGAATGGGATATTATATTTTTCAGCCAATGGAATTAGACAACAAAACATTGCCAATTATATATAGATATATACCGAATTATATAAAACCAAAATATATCGAATTAACAGATGAACATATAATTAAAAAAGAAACAAAGGCGAAAGTTGATTTAGGTGAATTATTAGAAATAGATAAAATAAGTGATTTAACAATCGAAAGTGCAATTAAAAAATTTAATGAAATATATGATGATGTTTTTAATAATGAAGATAATAAAATAAATTATGATTATTACCCAACTATATTTAATAAAAACAAGGAATTGATACCATCTAAATATATGATTGTTGGTTATACATTTTTAGTTTGGTTAGAACAATATAATTCATATAAATCGAGAGTAAAATTAATTTTGAACTTATTAGAAGTAATTATTAATGAAAATGTAATGACAGAATTAGATATATGTAGATTTATTTTACAATATTATGATACACCTAGAACAGTACCATTTATAATAAGAAAAGGTAAAAAATATAAGAATTATTTGGATTGGGATGGTAAAAAGAATCCAATAGATGATTTTATAGGTTTTCAAAGTTGTAATGAGAAAGGTGATAATAAAGTCTATTTATGGGAAAATAATAAATTTGAAAAACAATCAAATAATGCTATGAAGTTTTTAGAGTATGAAAAGGTACCATTTAATGATAAAGATTTAAAACAAAGTGAAGAGTCATTATATGGGTTTATAGAAATATCGAGACAAAATATGTATCAATTTAACATCATTAATAAACAAGATGGTACATATGAAATAAAGATTGGTAAAAATCAAAAATTCATTAAAAAGTTAGATAGAACAGGTGCAGTTTGTGGTACGGCAGCTGGTGCGAAGGATAAAGACCAATTAGTAAAAGTTGTAAATATTTTATTAAATGAAAATAGATATGATTTAGAGGATAAGGGTTCTTGGGTATTAAAGAAACCGAAATTGTGTGATGAAATTCAATTTATGTTAATACATAATGAATTATTTAATACATATGTTAAGGCAAATAAACGTTTTTATTTAAGGATAGAAGAAAGATTTTTACAAAGAAATAAATAATATAAAAAAAATTGATATAGAATTATATAAATACAATTATATAATAAAAAAAGAATGTCACAATTAACAAATATTTTCTATCCACAAATTTTTTATATTAAAGAATCATTGGAACCAGATAGATTAAAAGGTGAAGATATAAATTCATATTTATTAGAAAAGATAAAGAAGAATATAGGAGATAAATGTATTGTAAAAGGATATGTTAAAAAGGATTCTATTAAAATAGTATCTAGAACCATAGGTACAATAAATACATCACATTTTAACGGTCAACCATACTTTCATATTAAAGTTGAAGCTGATATATGTAAACCAAGTAATGGAGATATTATCAATGACTGTAGAGTTGTTGGTATTAATAAAATTGGTATATTTGCCGTTAATGGACCATTACAAATAATTGTAGCAGCAGTCGATCACGATGATACATCATTTTTTGATAAAATCAAAGTAGATGACCGTATTAATGTATTAGTTGATGATTATAAATATCAATTAAATGAAGATAACATAAAAGTAGTTGCAAAATTTGTTTCTAAAAAATAAGTTATTATATAGATTTTTATTTTTGAGGTTTTTTAAATAAAAATTTATTTATGCTAATAGTAAAGTAATAATAATGTCATCATCTTTTGAAATGAAAAAAATTACAAATAAAAATAAAGAATTGTTAAAAAAGGAGCTTAATAACCTATCACATACTGAGTTTTGTGAAGTATTTAATATAATACGTACATCTACAGATAGGTATTCTGAAAACAGTAATGGTGTTTTTATTAATTTAAAATATATAGATGATTCTACTGTACAGAAAATATGGGACTTTATTAATTTTTCAAAAAATAGCAAAATGATTTTAAATACTAAATATTTAGATTTATCATCAAATAATACGAAAAAAAATAATTCAGGTGATAATAAAACAAGTACATTTTCTCTTGATAAAAACTTAATTCAAAAAGAATTAACAAGACTTAAAAGTTTAAATACAGATGCATTTTCTTTTCAAAACTTTTTAGAGAAATTATCATCAAATAATTTAAAACATTTCCCAACATCTGATAAAATAATTTATCCAACTCTGAAAACAAATAAAAATAAGTTCGATGGTGTAAAAGCTAGATTACTTAAGAAATGTAGAGATGTAAATAGAAATATTTGGGATTCAAATAACATTAATCTAGAAAATAATAAAACAACTAATGAAGATAATGATGAAGAGAATGAAGTTAATGATGACAATGATGAAGAAAAAGATGATGAAAAATACGAAGATAAAGAGGATGAAAAAGACGAAGATAAAGATGATGATGAAGAATTAATAAATGAAACACCAAAAGAACCATTAGAATATGATAATGAAGAATACGAAGATGAAGACGAAGAAGATGAAAGTGATATTGAATAAACGCGAAATTATTTTAAATTTGATTAATATTTAAAATTATTTTAATAATACTATGTAGATGTCATACCTTAATAATACAAAGTTACGTTTTTTATTAGCACAATTTAAAAATATAAGTAAATCACATTTAGATGTGTATTTAAATAAGATTCAAATTACTAATGTGAAAACATTAGACGCATCTTTTGCGAAAAAAAATACTCTAGAAGAATTATTTTATAGTGTTCAATTAAATGATAAAATACCAGAATTATCATCTACACCTACATATAGTTTTGAAGTTCCTAAAAAGACTGATATAACTATAGTAGAAAAAAAGGATAAAAAGGAAAGTAATCACAAGGTAACTAATCCAAAAGTCGAGGTAAGTAATACAATTGTAAATAATTGTAATTTAAAAATTGTAGACAACTTTTTAGAAAAACAAATTGAAATGGTTTCAAATGAAAAAAGTTTTATTAAAAAGGTAAGTGAAAAGATTTCAAATGAAAAGGTTTCAAGTGAAAAGGTAAGTATTAATAATTCGAGTAATAAGGATGAAATTAAGGTAAATAATATTAATTCAATTTTTAAAAAGAATTCTGGTATAGAAAATAATGATACTATTAAAGAATTATCTGAAAAATATATAATTCTAAGTTATCATAAAAAACATTATGATGTATATTCAAATATAATTTTGGATGTATTATCAAATGAATTTTATGTTATGAATAAAGAAGATAAAAAGAAAGAATTAGTTCAATTTAAATTAGATTTAGCAAGTTATTTCAATATTCAAAATTTATTCAGAGAATGCTGTTTTATGAAAGGTTCAGGTATAAAAAAATCTGATATTGATTTAGTTTTTGGTCAAAATAAAGAGGTTTCTTTAAATATGTTACCAGTATATGGTGTAACATTAGATATAAACATTATTTATAATAAAGATAATGAATATAATTATATAACACCATATATTAAAAACAGAGCAACAATTTTAATAATAGAAACAGAAGACAAGATTTATTCAATAAGAAGTAAGAATATACCGATTAGAGGATGTGAATTAGAAAGTATTTTTAAAATTAAGAAGGTTTATAGCAAAGATAATTTAGAAAAAGAAAAGATAGAAAAAATACAAAATATTGCAAATAGTTTAAATATAAATTTAAAGAAAGAAGGAAAGACTGGAAGAGTCAATCTTAAAAAAGAAGATTTAATTGATTTGATAGTATCTTATAAACAATAATTCTGAAATAAAATATTATGAACTTTATATTTTTATAATATGTTATAAAGTAAAAAATTGATAATAATCAATTAAAAATTAATTAATAATATATAATATAGAAATGGCTGAATTTACTAAAAGTGAAATAGACCTTATCAACTTATTTGATGAAAATATAGTATCATCATATAACTTTGATGAATTAGAAGTTGAGTTAAGAGTAGGTTTAGGCTTATCAAAATTCAACGGCGATGCGAATTTATTAAATTATTCGCAATTCAAGAGAATATCCAATTATCTTGAAAAAATGTCTCCAAGAGAAACAATAAAAAATAACAAATCATTAGATATTTACATATACAAATCCGAAACAGTAAACCCAAGTGAGATTACATCTAATCTTAGATTTACTATATCATCAATGGAAGAAATATCAAAATATTGTAGAACCGGTTTATTACCATCTTCAAATAGGTATTCTATTATGTATAAAGGAAACTTTAATTGGGAACCAGCTACCAAAAACTTAGCTATGTTTGTGAATTCAAGTGCAGCATTTAAAAAGAATAATTTTAGATGTAATGCAGATATTGGTTCATATCGTATTCGCTGTGGTGGTAAAGTTGAAATTCCAGTTAAAGAAGAAGATAAGAAACCGTGGTCCAAAATGATTTCAGATATTGAAAATAATAAGTTAACGGAATGTTATGAAGATGCTAAAAAAGCATATGATATAGCAGACTCACTTATTAGAAAACAAGGCTTCGATAAAGTTTTTAAAACATATCGTTTAAAAGATAGAACATCATTTATATTTGATTATAATGAAAATCTTAGTTATAGATTAGATTTAACTAAAATTAAAGTTTCTAAGAAGATAATCGATGAATATGGTAACGATAATTCTATTGCTGTTTTAAATTTCATTGATTCTGAAATCGTAGAACAAGAAGAAAGTTATGAAGTTGAAATTGAATTAATTCATAATAATAAGTTTGTTAAACACGATATTAAAAACTTTCTTGTTGAGTTTATACCAAATTTTTATGCAAATATGATGAAAGATGCATATGAAATTCCAGTATATACCACATTAACCGAAGAAGAAGATGTAAAAGAAATTTATTCTCAATTAATTAGAAAGATAATTGAAGAAAGATTAAAATATAAAATAAAAGTTTTGGATGAAGTAGAAGATTATAGACGTTTAAGAGAATCATCTTTACAAAGCAAAGAAGATAAAGAATTATTAACAAATCTTCTTGACAAGTATACAAGTAAATATGACTATTTTAATTTAGTAAAAGATAGTTCTACATCTGTCGATATTTTTAGAAGTAATATTAATGCACAATTGAATGATATACAAAATAAATCATATAATGATGAGTTTATAGGTCCAAATGTTGTAAGTATTACTATGGATGATGTTAGACCTGAAAATCCAAATTCAATCCAATATGACTATACAGTAACTGAAAAGGCTGATGGTTTAGGTATGCTTTTATTTAAAGTTGGTTTAACCCACATTCCATATAACGATTCATTAAAATATCAAAAATATAAAAATAGAATATACTTAATAGATGGAAATATGCGTGTACTTAATACAGGTATAACTTGTAAACAAGAATTTATGCAAAGTTCCATTATATTAAATGGTGAATATTTACGTTATGGTATTTCAGATAAAGCAGCAACTAAACCAGTAATTAATATGTATGGTATTTTTGATACATATATTTATGGTGATAAAGATACACGTTCATTAAAATTAATATCTGATATGGATGAAAAAACAAGATTATCATTTGCACACAGATTTCTCGAAAAGAATGTATTTGAAACAAATGATACAGGTATGGAAGTATTTGTCAAAAAGTTTTATATAGCAAACGAATCAACAAGTATATTCGAACATACTGGTGTGATTTGGAATAAATATAAATCAGGTTTTAGTAATTATAAACTTGATGGTACTATTTATACTCCAAGAGATGCCCCAGTTGGATATAAGTTTGATAATCCAAATTATGATACAAACTTTAAAAATTCTACTTGGAGAATGAATTTGAAATGGAAACCAAAAGAAGATAATTCAATTGATTTTTTAATTCGTTTCGAGAAAGATACGGTAGCGTCATATGGTAATCGTAAGATTGAAAACGATAAGGTTATATCCTTGTTATTTTTAGAAGATTCCATACAACAAAGTCGTAAGTTTAAGGTTGGTAACTTATTTGTAGGAGGAAGAGATGTAATTCGTCCACCTCCTTGTACAAATCAACAACCTAGAGAATCTGGTCCATATAAACCATTGCCTTTTAAACCAAAACATCCGTTTGATGATGAAGTTTCATATGGGTATTTTCCAATTAAAACAATTAATAATAAATCAATTGTTTATGATTTAGAAGACGAACCGGTATTAGATAATACTATAGTAGAATGTTCATATACTGGATTCGAACCAGGAAATACAGATTTTGAAAAGAATAAGAATTTAAGATGGAAAATATTACGTACAAGACACGATAAAACCTTTTCATATAGAAATAACATATCTAGACAAAAGAAAATATTTACAAAGATACAAAGATGTATACAATTAAGTAAAATGAAACAAAATCCAACCGGTAAACAATTAGAATTATTCGATGAAGCTATGAAGTATTTAAGAGATATTCCACAAATAAGAAACAGTAAATCAACATTAACAAATTACGAAAAGATAAAAGCTTTTGCAAATGATATTGAAAAACAGATAACAAAGTATGAAGATATCAATATAAATAAATTAAAAATTGGTAATAACGTACAGATTGCAGAAAATATTTGGAGCTCAATGCATAATCCAGTTACCGAAGAAATTATAACAACTGGTAATGGAATTCCAACAATTCCAGAAGAAGAAGAAAAATATTATTCAAAAGCAGTTTCTGAACAAAGAGAGAAATCAATTACAATATCATTACAAGAATTTCATAATAAATATATTAAAAATAGATTATTAATTGAAAATGTAACAACTTATTTAAGAGATATTGGAACCCAAGAAATAGCTTTATTAGATTTAGCTTGTGGAAAGGGTGGTGATATACCTAAATGGAGAGACAATTCGATTGATATATGTGTTGGTATAGATAAATTTAAAAACAATATCTATGACGAAAATGATGGTGCTTGTGAAAGATTAAATTATTATAAATCATTGAGTCAATATAAAGGTTCATTACCAAAAACATATTTTATGGTTGGTGATTTAAGCAAATTAATTGATGATGAATCAGCATTTTCAGATATAAATTCAAAATTATTGTATAAGAAATTATGGTATCCAGATAATGATACTGGAACTAATTTTAAAGATAGACAATTTGATATAATTTCAATAATGTTTGCATTACACTATTTTATGAGAGATAAAACATCTTTTAATAATTTATTAGCAAATATTGATAAAAATCTTAAAAAAGGTGGCTTTTTAATAGGTGCTTGTTTTGATGGTATGAAATTATTTAATATGTTAAAAGATAATCCATATAATAGTTCCAAAGAAATCAACTTATCTGGTTCAAATATATTAAAAATAATAAAGAAATATGTTGTAGAAGATAACCAATTAAGAGATGATGAAACATCTTTAGGTTTAGGTATTGATGTCTTAATTTATTCAATCAATAAACTTGAACAAGAATTCTTAGTTAATTTTAATTACTTAGTAAAAGAATTAGAGAAATTAGGTATAAAATTATTAAAACCGGATGAATTAAGTAAAATGAGATTACCAAAAACAACCGGTAAATCATATGGTAGTTTTGAAGATGTCTTTACAATGTTACAAAAGAATGCATATACACCGTTAGAAGAATCAATTGTTAAAAACTTAAAAGAAGAGGAAAAGAAAGTATCATTTTTAAATAATTATTTCATATTTAGAAAACAAACTGAATCAGAAGCATTAACAAACAGAATAGTATCCATTATAAAGATGAAATTACAATCTAAATTAGATGTAATTAATTGGGTATTAAATAAAAATTGGTCTGAATTAAGAAAATTAATCAGAAATGAAATAGGTGATTTTGATGATATATCTTGGGATAATGCATTAGAGGTTATTAAATTTGAAATTGATAATCAAATAATCGTATTAGACAAACCAAAGAAAAAGATAGTTATTAAAAAAGATATGAAAGAAAAAATAGAAAATATTGAAATAGAAGATGTAAAAACAATTAAACCAGTTGATACAAAAAAAGAAAAGGAAAGAGATATTGAAAGTGATATATCAAGTACATTATCTGAAAAATCAATTAAAATATTAAAAATAAAAGGTAAGAAAGTTACAGTTTCACAAAGAAAGAAATTTAATGAAATATATCCAGAAATAAGAAAGATTTTAGATGAAAAAGGTTATTTAAATCCAAATATTACAGGTATACCACAAAAGTATATTAACATTATTAATAAATTATTAGATAGTTTTTCCAATGAATCATATTGGGAAGATGATGATATAGGTAAAAAATTAAAGGAACTTAAAGTATTATCAGATAGGTTTACTAAATAAATAATTACCAATATAATAATTATATTTTTTTATAATTAATTTATTGTTTAAAGTTTTGTTGCTAATTAAATAACTAGATATGGAGTTAATACAAAAAAATATAATAAAATTAAATTCATTAGATTCCGATATAGAACTTCAATATAATTTAGAGTTCGAAGACTCATATGATAATAGTTTTATTTTTAATCTAGAATTGTATGACATTTTAGATAAGTATAAAAGAATGATAGACAACGTAACAAATCCAAGAATTTGGGATTTTTATAAGAAACTATCAAATGAATGTGAATTATTACATTTTACATTAAAAAACAAAACACAAAATGTTGGTGTGGCAAATTATGACCCAATAAGTCGTGCATTTTTTAAGATGTGGGAGATATGTGTTGATTTTAAATTATTAGATAGTAGTTCAAACAAGATTATATATAGTGCATTAGCAGAGGGACCAGGTGGTTTTATAGAATGTTTTAATTATTATAGACGTAAATATAAGCCAGAGACTGAATTATATAATGATGTAATAAAATGTATTAGTTTGCGTACAACAAATAACGTACCTGGTTGGAAGAAATCAAATAGAATAATTAATGAATGTTTAAATTGTGAGATATCATATGGGGCAGATAATACGGGTGACCTATATAAAAAAGAAAATATTATAGAATATGCAAAGTTATTCGATGAACAAAAAGCGGATTTAGCATCAGGTGATGGTGGTTTTGATTTTAGCGATGATTATTCCAATCAAGAGGTTAATGCATTTCAATTAGTTTTTTGTGAATTAGTTGCAGCGATGCTAACACTTCGTATAGGTGGTAACTTTGTGGTAAAAGTATTTGATATTTTTAATTATTGTAGCATTGATATGTTATATATAATGTGTAAGCATTTTAATGAAGTTATAATTACAAAACCACATTCATCAAGAACTGCTAATTCTGAAAAGTATATTGTATGCAAAGGTTTTAAAGGTATTAATGAGGATGAAAAAGATAATTTATTAAATATCGTAGAAGAGATTAATATATTAGCATATCAAAAAAAGGTGATTAAAAGGATATTAAAAAATGAAATACCAACAGAGTTTTTAGATGTAATATCATCATGTAATTTACATTTTTTATCAAAACAGATAAAGGGGATATTAAAAATATTAGCAATCATTGAAGATAAATTATCGAACGATACTATCAATGAAATAAAGAAAGAACAAGCGGTATATGCAACTGCTTGGTGTGAAAAATATGATTTTCCTATAAATCTTAGATGTAGATATTTAAGAGACGAGAATCCATATAACTTTATACCAAATTTTTAGAATAGATGCGAATAAAAATTTATACTAATATGTAATATTTATTAGAATGAATTTTTTTGAAAACTTAAAAGGTTATACTAAATTAGATAATTATGAAAATAAGGATTTTATAAACACTTTTGACACGATGGAAGACATTGTAAATTATTTGGATTACAATTATTCCAATAATTTACCGAGTTTTATAAACAAGAAAATAGATATACAAAATGAAAATAATAAGTTTGGCATATATGTATCGTATAATAATCATTTATCATATATAAGTTATGACCTATTCTTTTTAATAAACAATGAATTAAATAAAGAAATCAAAAAATTTAATTTCAAATTGTTTAACACTTTTTTTAATTTATATTTTATAAAATTTTATTTTACAAACAAAGACAATTATAACAAAGAAAGTAAATATTATTTAACAAATAATAGTAACGCCATATTCGGTATATATCATACATTTAATGATAAATTAACGAACACAGTTAGTAATTTATATTATTCAACAAATCTGGGTATTTTTATATTAAAAAGAGTACTAGATAAGAATGAATATTTATATGGAAAGTTATTTAAATATATAGAATATGACAAACTTAATCACCTTTTGGTATATGACGAAATAAAACAAAATTGCCCATTAACTTTCTATCAAATTAAGGGTAATAAATATGGTATAAAGAAATTAATTAAATATTTACCATCCCTTATAAATAAAATAGATATAGGTACAGATGTTTATAAACCGGTTTCAAATAAAAATATAGATTATTTTAATGAAAGTATAAAAATAACTTTGGATATTAATATTCCAATTAATATTAAAATTTTGAAAGAATGTTTTATTTATTTAATAAGTACGGTACCATCATTAAGAGATTATAATATAAAGTGTGTGAATGATACGAAAATTATATTAAGTGACTATCCGGATATAGACTTTCTGTTAAATAGAGATGAAACTTGTATGAAGTTAAATTTATTAATATCAAATAGATTAATATCATACACTGAATTATTGATAAAGGTTATATATTATTTCTTTTCAAAACAAAAGTTTCCAAAAATAAAAATTAAAAAGGAAAAGTTTCAAATTCATTTGATTTCAGAATTATATTTTTTAATTTTTATGATAATCATAAACTATTATATTAGAAGATATACAAATAAAGATTCATCCGACGATGATGATATGGATTTTGAATCAAATAGTTGGGATACAATGAGATTATGTTTTACAGAAGACGAGATAGAGATATTAAATAAACAAAAACCAGAAATATTCGAAAACCTGGGTAATTATCTATTGGCTATATTGCTTAAGACTATTAGTATAAAAGAAAAGAATGTATTTACCATAGTTAATAAAGAAGATAAGATGGATGTCATTTATATTAATAAAAAATTAAGTAATACCGAATTGACAGAGCGATTAAATAAGAGTAAAAAGGCGAATAAAACAAGAAATATGTTATTATCAATGTTATCAAACAATAAAAACGACGATAGTATACCAATATTTAGAATTAATATGATAGAAAGTTTCTATTTTAAATGTCGTGAAAGTAAAATATTAAATAGCAAACATAATATTCCTGTTAAAATATTAGTAATTTATAATGATAATAGTTTAGAAATAATAATAACAAATAAAAGAAAATACAAAGAAATACAAAAAACTATTTATGATTGTTTTAAATTACTATGTCAAACAGTATCAGAAGTTGAGATAAATAATTAAAGCAAATTCGATATTAATATATTAGATAATGTTTCCAGATATAAATTGCAGGATATGTATGGACGAAACTTATAATTATGATAATCCATTATTATCAGTATGTAAATGCGATGGTTCTATTAAGTGGGTTCATTTAGAATGTTTAAACAAATGGAGAGCAACAAGTCAACGTAATTTTGATAGTTGTGATATATGTAAATTTAAATATAATTTAATAAAACGTACAGTGTCGACATTAGAATATCAGCAAAAGTATATGAGATACGTTTATAAAATGGCAAGAGATATAATATTATCCATAATAGCTTATCAATGTTTGTGTTTTGGTCTGGGTGTATTAAACAGTTTCATTGGTTATTTTAAATATTTAGAAGTTTTTATAATTACTGAAAGACCATTGATGTATTATTTATTCTTTGGAAATATAATAGGGTTATTCAGTATAGGTTGTATGAGTATTCTGTTTCTATTAGGTACAATTACAAGAAATAATGGAAATCCATTTGATGCATATCGAGAATTAGTAACTAAAAACATACGTAATACATCTAAAAATAAAGAATGTTGTAAAATAACAATAATATTCATAGGGATTGTCGGATTAGTTTACTGTTTTACGTATGTGATTAATTATCTTATAAAGAAACACAGTGATGATATATGGAGAAAAGAGCTAACAACAGTTATGGTTGTAAAACCATTTGATGCAATACCAATAAAAAATAAATATATTTAAAAATATAAAAACCATATTACTAAATTAAATATAGCTAATGTGTGTTTAGAAACACAATTGTATCTAATATATTAGATTGAATATATTAAATATAATTTATCTGTAATAGCCATACGCTTGTAATATAGAATATTTAGTTAAATAGTCACATTCTTCAACCATATTAGATGTTTTACGAATAATTGGAGAGGTAAATTTATAATCCTTTCTAAATTTTTTCCATTTATTTTCAATTGGATTTTTTAATAATTTATTTTTTTCATTAGAAATGTATAAACATAATTTAAAATTATTGGTAATAACGTTAGGTTTAATAATGATAGTTTGCATAATAATATTTATTATATAGTTTAAAATCTTTAATTATATAATAATCAAATTTTTGTATAAGATTATATTAATAATGTCAGATAAGTTCTATGATGAAATTAAAATAAATATGGAATTAAGTAAAAGAGACTTAGAGAAACTAGCAAAGATATTTGGAATTAATATATCTCCGAAAAGAGACATATGTAAGCAAATAATAAACAAGTTAAAAAAGGATAAGAATCCTTATTCAGAATATTTATTAAATGAGATAGGGGATGATAAGTTATCTTGCTATGTATTAATTAATAGTTTAAAGAATATTTTAATAAACAACAATCTTACACGTTTAAATATAACAGAGGACGAGTATAAAGGTTTATTATTAAAAATGAGAAAGGGTTTATTAACTTTAAAAGAGAAACATATATTGGATGAAGCATTAAATCAAAAATATTGTTATTGTACAAGGAATATTTATGTGAGAAATATATGGAGTGATAAATTAAATACGAAATCTGCATATAATCCATATCAAGTATGTACAGCATCAATATATAAAAACCGAGGAATAGATGTACCAGATAGTATAAATCAAAATTGTAAAATAAAATATAGTTGGAATAGTGATTTAGTTAAGAATAAAAAATAAAATATATATAATATTTAAGTATAATTTTATAATGTCAGATGAAGAAGATACTGTTATAGAAGTTGATGAGTTTGGTTTTGATGTAGTTCCGGACAAACAATCATCAAATGATTTAGTAGATTATATTGATGATGATTCATTATCATTTAACAAAAAAAAATCAACATATAATACAATATTATGGGTATTATTTTTTATATGGTTATCAATGGCAATTATAGCAGGATATCATGCATATCATGTATATCCAACAAGTAGTAGTTGGGTAACAGGGGTTCGTGTTTATGTAGCGGCATTATTTGCACCGTTTTATTTATTTTTCATTTTCTTAAAATCATTAATATTTGGATAAATTTAATTCTACTAAATATATAAATAATGGATAACCAAAGAATAAATGAATATCAAATAACCAAACCAGAATCAAATGATTCATTAATCGATGTTAAAAATAAAAATAATACAAATGGTAAAGTTAAATTAAGTTTATTAGTATTATTAAGAATATTTATAATGGTAGTAGCAGCAATATTATGTTGGACTTGTAATACAAATGAGAATATATATATGCGTATACTTTATACAGTATTAGCGGTAGTATTTGCAGAATTCTATGTATTATATTATAGTTTCTATCATGTTTTTATGGGTGTGAAATGTTAAATAATTCGTATACTATAATTTTTGTTTTATCGAAGATTATAATATACATAATGTCTTTTAGAGATTGTCCGGTAAATAAAATATATAATCCTGACACAGGGAAATGTGTAAATTTAAATAGTAAGATGGGTATGATAATTCGTTTAGCGGAATTAGAACATAAATTAACAGGTAAATCAGATATAGATTTGATTAAGGATTCGATTGAATCAAGAATATCCGAATTAGAATCATCATCTAAAAACGTAGAGAAACAAAATGATACCATTACAACTCATAATAAAGAATTGGAAGAAAAATTAGATGATACTATTAAAAAATTAGAGAAATGTATAGCATCAAAAGGTACGAATCAAGAAAAGTATGAAGCACAAATAGCAGAATTATCTATGGAATATGAATCAAATTTGAACATAATCAATAATTTAAAATTAGAAAAACTTAAATTAGAGGAGGAAATGTCAAGTTTAAAAGCAGAACATACAAAATTAAATACTCAATTTACTGAATATAAAAAGATATTTGAAAACAGGGTAGAGGAATTAACAGCAGTTTCGAAGTGTAAAGAGAATGAGGTATATGTTAAAAAATTAGATAAATGTGAGCCAAGAAAAGAATGTAAAAGTGATGAATGGTACAGTGTAGTAAATAATAATTGTAATAAAATAAATAAGATAGAAGTAAGTGAGTCTGATGATGTAGTACCGGATATTCAAAAGAAGGAGGGAGTATTATTTAAGCCAGTAGAAAGAATAAATGATATGAATGAAAATATAAATAAAGGAGCGGAAGAAGAAACCAAAAACATAACAGAAGAAGGTAAGGAAGTAGGTGACGAATCAGTTGACCAAGGTGTTAACAATGAGGTCATCGCCCAAGAACCGGCATTAACAAGCGATAACAATACGGTAAATAATGCAGAATCTAACATTGAACAAAATACCGAAGAAACATCAGTTAATAATAGCGAAGAGTCTAATGTAGATAAATCTGCAAATACTACCGTCAGTTCACCGCCTAAAAATGCCGAGACCCCTATTGAATCCGAAGTTACCGATGAATTCTTACCAAAAGAAACCACTAAATTAGATGTTTCTACTATCGAGAATAAACCGGAAGCAATTGATACTAATGTAGAAACTTTATCTACTCCTACCCCTAATCCTTCAGAAACTATTATCAATAATACTCAAGATAATACTATCAATAATAATAATAATAATAATAATAAAAATAAATTAAAACAATTATGTAAACCAAATGAATATTATAATTTTAAACTTAAAAAATGTTTACCTAAAATTTGCCCAGAAGGCACAAAATACGATACTACATTGAAGAAATGTGTTTAAAATTTCTTAACTGCATCAATCAATCCAATCTTATTTGAACCGACAAATACACTCTTTTTAACACCATCTACAAAAAACATAAATGATGGAATACTTGTTATCTTATGTTTTTCAACAAATGCTTGATTGTCATCTATATTACATTTAACAAAATTAATACCTTTATATTCTTCAGATAATTTATCAAATAAAGGCGCCATTGCTTTACAAGGACCACACCAATCTGCATAACAATCTACAACAACTTTACCTTTACGTGGTAATACGAATTTGGTTTTTTTACTATTCATACTCATATTGTTATTATTATTATTATTATTATATTCGTTTATATTATTTTCATCGTGATTAAATATTTCTTTAATTTTAAAATTTTTAATAATCAAATCCTTTTTTGTTTCACTAATCAATACTTTTCTAGTTTCTGGATCTAGAAAACTATTATCAGGTGTCTCTTTTAATTTATTTATAAAAGATTCATAATCAGCACCCAATCTACGCTTTAAAATAAATATATCATATTCGTAATTACCTTTTTTAAATGATGACATATCTTCGCTATACTCTATTTCACTTATAGTTACATCATCATCTACATTAATTATTTCTTTACTAAAATTATTTAATTTTATTTTTTCAAATTGATTTGTTAAATCATTCTTTTTAAATAATGGTGTATTAATATCTTTTATATCTTCTTTACGCATAATCGAACCATCATCTATTGCTCTATTAAATATTTTTTGTCCATTAATACTACTCATGTTAATTAATGGTATCTCACTATTGGAAGCCGACTCTAATGAATAAACATCAATGATGTCTGTATTAGTTATTATACTATGGTTTATCCTATTTACCAAATCCTTTTTATATAAATAGTTTCCAATCAAGATATATTCAATATTATTTATTTTGTAAATCATTTTATAAATTAAATGTAGAAACAAATATATTTAAAAATAATGCAATGATTACTACTAATACAATGATTACAACATTTTTAATGGGAGGCCTTGGTAATCAATTATTTCAAATATTTACTACTATTAGTTATGCTTTGCAAAATAAGAAACCATTCTTCTTTACAAATGAAACAGTTTTAACAAGTGGTGTACATAGACCAACATATTGGAATTCCTTTTTAAAATCATTAAAAGCATTCACACGTGATAAATCAATGTATTATAACCTTAAAATGATTAAAGAACCGTATTTTAATTATTCAACTATTGAAGGCAATCAAGACAATATTCTTTTATATGGATATTATCAATCATATTTATACTTTGAATCTCAATATAAAAATATCATTAAGTTCATTAATCTTAATAAACAACAAGATGATTTATTGAGTAAATATGATTATTTCAATGATAATATCACTATTTCTATGCATTTTCGTTTAGGTGATTATGTTGAAAAACAAAATTGCCATCCTCTTATGCCTCTTCAATATTATATCAACTCTATAAATAATATTATTGGTAAAGTTGAAAATAATAAAAAAATAATTATTATTTATTTTTATGAAAAGAACGATGAAAAGAAAATATTAAATAATGTTAAATTATTAAAAAATAAATATCCAAATATTGAGTTTATTCCAGTAGACTCTAAGTTAGAAGATTGGGAACAAATGATTTTAATGTCTTTATGTAAACATAACATAATTGCTAATAGTTCATTTAGCTGGTGGGGTGCATATTTTAATAGAAATAATGAAAAAGTCGTTTGCTATCCAAATAAATGGTTTGGACCGGAATTAGAAAACAATAATACTAAAGATTTGTTTCCAAATAATTGGAATTGTATTGATATAAGTTAGATAGCTTTGTAAGGAACTAATGTAGTAATAGAATATACGACAATTACACTAATAATAATATCGATAGAATAATTGAGTCTAGTCATTAATAATAATAAACCATAAATAATATTAATTATAATTAAATAATTATTGTAATTTGTATTATAATGCAAAATAATAAAACTAAGGATTAACATATTTGAAAATGGTCCACTAAATATTTTTTCATAACAATTACCAAATAATAAATTTTTAATTGTATACTTTGTATCATCACAGTTTTTATCTTTTGGTAAAATAGTAATTGATGAAGTAAACCATCTTATAATAAATATAATTAAAAAGTAAAATGAATTTTTTAACATGAATTCTTTACCATAAATTAAACTTAATATAAATAATAAAATATATGGTGTTAATATTAAACCATCTTTAAGCGTATTATTTGTAGATAAGTTTGGAAGTATCTTATGACCTAAATCGTATATTTTAGGTACAGTTTTACCAGATAATTGTCTTTTATTATAAAACTCCTTGGCTTGACTATGAATATAATATAAGATAAATGCATTAATAATATAAAAATATAAACTGTGATTGAACATATAATATTTTATAATATTATTTTATATAATGATTAAGTTATTTGTATATGTTATATTACCAATCATATTATATTTATTATTGGTTAAAATATGTAATAAAAATGAAAAATTTACAAGTTATTTAAAAGAAATTGAAAATGTACCATTAAATACCAAACATTACAAGACAAATAATACTAAACCTATGGAAATAATACCATCTAATAATTCTGAAAAAAATTATATTAATAATTCACCAAACTTTTTGATTAGTGAAGAACCAAATAATAATTATTGTAAAGAGAATCCATTATGTTATCCTTGTCCAAATTGGAAATTTATTGGAAACCCAATTTGTAAACCGTAATTTTTATTTAAAAAATAATATATTATATATAACAAGATGAGATTTATTTCAGGTGTATTTATTGGAGTATTGATTGGTCAAAATTTAAAACCCCAAGAACTTGAAAGATTAGTTAATTTTACTATTCGTGATGTTTCTAGACGTGTAACAGAATACATTGATAATGCAAAAAAATAAACATATTTATAAATTTAATATAAATATTATTATTTTGAATTTTAATTATTTTGAAAAGAAATTGGTAATTTCATTATTGCCTTTACGTGAATTTTCTAAACGACGTAATATATCTGCGAAAAGATATTTTTCAGATTCTTTAGCTTTAGCTTTATTAACCTTTTTAAGTGTTGGATTGATATGATTACCTTCTGCAATTAATTTTTCGTACATTTTATCATATATTGTCATATCGCCTCTCCATCCTGGTAATTGTTCTAAACATAAAGCAAAGATTTGTGTAACAGGATTCTTGATTTGTCTATTAATATAGAATTCATAATCTGGTTTTAAATTATTTTGTTTAACATAACTTGGTAATTCTATTTTATCACCTTGTAATAATTTTTGTTTAGTTTTAACTTTACTTGTATCAACATAAATAAACGGAATACGGTCATTAATTTGTGGTTTGTTTCCAGGGTCTCTTTCAGCAATTCTATCTGCTAATACTTTATGAGCTATACGTTCTGGATCCTTATAATAGGATGATAACGTCTTAGATATAATGAGAGCATCCATACCAAATTTACCATTTGTTAAATCAATCAACGATCTACGTAAAAATGTACAGGCAGTTGATATATTGTTTTCTTTCATAATAATATCTATAATACCGCCAAAAATAACCTTAACTATTGGTGCATTATCACGTCTTTTAAGAACAATACCCATACTGACACGTTTATATTCATCTGGGTCAAATTCGTATTTATTACCGACATATCTTTTTTTAGTAAAAAGAATGAATGGATGAAATGTTTTTTCATATTCTAAAACCTGTGGTTCCTTAAGTTTAGTACGCTGAATTTCAGCATCGGTATACATACCTAGTTTAATACTTTTGGACCTTGCTTCACGACCTTTTAATGTATTACCATTATCATCTAGACATTGGAATTTTACAAAGACGGAATCGGTATTTTTAATAATCATCGAACCTATACCAGCGTGAAATACACCTTCTTCAGTTTCAATATCATATACATAATCATTATAGTTTTCGTGTAATAGATATATTTTTTTAATTATATTTGGATTCCTTCTGAATTTTTTATTGTTCCAGGTAATACGAAATATGTTTATTTTATCTTTTCTATCATTTATAGATACTTTATATCCTAAACTTGTTAACAATATATAATAATATTGTGCTGTAATTTTATTTTTTGTATCAATACGTGAACAACCAATAATATCTTTATCTTTTCTACATCCATCTGCTGCGAATAATCCTTCTAAGAATGCTTCTTTAATTTCTTTGCTACCTGATAATATTATATTTGGTATAATTTTGGATTTTGAATTATTATAGAATAAAGAGCGATACTTTATAGTAATATCTCTAATATTTCCAGTTGGTACTAATTTATATACACCACTAGATTCTAGTGTATTAAGTATTTTAAATTCCATATCATATATGCTTTCACATAATAATTTATACCCTTCTAATAATTGATGATCTGCATTATTTAATGCCCACGAATATTTTGTTGTATCTTTTTCACCATATTTACCACAAGAACCATCTCCTAAAAAGAATCCATAAATTAACGCTTCTTCAGGAGATATACTCTCATTACTATTGTCTGTAAATGCTAATTCCGGAAAACTATGTAATAATTCCATACCAACGTTACAATCTTTTGGTTTGATTTGATTCACATCTTTATCTAATAAACTATGGTCTTCTGTTACATCAACACATCCGGTATGAGTTAAAACTCTATATATTTTTTTGTTCGTATGATGTCTAATTATTTTATTTATTTTAGACCATCCATTATGTGTCCATATTTTAACATTACGTTCTGTCATATTAATCATTTGCTTATCAGTTAATCCGATTTC
>JACCDO011114640.1_pt1 | contig 22328 bp, 16 predicted proteins | sample 7446101 | NCBI WGS metagenome assembly JACCDO01 (sample SAMN15323440, study PRJNA562643) | freshwater metagenome | isolation source: river surface water | place: USA:Blue River Watershed | collected 2017-08-16
CAATGATTACAAGAAAGCTGTAGTTAAGATAAGTTCGCTCAAATAATAGAATCAGTAAACATAAAAGCAAAATAAATGCACAAAGCGAATTTAGGAGAGTGCCCGAACTAACTGCAGCAGGCTTTTGCTCATTGGAACGCACCAACAACCAGTCTCCCACCCATGTGCCGGGTATAACTATAAAAAGATACTTGAGAAAGTAAAACTTATACGCCCAATCAAACGAATAGCCAGCAATCTCTTTGAAATAAAAAAATTGCTTCACTCCACTTTCATTCGTCTCCCGCGCTGACAAAATAATCGCAGCAACGGCTATTAATAAGAGTCCTCTCACCATTGGGCGATTAATGGTAAAAATATAAATAACCCCTGCGAATAAGGCCATATTTGCTAATACAACTATTATAATATCACTTCGATAAAAGTCAAACCCCCTCCCATCGCTAAATGGCAGCATCGCCAAAAGAATAATCCCAACTAAATAAGAAGCAGCTTTTAATAGCTTCCAAGCAAGAGTTGACTGCCTATTCTTAGCATCATAAAACTGACCAAATAATAAGAGAAATCCAAAGACTGAAAGAAGGTGATCATTGATAGCAGGATATTCACTAATTACCCATGCTTTGCAATGCTGAAAAAACAAGGCAAAAAATAGAAGTTGCAAAAATCGTCTTCCTGCAATTCCACATAATTGTAATTTGGAGAATCCTTTTTTCATATTCGCAGACACAGAAAAAGAAATGGCGGTTCCCATACAAAACAGAAAAAGTGGAAATACCAAGTCAACCCATGTTATTCCAGGAAGTGCAGGGTTAAATCGATGCAATGGCGGAGGCACCTGTGCATGATACATCCACGCGGGCAAAACACCACCAAAAGCAATGCTGCCGGACAGTACCATCCCAAAAATGGCAATTCCACGTAGCGCATCTATCGCCTCCACACGAAAGGATTTCAACGAATGATTCATGGCTTAACTGTTAATTTGAAATTAAATAAAAAAGGGGTACACACGAGTTGTACCCCTTTACTATACTTAAACCATGCTTATTGCCAACCAGTATTTTGGGTGATGTTTTTATTCTTATCAATCTCACCCTGTGGAATAGGCCAAAGTTTATACTTGGCATTCGTATTAACACGCGTTTGTGCACGAGTCTTCAAACGTTTTGCAATACTTGCAGCAGAATAAACGGGTAAGCCACTAGCATTGAAAGTAGGCGTTTCTGCAGGATCTGCAGGGTTTAATGAAACACCCACAACAGGCATTGAGTTTGCAGTTGTATAAAGATCCCAGCGACGAAGGTCAATCAAGCGAAGCCCCTCTCCTGCAAATTCTACCGCGCGCTCTCTGCGAACTAATTCTCTCAACTCAGCAGCAGAACCAGTCGTTACGGCTGGCTGACCCGCACGAGCGCGAACAGCATTAATTGCAGAAAGTACAGTTGCATCTGTTTCACCTAATTCGATTTTCGCTTCTGCATAGGTTAATAATATTTCAGCATAGCGCATGTTGATATATCCAGTCTTAGTCTCCCAAGAATACTGTGTAGAGTCAACATATTTTCTCCAAACATAACCTACTCCCCCACTTGAACCTGTCGCTCCAGCAAACCATGGAGAAGCCAAAAATCCAATCCAATCAATATTACTTGAAAGGTTATCATATACACCAGTATTCCAGTTAAACTTAATACGAGTATTCGTATAAATATTGAAAATTGTTCTCTCCTTAGGCTGTACATAAGGTAAAGAAGGTGCTTTAGCCGTCATATGCACCATGGTATCTCCTTGCATATACAATGTCCAACGTAAACGGTTATCCCTGTTTTGTGAAGGAGCAGCAGCACTATACACAGCAGACTGGTCGATACGCTTACCATCACGACCCTCAAAGAGGTCTACCAATTGCTGACTTGGGAAATGGCTACTCTGTGAAGTACCTACCTGACGAGGAATAGTCAATACACAGAGCCAGTTTTGTGGATCCAAGATATCTGTAGGATAGGTTTGAACAAACATCAACTCACGATTTGTATTGGTACGTTGACCCGCCAACATGAATAGGTCTGTATAACGTGGGTTAAGTCCATAAGCATTAGAAGATATAATAGACTGTGTAGCTGCTTTTGCAGTTGGATAATCTTTAACCAACATAGCTAAACGCGCCTTTAATCCTAAGGCTACTCCTTTGTTAACGCGACCATATTCTATCACTGGAGCAGCGTTAGATGCGTCAAAACCTGCAGCAGCTTCATCTAGATCTTTATAAAGGTCAGCAACTACAGTCGCAACAGGAGTGCGGGAAATTGTCTCATATTCACTAGGATCAAGTGGCTTTCTGAAATACACTGGATCGCCAAACCATCCCATGATATGATAATAGCCCCATGCACGCAGTACGAGTGCTTCAGCACGAAGACGAGCATAACGAGCAGCGGAAACATTTCCTTGCCCCTTCGTCATTCCATCCAACATAATATTGGCACGTGTAATCAACTTATACGCCTGATTCCAAGCTGTACCAGGTAATGAATTACCAATCAAAAACGGACCGCCATCTCCCATAGCTACCTGATCTTCGGCGTTACCAGTTCTTTTAATTGCCAGATCCGTTGTTGATTCAATGGCAAATAACAATGGAGTGTTATTTGGAAATTGCCAGAAACCAGCGGCATAAACTCCATTTAGCGCAAGGTTCATCTCCTCTTCTGTTTGCATGAAAGTGGCAGAAGATGCACTATCTAATGGCTGTCGATCCAAAAACTTATTACAGCCAGATAACACAACAACTGCTGCCATCAACAGTATTGAACTTATCTTTTTCATAATTAATAATTTAATTGATTAGAAGTTTATGTTTACACCTACAGTCATTGTCCGCATAAGTGGATAAAACTCTGCATTAGCATTGTTGATTTCAGGATCAAATCCATCCCATGCTTTTGTGAAAGTGAGAAGGTTTTGACCGCTAACATAGATTTTAGCCCCAGTAAGTGGCATACCTGTCTTTTTAAACCAAGAAGCTGGGAAACGATAAGCAATGTTTACGTTCTTCAAACGGAAGTAAGAAGCATCACGAATCCACTGTGAAGAAGCTACATAGTTGTTTCCGCCACTTCCAGAAGGAAGCAAACGAGGAAATCTTGCATTCGGGTTAGAAGGTGTCCAATAATCCTTATGCATTTTTAAGAGCGAGGCAGCGAAATCAGCACTTGCAAATGGCACAGCTCCCGTACCACTGTAATAGTTGTTACGCAAACCTACTCCTTGACCAAAAATGCTAATATCTAAATTACCAATAGACAAATTCAAATTAAGGCTATACTCATAGCGAGGGAAATTATTACCAATAAAGGTGCGGTCAAAATTGTCAACCTTTCCATCGGGCTTTCCATCAGGACCACTGATGTCAGCATATTTTACATCCCCTGGTTTTGAACCTACAGTTGGATTAGAGCTCCATGCAGTACCGAATTGAACAGGAGAATTCTTAACATCATTGGAGTCAGCAAAATAACCGATTGATTGGTATCCAAAGTATGACCATAAAGCTTGCTCAGGTGCTGTTCTGATTGATCCACCATCTAAGAAAGGTACACCAGGTAACGTAAGTACTTTGTTGCGTACATCTGAAAGCATTGCAGTTACATCAAGCTTAACTTTTGAAGAAAGCGCTTTTTTGTAATTAGCACTCAACTCCCAACCACGATTTTCCATAGAACCTGCATTCACGAAAGGTGCATTCAATCCAACATAGTTAGGAATTGGACGACTCAACAACATTTGTTCAACCTTACGACGGTAGATTTCTGCAGTGAAAGTCAGATTATTTTTAATAGTCAGATCCACTGCGATATTTGCCTGTTCGGACTGCTCCCAAGTAATACTTGGGTTTGGAGCGTCCAACAATGCATAACCCAACGTATTGATGTTGTTGAGGTAAGTATTGGTACCATTGATGGGATTAGAATAAGTAGATGTACCAAAATTCACTGCAAAAGGATAAATCTCTGGCAAAGCCTGATTTCCTAATACACCCCAAGATCCTCTCAACTTACCAAATGTGATAACATTTGAAAGTCCACTAAAGAAATTCTCTTTAGAGAATATCCATCCAGCAGATGCCGAGGGGAAGAAGCCCCATTGCTTTTTAAGCTCCTGTGAAAAACGCGAAGAACCATCATAACGTCCATTCAACTCTAAGAAATACTTATCGTCGTAATTATAATTTAAACGAGCATAAAAACCTGCTAAGGCTGTTTCATATGCAGAACCGCCATTGTTCAGGTTTCCACTACCCAAACTCAAATAAGGCTGGTTAGGATTGAGGAATCCTGTACGAGATGCAGAAATACCAGAATAGGTAAATTCCTCTGTTTGCGCACCACCCAGTAATTTGATGGAGTTAGCACCAAATCTTTTTGACCAAGTTGCTTGTGCTAGGTAGGTTGTGCGAACATTTGTAGAATAAGACTCACCTAAGCTTGTTGTTCCAGGCCATACTCCTACTTTGTCATACCCTAATGTGACCAAATTGGGCACATAAATATCTACGTTCTTTACAAAAGTTTTTCCATTTGGAGTCCAGAATTCACGAGCCCAGTAACCTTCGATCTCCAAATTATTTACTGGCTTATAGTTGAAACCTACTTTAGTCAGCATGGTATTGTTCTTTGAAACAGAAGTACCTGCAGCCTCTGCCATCGCAAGCGGATTTCTGTTGTTAGTTTGGCCAGCTGTACCATACAAACCTGGACCATATAAACCTCCACCAACAGCTGGAAGACCAATCGCTTGACGAATAATAAACTCAGGAGAACCTGTAGAAGGAGCAATTGTTTTTGCGCTATTGATATTCAATACACCATTGATACTAAGTTTTTCATTCAACTTAAAGTCAGGATTGAAGCGAATATCATAACGTTGATGACTATTGTTCGGGATTAAACCTTGCTGGTTTAAATAAGTAACAGATGCAAAAATATTTGTGTTATCCCCTGCAGAGTTAATGGTTACGTTGTGGTTTTGCATTAAACCTGTGTTGCTTAATAGCAAATTCAACCAATCTGTATCAATTACATCTAGATTATTTGCAGGTGTACTTTTATACTTATCGATCAACGCTTGCGTAAAAAGAAAAGCGTTGGGATTTCCTGTTCTGTTTTGCTCAGCCATATTGCTTAATTCCATATGTTCTACTGCAGTAGTACGTTCAGGAATAGCTGTTGCATCTTGTTTGGAAAGAAAAGCGTTATAAGAAACCTGAACACCTTTTCCTTTAGCACGTTTTGTTTTCACCAATACAACCCCGTTAGCAGCACGCGCACCATAAATAGCAGTAGAAGCTGCATCTTTTAATATGGTGATACTCTCAATAGCATTGGGATCAATCATATCAAAACCAGAAACGACCCCATCCACCATGATCAGCGGACTTTGTCCAGCATAAATAGAGCCTAATCCTCTGATTCGGATGGAAGCACCATCTGCGCCAGGTCGACCAGACTGCTGTTGCACTGTTACGCCTGGTGCTAAGCCTTGTAATAAATTACTGGCCGTCGCGACTTGTCTTTTAGTCAAATCCTCTTGCTTAAGTGTTACGACAGAACCAGTCAAAGTAGCCTTTCGTTGCTGGCCATAACCAACCAGTACTACTTCTGACAATGTTGCATTAGAAGCCTCCATTTTGACTTGCAATGCGTTGCCAGTTACCGCTAACTCCTTGCTAACAAGTCCCACGCTGCTAAAAACCAGTGTTTGGCCAGTGCTAGCAGCAATACTGAACTCACCAACTGAGTTCGTAACTGCACCGGCCGATTTGCCTTTGATGCTCACAGAAACACCTTCTAGAGCATTTCCATTTGCATCAGTAACCTTACCGGTAACTTTTGTTTGCTGTGCCTGCAGAAAGCCCCCCAAAAGAGCGAGCAGCGAGCACAACAGGATTGCTTTTCTCATAATGTTGAATTTTGATTTTAGTTTATGGTGATACATAGTTTCCAAAGTGGTCAATTTGAATTGAGTAGAATGGATTTATTATTTTATCTATTAATACCGCTAGTTCTCTTTTTTTGATCAATCGGTCAGGATTAAAATCAGCTAAACCCCAAGCAACCCAATTTGTCCGAATAAATTGATCAAAAGCCATTGGTTGCACAGCATTATGCGTAGATAAGGCTGATTGAATAGTTCTTTGCAACAACTCAACCCAATAAATAGAGCTAGCAATAGAAAGACGCTCCTCTTTATTTACTTTATTTAATATAGCCTCTACTAAAATAGGTTGTGTTTTCCCTGCAGAATTTTGAAATTGTACTGTGGATAGATCATTCACAAATTGGTAGGTAAAGAGCGTTGAGTCCGGCTCAAACCAAGTTCGATTTGCCCAGGCATTAGGTTGCCCCTTCCCACGTAAAAATCCAGTTGCACCAATACGTTGAATTGAAAGAAAATCTTTGTCGGAAGGACTCACATCGGCATAGGGCAGCAGATACGCTTTTTGAGATAATAAAGCAGACTGTACATCACGAACAGAAACTGCTGTTGCAGAAGAATGCTTCCCTTTTATAGCTAATGCGGCCAATGTACCGGCAGCCTGTCCAATTAACAATACACAAGGCTGTAAACGAGTTGTTCCATTTACTACGTTGCTCACACTAATTGCTTTTTCTGCTGCAATTAGCCCTTCAACTTTTTGAGAAGGAAGCAACACACCCAAAGGAACAGAGAAAGAGGGTATTGGGTAAAATCCTAAATGCTGCGGCGCTACTGGGTTTTTTCTGTGGTGGTGATCAATAGGATAATCGCCTACTGCAATTCCTGTGCGGTAAAGAGGATTAGGTTGCAGATAGGGCTGACTAATATCTTGTACTTTAAAACGAATCAAACCCTGCATTCTTCTTCCCTCTCTGTGATATGGGATGAGTGCCAACCGGTCTGAAGTCGGAAATTCATCAACCGCTAATCCTAAATTTTTATACCCTAGTTGATGTTGCAAAAAGTAGATATAACGTAATGTTTGCTGTTTTGCTTTTTGCAATTCGAATTCCCGCTCTGCGGGTGAAAGTGAAATAATATTCAGATAGATATCATTTCCATGTCCTGGCCAGTTAAGCATGTATTTGTTGCCAGGCAACTTGGCATAAGTAATCATTTTAGCACAATCAACACCTGGCTTGATTCGTGTAGTGTCAGAATAAAAATCCAAACAACAACCATCAAACTCTGTTGGATCATAGCCTTCCGGTTTTGCAATAGTGCAGTCAGCGTTTTTACCATAATCCTTCAGCACTGCCACATACGTTAGATCTTGTATGATATTATTAGTAGCAGGAACATTTACATTTTCACCGGTAACAGTACTTGCTTCCATCCCTATGTCATAGGGAACACGAGCACTGGCTAAAACATCACCTAATTCTGTTGCGTCAATCACTTGCTTGGCGTATACCTTAAATTTTTTCTGATTCTCTAGGGAGATAAATTGTGCCCCTACTATTTTTTTCCCTCGCACAAGTGCTTTTAAAAAACGTACGCGATGCAAAACTTTTAAATTACGCTCCTCCTTGGCTATTTCTTGCCAAACTTGATTGGCTACATGCGGTTCAAAATGCGTATTACTAACCCACCCGGTTGCTACCTTAGAAGCACCCCCATAATGAGCATAAATTCTATTTCTAAATTCTCCCCACAAACCAGAGGGCAACAGATGGTTTCCATCAGTTGCAGAAACACCCGCAGCACTTAGCATTCCTCCTAGCCAAACCGTTTCCTCCGCAATCAAAGTAGAAACTCCCAACCTTGATGCTGCAATTCCTGCCGCAACTCCAGAAGTTCCGCCACCCACCACTAACAAATCAACAGTTTGATTTTTTTGCGCAAACAGCCAAATGCAGTTTGCCTGCAGCAAACAGCAAAAAAACAGATATGTCAAGCTTCTGATCAACGTTGCTATTCTTTTAGGTGGTAGGCACTTTTAATGTATTCCAAACCTGATAAAGTGAACGAGGAATATGAAAACATCCTTTCCACTTTCCTCCTTTCAATGACAATAGAACTTCTCCACGTCGATTTAAATATCCAAACCACTCACCGTGTTCTGCGTCTCTAAAATGATTCCACGTATATTGATGCACTTTCTCAAACCACTGTGCACAATTGACATCACCGGTAAGTTGATACCCCTTTGCAAGGGCTACCAACGCCTCTACATGAACCCACCATAATTTTTGATCCCACTCCAATTGTTGGGTAGGATGCCCTTTGCAATCCAGAAAATAAAAGATACCCCCGTATTCTTTATCCCAACCCAATTGCAACATGTGCAACATGATGTCCTTTGCCTTGTGAACAAGGGCAATATCATTTTTACGTACAGCCAAATCCATAATAAACCACATAGCTTCAATAGCATGCCCAGGATTTAACACTCTGCCCTCAAAACTGTCACAGAAACTTCCATCAGTGTATACATTTTCTAACACCAACCCTGTTGAAGGCTGATAAAAAACCTCCATTACCTCGTGAATTACTTCTGGCAATAATGCATCCACGCGTTGCTTTCCAATCAAGGGTTCCAGCTCCAACGCAAGGTTGCAAAGGATCATTGGCAAGCTAAAGTTCTTTAATGAGCGTGTACCTGGAACGGCTTTGCTATATACACCCTTCCAATTATGTTGTCGACGAAGAATATTTTCAAATGTATTTATCGCAATTGCTTTGTATTTGTCAGAGGGACAGGCCTTGTCTAATGCCGCAAAGCCCATCGTGGCAAAACAATCGCTGAAGATATTATATGGTTGTACAAGCGGACGACCATCCTGTGTCAAGGAAAAATACCAATTACCAGCATCGTCTCTTCCATATTTTTCCATGAAAAGAGCACCATGTTGAGCCATCTCAAGCCACTCGGGACGTGCTTCTAAATTTTTGTACATGTAGCTAAAACACCAAACCTCACGACCCTGCAACCACATAAACTTGTCTGTATCATAAACCTCTCCTACACGATCTAAACAGGTGAAATAACCACCGTGCTTTTCGTCCTTACTATTCCGTAACCAAAATGGGAGAATATTATCTGTGAGTTCAGTTAAATACTGATCAGCATACCTACTCAATAGATGTCCCTCTGAGGCAGTGGTAGTTTTGGCAAGCATTAAAATCGACCTTTCGGTTATAAATCTAGTACGTACAAATTTGCTAATTTTAATTATTAAAACCTACTTTCTTTTTAAATTTTTTTAATTAGTCCCCTTTTTGGGGCCCGAATCCCAGGTTTTGAATACATTAGAACGTAGTTTTCCTACCCTCCAAATATGAAGAAACAATCCCCCCCTTCAACGCAACGCATTCTTGAGTTATTCAGTAACACGAATGTTTCTGGGGTTGCTTATAAAAACAAATCCCTTAAAAGAGCGATCATCAACCATCTTGATTTGCATGGCGAGTTTACCATAACTGAACTAAGCAAAGAATTAAACACCAGCGTTCCCAAAATCACCAGCTTGGTTAATGAACTGATTGAAGATGGATTGTTACGAGACAACGGAAAATTTGATTCTACGGGAGGAAGAAGAGCTAGTATTTACGGTTTAGTTTCTGATGCCTGTTATTTTGTTGGCGTAGATGTCAAGCGTTACTACATCAACATTAGCTTAATGGATTTTAAAAAGCACTTAGTCAATTTAAAAGAGAAAATTCCCTATCGCCTGGAAAATACAAAAGAATCGTACCAGCAATTATTAACAATTATAAAAGACTTTATACAATCGCATCATAGTAAGAAAGAAAAAATACTGGGACTAGCCATTAACTTATCAGGTCGAATCAACAATACAAGTGGATATAGCTATAGCTATTTCAATTTCCAAGAGGAGCCACTTGCAGAGATCATACAACGTTCGATCGGAATTCCCACTTTTCTAGAAAACGACTCCAGGGCCATGGCTTACGGTGAGTTCTATGCAGGAGATGTTGGAGGAGCCCGAAATGTTTTGTTCGTAAACATAGACTACGGAATCGGCTTGGGCATTTTGCTGGATGGCAAACTTTACTATGGTAAATCAGGTTTTAGCGGTGAGTTTGGACATATCCCATTTTTCAACAATGAAATTCTATGTCATTGCGGAAAGAAGGGCTGTTTAGAAACTGAAGCCTCCGGACAGGCTTTGTTACGCAACTTCAAGGAGAAAATTAAAAAAGGGTATAGTTCCTCTGCTGCAAAACGCAAAAAAGATAACGCAGACATCAATCTTCTTGACATAATTGCTGCCGCTAACAATGAAGATATGCTCAGTATTGAACTATTGGCAGAGGTTGGCGAAAAACTTGGAAAAGGTCTTGCTGTTTTAATTAACTTATACAACCCAGAGTTATTGATTTTAGGAGGGACCCTCTCTGAAACTGGCGACTATTTACGACTACCTATAAAAAGCGCTATCAACAAATACTCTTTAAGCCTTGTTAACAGCGATACACAGTTGCGCAGTTCCAAACTTGGCGAAAAGGCTGGCGTTGTTGGCGCCTGTCTCATCGCAAGAGATAAGACGCTTTCCCATTAATTTAATATTGAAATAATTTTCACAACTGTTAATAAGTAATTATTGGATTACTTCATTTTGAGTGTTAATATTGGATAAGCACTGATTCAATCACTACTCTAAATTATTCGCATTGACAGAGACAATCATCAACCTCGAAACGGTTAACCCCATTGAATTCTTCGGCGTCAACAACGGAAAGCTCGACATCCTAAAAAAGAAATTTCCCTTATTAAAAATCCTCTCCCGGGGTACACAACTAAAACTTAGTGGTGCTCCAGAGCAGATTGAACCCGCCCGAGAAAAAATCTCGTTAATTGTATCCTACCTGGAAAGAAATGGACATATGAGTCAACAATATTTTGAACAGGTATTGGGAGGAGATGATGCAGAAGTAATTGACCACTTTCATGAAAAAAATCCAGCTGAAGTTTTAGTGTTCGGCCCCAATGGCAAATCAGTAAGAGCACGCACTTCCAATCAAAAGAAGTTAGTACAAGAAGCTGATCGAAATGATATCGTTTTTGCAATCGGACCCGCCGGTACAGGTAAAACATACACTGCAGTTGCGTTAGCAGTAAGAGCTTTAAAAAACAAACAAGTAAAGAAAATCATTTTAACTCGTCCGGCTGTAGAAGCTGGCGAAAGTCTTGGATTTTTACCAGGTGACCTTAAAGAAAAAATTGACCCCTATCTGCGTCCATTGTATGATGCGCTAGACGATATGATTCCTGCGGATAAGCTTGGATATTATATGACGACAAGAACCATAGAAATTGCTCCACTTGCTTACATGAGAGGACGTACATTAGACAATGCCTTTATAATTTTGGATGAAGCACAAAACGCAACTGACCTTCAGTTGAAAATGTTTCTCACTCGTATTGGAGCTAATGCCAAAGCAATCATCACCGGTGACATGACCCAAGTAGACCTACCTCGCAACCAGCGAAGCGGACTGCAAACCGCAGTTCGAATATTGAAAAATATTGACGGTATCGGTCACATCGAATTAGATGAGGAAGACGTGGTTCGTCACCGACTTGTTAAACAAATATTACGTGCATACAATAAGGAACATGAGAAAGATAATGTTGTTTAATTCGACACACACTCGCTGCATTCAGCTTTTGATTCTATTGCTTTTTGCGACAGGTTGCACAAGCACTGAAAATAAAAATAGCTCAGAAGGTAGCAATGATATAGACGCAGGAAGAAAATTTGTTAGAGCTGCCTTGGATGGTAAATTTGATCAAGCACAGCAATACCTTTTGCTTGACACGCTGAATTTAAATTATCTAGAGATAGCAGCGCGGAGTTATGATAAACTTTCCAGCGCTGATAAAGAGAACTACAAGGGCGCATCAATTCTTATTCACGAAAGTAAATCTGTAAACGATTCTACCAGCTTACTCATTTTTTCCAACTCATTTAAAAATGACCGAGACACCTTACGCGTGGTACGGAAAGAGAACAGATGGGTGGTGGATCTTTCTTATTTGTATTTGCACGAAACCGGATCTGCTCCGCAACTGCCTGAACCAAAAAAAGATTCACTTCGATGAGCAGCACTTGGTTTTTTGTGTTTACAGGAGGAGGAATCGGATCTGTCATACGATTTTTAATTCAGCAACAACTAAACCCCGCTAAAACAAACGAATTTCCACTGGGGACTTTCATTGTGAATGTGCTTGGCTGTCTGTTGATTGGACTTTTATGGGGCTGGAGCGAAAAAGCTACGCAACTCAACCATGAGCTAAAATTCTTTCTATTCACCGGCATTTGCGGCGGATTTACCACTTTTTCAGCATTCAGCCAGGAAAGTATCTTTTTACTTAGAAGCGGAGAGAACCTTACCCTCCTTTTCTATGTTGTTGCGACAGTAATAACAAGCCTTTTACTGACTTATCTTGGTTACAAATTGCTGTGCTAAAAAGTCAAAGTTTTTCAAAAACTTCTTTAGAAAACTCTTCCAACGAAGGATCTCTTGCTCCCATTAAAAGCAGAACACAATCATTGGTAAGATGGGAACGAACCGCTTGAACGAAGTGTGAGCGATCTTCAATAAAATATGCATTGACACCTAATTGATGCAAATCGTTAATCAGGTCGCCAGCAGAAATATCCTTGATAGCAGTACCCCCGGCGTAATAAATTTCGCTCATCCAAATTTCATCTCCAGGTCGTAAAGCCTTTGCGATGGAGTCTACAAAATCTGCACGTAAAAATCGAGTTGGCTTATACCCATGGGGCTGAAACCATGCAATGACTTTTGGTGCCAGGGGATGACATGCTGAAATTGCCGCCTCACATTTAGCTGGATTGTGCGCATCATCATCAATTACGATCACCCCATTTTTAGTTCCTAAAATTTGATGCCTACGGTAGATGCCTTGGTATTGCTTCAATGCAGTAGCACATGTTTCTAGTGAAACTCCTACTTGGCTCGCAACCGCTGCAGCGGCCAAAGCGTTTTCCATGTTATGGCGACCTAGCTGTTGCAATTCAAACGGAATTTTATTGATTGTAAACTGAATAGAAATTCCTTGCTGAAAAAATTGATCCGCTTTATAGCCTATGGTTGCAGATAGACCCTCATCATCTTGCACTGCAAAATCATTTTCAGCATGAAGTGATAGTGATGCGGCAATCGAGTGAGAACGATTGACTGAAAAATGGATGCTATTTTTTTTAAACTGCTCAAACAATTGAAGAAGTGTTGTTATTTCATCGTGGTCTTTATCAACGTTCAATAACAATCCAATTTCGGGGTGATAATTAACGATTGAGCCATCACTTTCATCCGCTTCAATAACTAACCATTCTCCCTGCCCTACTACTGCATTGCCAATTTTTCCCTGCTGGATGATTCTTGTAAGGCCCGCGCCACTAATAATGCTTGGCGATAGCCCCCCGTACTCTAACATATCAAATAACATCGCAGCCGTTGTACTTTTTCCACTAGTGCCAGCCACTGCAATAGTTTTTTTACTAGATGCAATTAATGCTAGCAAAGCAGCCCGATGGATGATAGGAATCCCTTTTTCTTTAGCAATAACCACCTCTTCGACAGTGGATTCTATAGCAGTTGATACAACTACAAGATCAATCGCATCAACCATGCCACTTCCATCTTGTGGATGACAGGTGATACCAGTTTGTTCCAGTTTATTTTTTGTAGAGAACCCACTTGCTTTTGAGAATTCTCTGTCACTGCCGGCTACTTGCATGCCGATTCCCTGCAAATACTGCGCAATTGCACTCATACCAGTGCCTGCAATACCAATAAAATAGGGACGAGAAAAATCCTTGAGGGATTGTACCATTTTACTTACGCACGTTGCTTCTGTCTAGCTGTACTTTTTGTAGCGGGAGATTTAGCCGAAGCTTTTTTGGGTGCAGCCGATTTAGATTTCGTCTTTTTCAACGCATTCTTAATAGCAGTACTCAAATTAGCATAGGTTGGCTTTCCACTCACTGGAGCATCATTGATAAAAAATGCAGGCAGTTCTTTTACGCCACGATTATGCCCTTCTTTTAAGTCATCTTGAACTTGCCAACCGTAAACACCATTTACAAGATCATCCAAAAATTTTTTATTCTTGACCCCAGCCTCTTTACTGTATAGTTTTAAACTGGTCGTACCCAAATTGCGACGGTTATTGAAAAGCACATTGTGCATTTCCCAAAATTTTCCTTCCTGGGCAGCAGCGATAGCCGACTCACTAGCCTTTAAACTTCTTTGATGAATCAGCGTAAGGGGGAAATGACGAAATTGAAACTTTATCTTTCCATCAAATTCCTCAAGTAACTGCTTGACTATTTCATTCACCTTAGCACATTCCTCATTTTCATATTCACCGAACTCAACCAATGTAATAGGCGCATCTTTTTTACCTACAAATATTTCCCGGGGTTCTATGATGACTATGTCATCTTTTTTAAAAGCCATTGTTATTTTTTTTGATGCAGCACCTGCTATAATGTTATAACAACGAACTGCCTTTTCTGTTGGCCAATACCTTATTTTTTAATTTAATATGTCTTGCCAACCGGCTGAAGGTAGGGGATTTTACAATCCGGCCTTCGTCTATTTATTTATTTTAACAAAATTTAATCAAACAGCTGATTTTGAATAATTTATAACCCTAAAAACTAAGCCAGATTATAAGCATTTACACCCAATTACGAAAAATCAACCGAAAAATATGTGGATGTTTATTCTATTAAAATGACCCAGATCATTAAACAAGATGAGTGTCGTTAGTTACGAAATGACTTTTTCAATTGCTTCATTTCGAAAAACAACGGTGTTGTCAAAAACATCCACTAGCACAGGCTTTGACTTATCAATTTCACCCCCAAGTATCTTTTTGCTGAGCATATTGACGATTTCCTTTTGCAGAAGTCGCTTAAGCGGACGAGCCCCTAATTGCGGATCGTACCCATTTTCCGCAAGATACTTCAAGGCATAATCTGTAAATCTCAATTCAATACCAGTAGTGGCTAATAACTCCTTTAAAATATTCAATTGAATTTTTAATACGCCTACGATATCTTTTGAGAGCAAAGGATGAAACAAAATAATTTCATCTACCCTATTTAAAAACTCGGGACGAATGGTTTGACGCAGCAATTGCATTACTTGCACCTTTGCTTTTTCAGAAGCAGTCTGCATACCTTTTTCAGATACCCCCTCAAAAGCATCCATAATCAATTCACTTCCTAAATTGCTGGTCATGATGATGATGGTGTTTTTAAAATTCACCACTCGACCTTTATTATCTGTTAAGCGACCATCATCCAAAACTTGTAATAATACATTCCATACATCGGGGTGAGCTTTTTCAATTTCATCTAATAAAACAACACTATAAGGCTTTCGACGAACCGCCTCTGTTAACTGCCCACCTTCCTCATAACCCACATAGCCGGGAGGAGCGCCCACTAATCTACTGACAGAGTGTTTTTCTTGATACTCACTCATATCAATTCTCGTCATCATAGATTCGTCGTCAAATAAGAAATCGGCAAGCGAGCGAGCTAATTCTGTTTTACCAACACCCGTGGTACCTAAAAATATAAATGACCCGATAGGACGTTTTGGATCCTGAAGACCTGCTCTACTTCTTCTAATTGCATCCGAAACAGCTATAATCGCCTCCTCCTGACCTACTACACGTTGATGTAATTGTTCCTCCAAATACAAAAGGCGATCTTTTTCGCTTTGTAACATTTTTGTGACTGGAATCCCGGTAGCCTTCGCAACGGCCTCTGCAATATCTTCAGCATCTACTTCTTCCTTTAATAACCTTTTTTCTGTTTCGTGCGATAATTGATCACTCAAACTCGTAATCAAATTTTCTTGTTCCTTGATTTTGCCGTAGCGAATTTCGGCCACCCTTCCATAATTACCTTCTCTCTCTGCACGTTCTGCTTCTTGCTTTAACTGCTCCACAGAAAGCTTTGCTTTTTGTAATTGATCTACCACTTCTTTTTCTGCCACCCACTTTGCCTTCAATGTATCGCGTTGAACAGCAACATTGGCAATTTCTGTATTAAGTTCTTTTAATTTAACCTCGTCATCCTCACGCTTAATAGCTTCTCTTTCAATTTCCAGCTGACGAATTTGCCTCTCTAAAGTATCCAACTCCTCAGGCATTGAGTTCATTTCTAATCTTAATTTGGCAGCACTCTCATCAATTAGATCAATGGCTTTATCTGGCAAGAAACGATCGGTAATGTAACGGTTTGAAAGTTCTACGGCCGCAATGATAGCTTCATCTTTTATACGAACACGGTGATGCGTTTCATAACGATCTTTCAACCCTCTTAAAATTGAGATTGCATCCTCTAGTGTTGGCTCATCAATCATCACTTTTTGAAAACGACGCTCTAGTGCCTTGTCTTTTTCAAAATACTTTTGATACTCATTCAAGGTGGTAGCACCAACTGCACGTAATTCACCTCTTGATAGTGCCGGTTTTAAAATATTTGCCGCGTCCATTGCCCCCTCTCCTCCACCGGCTCCAACTAGCGTGTGTATTTCGTCAATAAATAAAATGATTTCGCCTTCAGAGTCCGCCACTTCTTTTACAACCGCTTTTAATCGCTCCTCAAACTCTCCCTTGTACTTTGCGCCTGCAATCAACAGCCCCATGTCTAAGGCATAAATTCGCTTTGACTTTAAATTTTCAGGTACGTCGCCATTTACAATACGGTGAGCAATTCCCTCGGCAATCGCAGTTTTTCCAACTCCTGGCTCTCCTACTAAAATGGGATTATTTTTTGTCCGGCGGGAGAGAATATGGAGGGTTCTTCTGATTTCCTCATCTCTTCCAATTACTGGATCTAATTTTCCTTGTCGCGCTAACTCATTTAGATCTTTAGCATACTTTGATAAGGCATTGTACTGTTGAGACTGCGTTGAAGACGTCACTTTTTCTCCTTTTCTTAATTCCTTTACCGCAAGAATTAATCCACTCTCCGTAAGACCAGCATTCTTTAAAAGTTTACCAGCCGAATCATCGCCTTGTACCAATGCCAGCAGCAAGTGCTCTGGAGTAACAAAGTCGTCTTTGAATATCTTTATAGCTGCGCCAGCTCGTAAAATAACTGAGTTTGCTTCTCGACTAATTTGCTGCGCAGGCTCCCCACTAAAGGGTGAAATTTTTGAAAGAAGCTCATCCAGTTTGGATGAAACAATATTCACACTCACATTATTTTTCTTAAGCAAGTAATCAACGGGCGTATCAGCCGCTTCGATTATCGCTTTTAAAATATGAACAGGTTCAATAGAGGCAGATTTTCCATTGAAAGCCAATTGCTGTGCCTGTTGGATAATCTCCGCAGCCTTTATGGTAAAATTATTCAGGTTCATGTCCTTTGATTTAAATTTAAATATACTGTTATGACATTCCGTTAATAATGACGGACAATCATACCTCATCAAAAATCATTCAGGTCAAATTGATAGCGCGCCAAGGAGTAACTTTGTCACATATCTCAAATAAATACTGCATGAAAGTCAGAAAACAGTCCGCATTTCTGCTATTCTTGCAGTATTCAATAATTTTTCAGTTAGTTAAAACAACTGCTTGACGCCAGCCGAACATACCCAATTTGTAAAATCCATGGCCCACGAGCTTGGCTTTGACTATTGTGGCATTGCAGCTGCAAAAAAACTAGAAGAAGACGAGCGCAGACTACACAATTGGCTCTCAAAAGGATACCAAGGTCAAATGCAGTATATGGAAAATCATTTTGATCTGCGAATAGACCCCACCAAATTGGTTCCTGGAGCTCGATCTGTGATTACATTATTGCTGAATTACTACCCAAGCCAAGTCATGGATCCCAACCAACCAAAAATCGCAAAGTACGCCTACGGACAGGACTACCATATTGTAATCAGAGAAAAACTCAACACTTTTCTATACCGAATTCGCGAAACCATTGGAGAAGTGCAAGGAAGAGGTTTTGTCGATTCTGCACCTGTGCTCGAACGAAGCTGGGCACAATTAGCTGGTTTAGGATGGGTAGGCAAAAATGGGAATCTGATTCATAAAAACGCCGGATCATTTTTTTTTATCGCCACACTGATGACAGATCTTTCTCTCGAATATGACGACCCTTTTGCAAAAGACTTTTGTGGCACCTGTACACGTTGCATTGAGGCCTGTCCAACAGCTGCAATTCTACCGGATAAAGTAATTGACGCGAGCAAATGTATTTCTTATTACACCATTGAACTGAAGAGTCATCTTAGCCCCGAATTAAAAAAAGGTCAGCTAGACGGCTGGCTATTTGGGTGTGATACCTGCCAGGATGTTTGCCCTTGGAATCGCTTTAGTAAACCTCACTCCACCACTGCCTTTGAAGCAACACCTGTGTTATTTTCAATGAAAGCAACCGAGTGGGAAGAAATGACTGAGGAATCTTTCAAAAAAATATTTACTAACTCGCCACTCCAACGTACAAAATTTAGTGGAATCCAACGTAATCTAAAACTGCTTCGAGACACCCAGGATGCAGCTGTTGACAAATCAACGACTCAATGAGCAGACTCTATATGCGTTTTGAGTTGTTGCAATTTTTTTTCTAGAACACTGCCATATCTAGTTTCCACAAGCAGACTAGCAAACTTCTCCCAGGGATACCAATCAAAATAAAAATCAATATACCATTGCAACGTGGAGGTTTCTGAACGCCCATCAATTAATTGCCAGCCAGTTTCCATTTGAATGGCTGCAGCCTTGTTTCCTATCGCATGAAACGTACGTTCAGTAATAGTTTGTGATACAGGTAAAAAACTGCCATCAAAAACTTGATTTAGAATAGTTGGTTCACCCAAAATGACTCGAGCCTGCTTGCTGGGCACTTGCAAGTCGATGGCACGAGAAATACGAACATGCGAAGGAAAAGCAAGTGATACGAGTAGGATAAGCAATGCAAAAAATATGAAGCTACCAGTCAATAAAAAAAACACTCTTTTCATACAGCTATTTTATTCCCAACGAATCAGTCGACTGGTAAAAAAATAAATTCCAACCATCCACACTCCCATCACAAAAAATTCAGTCCCGCAATCTAAAAGTGATAAGCCCTCAAATGAAATTTTTCGGATAGCGTCATTAAAATGCTTAAGTGGAAGAATTTTACAAATGGCTTGTATCCAATCTGGAAAAACATCAACTGGAAAAAATGTTCCAGAAAGTATCATCTGCGGAAGCGCAAAAAGGTTAATGAGTAAAGGAATATTGGAATCAACTTTTGCCAAACTACTAATCAACAACCCTGCACCCATCAATAGAAAAAGCATAAAAGCAGTAACGGCCAATAATTCGAAAAAGGTGATATATCCTTTTGATAAAGTAAAGTCCATTACCCAATGCCCAAATAAAATTAAAATGGAAACACTGATCAGTTGAAAGAATAATCGACTTACCCCTATCCCAATTAAAATATTAATACGGTTAACGGGTGTTGCAAAAAATCGTTTTAACACCAGTTGTTCACGCAACCCAAAAAATGTAAATGCAATTCCAAATAATGTTGAAAACAAAATTGAAAACCCAATTTGTCCTGGCAAAACAAAATCAATGGGTTTGTAAGGACGAACCTGCTCAACTTCTGGCGGAAGCAACACCACCGTTCGGCTGGAGAGAGGAATAGCTGCTGCTTGTTGCTGAAGAATTAAATAGTTTAACTGCTGCAAAAAAGACCCAACTGTATTGGCACTCGCAGATGTAGATTTTAATTGGATATTAATCGATGAAGAAGCACTATCACTACTTTGACGACGTATGGATAAAATACCCGTGATTTTTCCGCGAATTAACTCTTTACGCAATTCAGTAGCATCATCAATTTGAATTACATTAATAAAAGGGCTCTCCACAATCGATTTATAAATCGGATGCGTTGTATCGCTCCCCTTTTCAATTACCACTTGAAAAACAGCCCCTTTTTCCCCACGAAAAGCGCCAAAAATCAATACAAATAATATGGGAAATGCCACGCTAAATACTAACCCACTTGGGTTAGCGAATATGGCACGAAAACTAGCCCTAATCAATGCAAACAATGCTGTTTTTTGGCTGTAGGGTGTTTCTTTCTGTTTAAACATGCCTGCAAATGTATCTTAAAATTCAAGAAATTTGAATCACTTGAAAGTCATCTAACTAGCCGTTGTATATTGCAGCTCTTGATGCGTTATCAATTCATTACCATAGAGGGAAATATTGGAGCTGGCAAAACCACACTCGCACAGTTATTAAGTCGCCATTTCAAAGCCAGGCTTATCTTGGAGGAGTTTGCAGACAACCCCTTTTTACCCAAGTTTTATGAACAACCCGAACAATACGCTTTTCCTGTTGAATTATTTTTCATGGCCGAGCGTTTCAAACAACTCAAAGAGCTACTGCAACAGCAGGATCTTTTTCAACAAACAACTATCTCAGATTACTTATTTACAAAATGTTTGTTGTTTGCCAAAGTAACCTTACCGCCCGATGAGTTTCGCCTTTACCAACGATTATTTGATATCATTCACCAACAACTAATCCAACCCGATCTGCTTGTCTATCTACATGCACCAGTTGACAGATTACAGGCAAATATTAAAACTAGAAACCGTTCGTATGAACAAAGCATCTCTAATGACTACCTGGAGCGAATTCAGGAAACCTACACACAGTATTTAAAACAACAATCCCTACGAACATTATTTGTAGATGTTTCTGCCGCAGATTTTCTACATAATGATTCGCATCTCCAGACACTGATTGATGCACTCGGTAAAGATTATACGGAAGGAATTCACTACATTCATTTGACATGAAAATCCGACTTTCCATACCCGGTCTCACGCATCAAATCATCAATAAAGAATTTACTACCTACATCATCGCTCGCGTGCTTTTCATTGCAGGATTGCGTATGACTCCCGTGTTACTCGGGTGGCGATTATATGAATTAACGGGCAGTAAGCTAGCCCTGGGAATGCTGGGCTTGTCTGAGGTTATACCTGCCATTGGGTTGGCTCTTCCAGCTGGAGTGCGTGTGGACCGTAGCGATAAACGAAAATTACTCTCTATTTGCATGGGGCTTTATCTACTGCTGATGTTGGCACTTTGTTTGGTGACCTCATTTTGGTTTACCAATCAATTTTCCAATAAAATAGCAGAATGGGCCATCTATATTTTAATGGCAGGCACCGGGGCAGTTCGCGCCTACTCTGGTCCCGCTTTTAATGCGTTCTTAGCTCAACTAGTGCCCAATGAAAGTTTAGTAAAAGCAGCCTCCATCAATAGCATGGTTTGGCTTGTTGCAGCAGTGGTTGGGCCAGCCTTTGCTGGGCTTTTAATGGGTTATACCAATATCACTATCTCATTTATTCCTGTTGTTGTATTACCAACCCTGGCCCTATTACTTTTTCAACGTATCAGCTCCAAGCCTGTCAGCTGGCAAGGCAATTCAAAAACCTGGGAGGGCGTCAAAGAAGGGTTACATTTTGTTTGGAATCAAAAGGCTCTGTTGAGCGCTATGAGCCTAGATATGTTTGCCGTTTTATTTGGCGGAGCAGTGGCTTTATTGCCTGCTTTTGCCAACGATATTTTACATGTTGGACCTCAGGGACTAGGTTGGTTGGTTGCAGCTACATACCTCGGTAATTTTATGGCGTTGGCATGGTTCACGCGATTTCCTCTAAAACGCAAGCAAGGAAGAACACTCATTTATGTTGTTGGGGGATTTGGACTCTGTATTCTGGTTTTCGCTATTTCGCACTCCTTTTGGCTCAGCTTTATTGCATTGTTAGTTTCAGGACTTTTTGATGGGGTCAGCATGATTATTAGAGGAACTGTAGTACAAATTTTTGTTCCTGATGAAATGAGAGGCCGAGTATCAGCCGTCAATTCAATGTTCATAAACTCTTCCAATGAGTTAGGTCAATTTGAGAGCGGAGTTGCGGCTACTGCCATGGGAATGGTCCCCTCAGTAATTTTTGGAGGAATTATGACTTTATCAATCGCCATCTTTACTTGGATCAAAAGCCCTACCCTTCGAAAATTTGAATACTAACGCTGAGGAATATCCTGCATTAATCGTTCAAGCGTATAATAAGTGATGGGGCAAAAGCTACTGTTTTTCAATGTCAGGGGTGCGCGTTTTACCAAAACATCTTCGTCAGTATACGGGAAACGGCGACAATCAGAGGGACGGTCTTCGTAGATGGAGCAAAAATTATCTGATCCTAAAAAAGGGCAAGGTGTCGTCTGCAAA